>Ga0256839_1001766_pt1 | contig 25530 bp, 29 predicted proteins | sample 354166metaG_FD_185968 | JGI IMG/M metagenome (GOLD analysis project Ga0256839, IMG submission 185968) | Hydrothermal vent microbial communities from Mid Atlantic Ridge, Atlantic Ocean - 354-166 | ecosystem: Environmental > Aquatic > Marine > Hydrothermal vents | place: Atlantic Ocean: Mid... | reverse complement strand
ATTCATGGATAGTATAGTTGCCGAGCATTGGCTACACATATCTCAAGCGGTTAATCTAGATCTTTCAAATAAACAATGAATCACTATGCCATTCCCTAGGAGATAATATTCAACAAATTAGGCTTAATCGCTCTTTTGTGATAGTGGTGAAGGTTCAAATCACCGGGTAACCTTTTTAATTAGCTATATAGACTAATTTGAGGCCTATTCATCAGTAGCGGTTTACCAGAGGGGTGTAAATCCCCATGATTTTTGTTAAATGATATGACTGAAACTTAACAAAAATATGAGTAAAATAACCCTAATTTACACTATCTGGATGTATAATGCACAAGTAGTATATTTTCAGTATTAAAACCTTTATTTTCTAAAAAATTAAGTAGCGTCTTATCCCCAGTTATAACTTTGATTCTTGTTCTTATTGACGTGGAGTATAGAAGTGCGTCGAATAAGTCATTTAATCCCTTTCTAATGAGGTCATAAGCTATCTCGATATCCTCACTTTTAGGTGTTAGAAGACGGATATCATTACCATATATTATTGTGTTTAGCCCGTTTAAAGCTTCAATGGGGATTCTCTCAAACCTATACTTTTTTGAAACCTTGAAAATAACTCCTATCAGCTCAGGAAGCAAAATATATGGGTAATATAATTTAATACCTTCGAGATAGTTGGATATCTCCTCATCTATTCCCTTAACCCTTATCCCTATATAGGGCAGTAAGAACGAGGTGTCAAGGATTAGACTATCTACTTCCGATAAGATCTCTTGTAATTTCTTCCCCAACCTTCTCTACCTCCTCTATAGTAACCTCTCCCCAAAAAACATTCTTCTCAACCTTTTTGATATGAGTTAAAATAATTTTACCGTCTTTTACCTCTAGGATTAACTTGTCTCCTACATTTATACCTAATTCTTCCGCTATATGTTTAGGGATATAGATAGCCCTCTTCTTACCGACCTGAATAACCTCTACCACCAGACTCACCAGATAAATAAATATTGTCAGACGCTATTAAAACTATATTTTATCTTATACTCAATATTTCGGTATCAATTGTTTAGCTTTTGTGAGATATTACTGCTTATATACTGGATATGATTCCGTAAGATGCTTCTTAGAATTCATTATTATTAGGGGTTTAGGGATTTACGTCGCCTCCTTCCCTGTAGGTTTTATAGAATATTAGTGTTGTTATCGTGAAGAATATTGCCGATAATGTGAATGGCAGTCTTACATCTAAATAGTCATAGAGATATCCCCCAAATATGGTGCTGGTACCTCCGCTATTGACTTTTGAATATTCATCTTTGAGTATTCCGTTGCTCGACATTCCTCCTCTGTGTAGGTTGAGATTACTTTGTTGTATGATAGTTTGGTGGTAAGGTTTTTAATGTTATTGGTAGGGAGGGGATGGTTATGAGATTGAAGTGGTTTATCCTTATATCTTTATATACTCCTATTTAACATATGCCCCTACCTCTTGATGGACTGTTAATATCCATTTTAATTATTTTAGTTCCTAAAGTTTTTATGAGTTAAAAATATTAGTTTGTAAAATGGCGATTGAGGTTCGATCCCTAGCTATATACGAAGTTTTTAAATGATTTATGGGGTATTGGAGTTGTAGATGCCTATTTAAGTATCTATTATAAGATGTATCTATTTTTTCTTAGGAGTAGGAGGAATATCGGGGTGGTAATTATAAGTGTATCTTCTTTTAGATCTATGTCTTCTTTACTAAGGATAATGTGTTTATTTATCTTAGGATGTTTATGAATATCTCTGTAATCTACGTTTCTTCTATATTTCACTTCTATAGATGTGAATCCCCTATCTGTTTTAATGATAAAGTCAACCTCTCTTCCACGATTGTAGTAGAACCAGAGAAACGTATGGATAACTTTTAGTAGAGGTTTTTCCATATAGGATGCTAGGTGTGTGCATACAATGCCTTCTATAATCCTTCCAAGATTAGCTTCATCTCCAATCATATCCTCAATAACTTCGTTAATGTCTCTTCCTGTGATGTAACTAGATATAGAGTAGTATATGAAGGGATCTTGGAGGTAGATCTTTTTATCTCCTTTATACTTTATCTTTCCCATGTCTAAATCGTAGGAATAGAGGATTGTAAGGATGAATGATTCAGCCAATATCTCTAAATATTCATTTACTGTTATGTGATTGAGCTCAGCCGCTGAAGCGAGGTCTCTAATGCTGTATCTAGTCCCATATCTAGATAAGATTTCCTTAAGGATTCTCTTGGCATATATCTCTTGTTTTCCTAGCTTAGAAATATCACCAACTACATTTCTAACGAATACTTCTACTAGTATAGGGTCGATTCTTCTCTCCTCAAATCTATTGAAGAAGCTGTTTATAGACTGTGGGAAGCCGCCTGTAACAAGGTAGATGTTAAAAAGATATTCTAATTCATGGATATAAGGTGCCAGTACATTTGCAACATCATATATTTTTTGAATGTCCCAGTCAAGTTCAACATATACATCTTCCCTCAACATGATTTTTTTGACTATATCTAAGGCATCCCGAAACTCCCTCTCCTCGACAATACTCCCGATGTAATCTACTGTGCTTTGGACAAACTCTCTAAATGATAAGGGCTTCATGTAATACTCATTTCCCTCCACCCCCCTCCCTGGTAATAGGTCTACTCTTCTCCTCAAAGAGACTCCGCTGGAACCTGTGGCGACGACTACAGCTTTCCTGATAACTCCTATATCAGATAGATACTTCAATTCTAATTCCCAGTCTCGAATAGTTGTAACCTCATCAAGAAAAATATATAATTCCCTGGCATCCCTATTCGTATTAACGAAATAATTTATTGCTGACCTAAGCTCACGCCTTGAAGTAAAATAATCTAATGAAAGATATAGGACCCTCCTAGGGTCGACACCCTCGTTAATCAATTTCTTTATGATATGCTTTAGATATAATGTCTTCCCAACCCTTCTACTACCTCTTATGATATAGATATTCCCGGTATTCAAGGGTATCTCCACCCTATCGAAGAATATTGGACCCGTAAATTTAGTGAAATCAGGATCATATCTATCAAAGTCAACTCCATATTTCCACCAAGGATTTTGGATAGATATATCTCCAATTTTAACCATATTTGGATAATATATTATCCAAATATTAAAATTTTTGGATAGTCAAATAACCAAATTATACTTTAGCCTTGTGAAGAATGGCTTGATATTGCCTCTTAAACAGATGAATAAATCCTTTTCACTTCTTGAAGTATTAAAGTAGTGGATCGTTTTTGTTTCGTAGTTCTATAATTATCCATCTATATAACTATCCCCAACAATCGATATACATCCACTTAGGAGATATTGGTACTTTCTTGGTAGAAAAGAGGTTTTTATGTTTGGACTTGCTTTCTGTATGTTTTGTAGAATATTAGTGTTGTTATTGTGAAGAATATTGCTGATAGTGTGAATGGCAGCCTTACATCTATATAGTCGTATAGGTATCCTCCGAGGTATGGTGCGGGCACCGCCGCTATAGATCTTAGCATATTCATCTTGGAATACTCTGTAGCCCTATACTCTTCCTCCGTGTAGATTGATATTGCTTTGTTGTACGAGGGTGTCCAGAATGATATTGATAGCCCTGTCATTATTAGTCCAGCCAGTAGAAACTCTATATAGCCTGTTATAGAGAGTGCCAATGCACCGAATACCGCTACTACCTCTGATATAATCAGTCCTTTGAGGAATCCCACCTTATCTATCCACCTCCCGATGAAATACTGTGATATCATCATGGTTCCATACATGGCAGAGTTCAGTATACCTACTGCCGTGGCGTTCAAGCCGTAGATGTCACCTATATAGGCATTTAATATTGGGAACCAGAGGCTCCACCCAAACCTATCGAATATTATTGAGAGGTATAGCCATCCAAGCCCTCTCCTCAGCTTCAGATCGTTTAACGCTTTTGAGAGTGATAGCCTTCCACTCCCCCTATAGGTCTCTATACCGAATATTGTGAATATCCCAACCCCTATGGAGACCATTATAAAGCCCAGTATGAAGGCCGGTTCATATCCTAGGGTATCGGCTATATAGCCGGATAGAGATGGTATGAAGACCCTCGTTGCAATAACTGAGGAGGTTACCAGTCCGAATGCGGCTCCCATCATCTCAGGTGGTACGGACTCGGCTATCAAGGCTCCCCTGGCTGGCTGTCCCCCTCTCATGGAGAACCTTCTCAGTATATATGCGGTTAAGAGGACTAGGTATTCTGGAGATAGCCCTACTAGGAGGAGGCTCGATGCCAATGCCACTCCAGTCAATATTATAACCGGCTTCCTCCCATAGCTGTCCGAGATTACACCGAAGAGTGGTATGAGGAATAGTAGTACTATGTTGGATATAGTTGCGAGCCCACCTATATCACTCATTCTATAGCCTAGGTAGACCATATAGAGGGGGAATAGAGTATTGAATGTACTTCCTCCAAAGCCTCTGAGGAAGCCATATACAGTCATTATATAGATATTCCTTCTCTTCCCCCCTTCCAAAATACTCCTCCTCCAAAGCAAAATACACTTAGTCAGACTCGTTCTTAAATCTACCTCTGTTTAGATCCCGATCTTCAGATAGAGAGGTCAAGATTGTATATCCATTATTATTATATTTTGCTATATTGTTACGCAATTAGTATTATGATATGTTGTTTTCTTGTTTACATATTATTTACCGATATTTTTAATGTTTCTTGAAGTATGAATGTTAACGTAGGTGTATTCAGGGACTGTAAATTGCTAAGTGGATTTGATGACTAGCTCTCAAGTATCTTTAGATGTTTTTAGTCGGTGAAGTATATGTCATTTTAAGTAATACTTATTATAACATCAATTCACATCTATAACTACGTTTTTCTCTTGATATAATCATTAGGCATGATTTCGAGTATAATGTCTAATCACATAATAAAATCTGGCATATCCAACAGGGATATTAGGCTATCTTATTACTTATTCATATAAATTACATGTGTTATGTATGAAGCCATGGATTTGAATGAATCTAGCATCAATACCCTTTGAATATCGCACTTCATAGGATAATTCTCTAATCGTTTTAAAAGTTAATATAATTGATGAGAACAAAAAAGAGTATTATGTTGTTGGGAATCTTTCAATGGCTTGGAGGTAGATGCTATGATGAGTTAGGAGACCAACCGAATTATTAGAAGCTTGGCCTACATATCATTATATGTCCATTAAGTTTAAAATTTCTTTAATGATATGAAATAATTTATTGTGTTTTTCAACGATTATATTGAGAAGGTGGTGGAATGCATCTCAGTGCCTACATGTTTGTTGCCAAGGTTCTTGAGATGTGGGTGAATAGGTATGGGGCTGTTAACATTCTAGATGTGGGTGCTTATAATGTAAATGGCTCCATAAAAGATTGGATTTCAAATAGGTTTGAGAATGTAGATTATATTGGTTTGGACTTATTTCCACAGTATGACTATGTTGACATAGTTGGTGATGCTAGCTATCTACCATTCTCAGATAATGCATTTGATATTGTAATATCTACAGAGGTCTTGGAGCATGTTTACAGCTGGAAAAGTGTGATATCGGAGTTGATTAGGGTTCTAAAACTAGGTGGATTACTTATCATAACTACTAGGAGTCCGGGATTCCCACTCCACTCATATCCACATGATTATTGGAGATACACTATAGAAGATTTTAAAAATATTTTTCGTGACATGAGAATCCTATTCCTCCAAGATGATCCCCAGTCTCCAGGAGTATTCTTAGCTGCTGTAAAGATTAAAAATCTTACAAATCTGGTGGGTATCCCTATATATAGTATGATATTCTGTAGAGAATTCTCGGGTGATCCTCCCCTTAATCTACATCCTAAACCTTGTTTTTCAAGAAAGAAAGGTTTTAAAGATTTTTTTGAGGCACTTAAAAAGAGAATCAAATATTTATCGCTGTATTTGTCAGGTGTTGAGCCTATCTTAATACCTGAGCTTGCATCTATTGAAAATACTGGTTCAAGTGAAACCGGCACAAATCAATTTTTGGCATCAGGAATTAGATTCCTAGATAGACTGACTAGAAAATGTTACATACTATCTCAATTAAGAGGTTCGTTAAGTTATAGGTATGCATATGAAGTTTTATCTCGTGAAAATAATATGACTCGGTTTCTATATGTTACTCTATATCCCATTCTTAATAGGATTCTATATCCAAGAAGTGGAAGCTCCAAACACACTTTATATTGATAGGTTTCCTCGATATAACTGAGTTAAGTGGATGTCAAACTAATTAAAAATGTTTTTAAGCCGGAGAATGACTAAATATTCATGAAGGTAGGTTTCCAGCTTACATCTTAAGTTTAGATTTAATCCCCATCTAACTATAGTGAATTGTCTTTAAATCTCTTATTCTTTTAAAGTGTTTAAGATTTCCTGTTATAATTGCATAGTTAATTTCTCTGATTACTACTCCTATAAGTAAATCTCTAATGTCGATTTTCAATCCTAGGGTCTCAAGATAGGCAATCTCTTCTCCAGCTTTCATCGCAGAGTTTCCTGTCAATCCTAATATAGTCAGGGTATCAATCAGTCTCTCTATATCCCTTACCTTTTCCTCACCAAGTTTATATGCGGCCCACGACAGTTCAAATATGTTGATCGCTGTAGTTGCAAGATTAACCCTAGAGTCGAGTAACTTTCTAATCAGAGTCACTGCTTTATCTCTTCCTCTTAATAAATCGACAAGGACATCGGTATCCAACACTATTCCTTTATTTCCTTCCATCTAGCCCATTCCTCCCAAATATGACTAAATATTTTGGTTAACTCCTCCTCATCTACGTTTTTCCATGCTCTGGCTAAGTGGATTATTTTATTCCTTTTTTATAAGCCTTAGAATTACATCTGAGAAGCTTTCTCCAGTCTCTTCTCTCTCAGCAGTGCTTCGTAAGATTTTAAAGATATTGTTATAGTTTTTACTCCCATGCCCCTTCAGTAGAAATTATGTTTATAAGTGTATTTATGAACGCATATCCACAATAAAAATTAAAACGTCTACTACTTACCTGCTCCAGTTGTTGGAGGATGTAACACTCCGTTGGGCCTCCGGCTAGGAGCATGGCTATAGAGGAGGATATATCTGTAAATACTATGACCGGCTTCATCCAAAGAATGATCCGGGACTATGCCCAATAATCGGATTGGAAATAGTATCATTAGATTGGTGTTTGTTGCTATATCACCTATATTATCTCATTCTATATCCTAGGTTGACCATGTAGAGAGGGAATCTCTTATCACTCAATCTACTATAAATCCTATATCTATGAGGGGCTTGAGACTACCACATTTAGCCGGTAATGATTCATCGTAAACTTATCGTAAACCATCGTAAACTATAATCACGCCCTAATCCTCTTTATTATGTAGAATCTAGCCCATCTTATCTGCCACCAGAATCTTATCGATAGTTCTATAACATAGCCGTCTCTGAATAGGTTTGTTACATCCTCTAGGCTTAGGCCTGGCGGTCCAGGGAATCCCCTTGTAAAGCTCCATAGTAGGAGGGTCCCACCCCTCTTTAGGAGTATATCCAATGTCCTTCTATATAGATGTCTTCTTTTACTCGGTATTATTGAGTGTAGGCATCCTATATCTAATGCCAAGTCGAATCTCCCAAGGTTGTGGCTTACAACCTCCTTATAATCGGTTATATCCCCTATTATGAATCTACATTTTGCATCTTCCTTCCATGCTTTTAGCATCGCCTTCTTAATGGCTTCTCCAGATATATCTATGCCTACTGCTTCGAATCCATGTTTAGATAGATATATAGATGATGTCCCGGTTCCACATCCTATATCGACCACTCTACATGGCGTTATATAACCCCTTTCCACTAGTATCTGGAGTTGTTTAGGAGGCTCACCGGTATCCCATGGGGTTAGTCCTATGCAGTATGCTGTCTCCCAGAAGAGCTTATACAGTCTATTTCTTGACACAATATAATATAGTGTTCATAGTGATGTAAATACTCCTTATCTACGTTAGGATAACGGTTATGTAGATTGTTAAGACGGTTAGTAAGTCCATAAGGGTGGTTTCTATGGGTATCACGAAGTTGTCTGCATTTAAGCCTCTTGCGAAGGTTATGAAGGCTACTCCAGTGGTTAAGAAGGTTAGTATCGCTATGAGTATTAGTTGGGCCGTCAATAGTTTAAAGAAGATGGTTATGAATGTTGATGTTGATGTTAACGTGAGTATTGCTGATAGGCCGGTGGCCACAAACAATACGAATATAGCTATTATCTCCGCCCCCAATATCTCTGGAGCTAGTTCAAATATACTTTTTAACCTTGGTTTGAGCTCACCTAGGTAGAGTTTCGTCGTGGTTAGTGAGCCTATTATACTACCTATATCCCCCATTAATGTAGCGAATGATGGGAATACCACGAGTATAATGGGGTATTGGATTATCGTATCTAACAGTGTGGTGAGGATGTTCCCAGTACCCCATGAGATCAGTATTAATATTGATATGAGGGGGAGTGCCTCCCAAACTATCTTCTTACTATCTTCCATAAATCCATATCTTATGGTGAGTAGAAGGGCTGGTAATAGGATGACGATTGTCACAGGGATTAATAGGATGGGGTATGTAGTCAGTAATATGTATATCGCTATTGAGGTTAGGGTAAATATTAGGCTTACAATGATGTCTGATAATGTCGACATAACGGGGTATAGGATTATATCTGGGTCTAGAGCCGATTGGAAAGCTTTTCCCGCTATATACATTGCAAGGGGTATATTCATATATGTAGCTAAGACTATCGTGTTTAAGGCCGATAATAATGTTAATATGAGGTCTGACGCTGTAGTCTCTAATGTTAGGATGTTTAGGATTGGTATGAAGCCTATGTAGATGCCTGTGAATATTGAGAGGAGTGTTATAGCTACAACCATCGAGTAGAATTCCCTTGTATTACCCCTCAATCCAGGCTTTATAATTCCTAGGTGGAGCTGGGTAGATATATTTCCAGTTAATATTCCATTGAGGTTTCCCCTAGCTGTTAAAAGCATTGGATATACTATGAGGAGCTGGGGTGTAGCGGTCATAATAGCTAACATATAGGTAACGATATATCCAGCGAATATATCTAGAATCCCTACCGGTAGTGCGAGGGCGGTGTTCCTCACAGTATTCCTTACTCTCCTTATGAAGGTTATACTCATAATCCTCCCTCGGCATCCCCTCCTGCATCACCCCTCAGCCGGCCCCGATACCTTCTTAAATCTTATTCCCCTTTCCTTATGATATAGATTTTGTCGCCGATTATCTTATTACTAGGTATCAATACGATTGAGCCGTCATCCTTCAATATTTTAGTATATAATGTTGCTACCTCATGTACAACCCCCTCTTCACCGGATATCTTGACCCTATCCCCTATGTTGAAGGGCCTCGTAATAAGTATGAATAAGCCTGAAATGGCTTGGCTGAGGGAATTCTGTACTGCAAAGCCTACAACCATCCCTATAAATCCGCCTAATGCCACGGCTGAGGCGCCTCCAGCGACTCCACCAGCTATTCCGGCGAGTAGACCCCCTAATCCGAGGATTGTGACCATACTCTTTATTGGGAATGCAGTTGCATGGTCGTATCTCAGCCTGAGTATTACATATATAATATTTGATATTGAGTGGATTATCATATAGCCGAAGAATACGGCTAATCCAATGTCGATATACCCTCTATATTCTAATAGAATATCTGGATATACCTCTGTGGCGTAGTTCAGCGCTATAGTGGATGCTATCCATAGAGCTATCCATACAGCTAGGAATATTAAGTATCTTGTCTTACCCTTCTCCCTACTCATTAAATTCAATATAGAGTCTTCCCTTTGATTAAAGGTTAATTGATTCTGTGGATATATTCTATTGGGAGATGGAGGCGTTAATCCTTGCAGCTGGATATGGCAGTAGGTTGAGGAGACATCTAGGTATTCCAAAGTATTTTATAGATATACATGGCTACCCCCTAATCTACTATCCATACTACTCATTATCCAAGGCTGGGATATCGAAGATCCACTTCATATTTAATCTGGAGACGTATAGCCTCTTTAGAGAGGTTGAAGACCTTTTTAATCTTGCTGAGATCGAGGTTTTAGTTAATCCATATCCTGAGCTTGATAATGGATACACCCTTGTCTATGGCTTATCCCAAGTTGGAATTTATCCAATTATCGTCTCTGTAAGCGACCATATATATCCATATACTATTATATCGAATCTCTTATCTTCAATCAACTCTTTTAATGATGCTGATTTTATGGTTGTCGGTGACTCATCCCCAGATTATGTGGATGTTGACGAGGCTACGAAGATACTGGTAGCCTCAGGCAAGATTAAAGCTATTGGTAAGACGTTAAGTAGATATACCTATATCGATATGGGGATATTCCTTTTCAACCCCAGCTTTAGGAGGTATGTGGATCCAAGCTATATGGAGCCATACACTATAAATGACTTCCTCAATAGGGTTTTGTCTCTGGGTGGGATTGGGAGGGTCTTACCTAACAAGGGTCTTCCATGGAAGGATGTCGATACATTGGATGACTATAATTTAGTCTCTAAACAGTTATTCAAGGGGATTTTTAGACCCTATTTTAAAGTATGACAAAATATAGATAGTATATTAGAATGTCTGAGAGACCTTCTGGTAAGCCCACGGATGGGGTAATATCTAGATATATAAATAGGAGGATAAGTGGTAGAATAACTAGTTATATACTTGAGAATGATATAGATGTGACTCCAACCCAGGTAAGTATATTCTCTTTTTCACTTGGGATTTTTGCATCCCTCCTATATCTATTTGATTTCCTTATTTTAGCGGGTATCTTGGTTCAGTTGTCATCTATTATAGATGGTGTTGATGGGGAGCTAGCTAGGGCTAGAAATATGGTTAGTAGGTTGGGTGGCTTCATAGATACGATTTTAGATAGAGTAGTGAATATAGCGATTATAACCTCTATTACCCTTCTACTTCTCTTCCGCACAGGGCCAGACTATATAGTTGCCTTGGTTGGGCTTCTCGCTCTCTCTGCGGACCTTCTCGTCACATATTTACATGCTGTTAGTCAGAAGGATTTAGGTGTACATCCAGCCTTGGTAGGTTCGATACCTCCAATCGCCTCTAGGGATGTCCGTCTATTCATTATCTTCTTGGCATCTTTGATAGGCGTCTTAGACTACGATTTTCTATTGGATGGCCTACTACTTATGGCGATATTGACCTATATATATGTATTCGGGAAGTTCTTAGAGCTTGTAAAGCTTGAGATTAATACATCTTGATGACCTCCCTCAGCTTTTTAGCGGTCTCCCTAGGATTTAAAGCCTTTGTAAGGCCTCCCCCAACTATAATCAGCTCTATCTCCTCTATACCTAGGATTACCTCTATATTCTCTAGTTTAATGCCGCCAGCAACCCCTATTCTATATTCTTTTACCCTATCTCCAGCGGCTTTAATTAGCCTCTCAGGTGTTATACCCATGTTCTGCATATCTATACCACTGTGGATCAATAGGTAATCCGGTTTCCTTGCTAATCTATCCAGCTTTCTAAACAATGTATTTGGGTCTTCAACCGCTATGGTGTCGACCATCGACCCCCTTGAATATCTATTTGCTGTATCTATAACGTCCTCTATGGTCTTTTGATGTGCAGCAGCTAATACGGTTACATAGTCAGCCCCATGTTGGAATGCAAGTTCAGCTTCTAAAGCCCCTGTATCCATAATCTTCATATCAGCTACAACAGTCTTCCCAGTCTCTTCTTTTAATGTCTCCACAGCCTTCATACCATATTTCTTGATTAACGGTGTTCCCGCCTCTATATGGTCTACATAATCAGCTACCTCTAAAGCTATCTTGAGAGCCTTGTCCAGATCCAGTAGGTCTAGGGCTACCTGGAGTCTCCGCATATTCTCCCCTCTAGATCACCGATCTTCTTTACACGTCTCTCATGCCTACCTCCGTCGAATGGTGTGTCAAGCCATATCTTGACCCTCTTAAAGGCATCATCGAAATCCATCGTTCTTCCACCGAAGCATATGACATTCGCATCGTTATGTCGAGCTATCAACTCGGCTACTTCATCTGAATAGGCTATCCCAGCCCTCACCCCAGGATATTTATTTGCAACAATGGAGACACCGACGCCGGTACCACATATCAATATACCCTTTTCCACTTTACCCTTTGAGACGGCCTCAGCCAGTTTAGAGGCATAGTCTGGATAGTCCACTGACTCTTCACTCTCAGTTCCAAAGTCGATTATCTCATAGCCAAGCTTCTTAAGCCTCTCCTTTAGATATTCCTTCATCTTATATCCAGCGTGGTCAGATGCTATTCCAAGCTTCATGCAAATAAGGATATAGAGAAATTATCAATATAAGGTTAAGTTGGATCAGGAAGGAAGTCCTTCATCATGGGTCAGTCAACCGGGTTTGCTCTTCATCTCCCCATAGAATGATTATCTTGTCTCTCTTACTTCAAATATTTGTATGGGTTTAAACCATACTCCCTAAGTAGGTTTAGGAGTACCTGTATCGGTACGCCTATGACGTTGAAGAAGTCTCCCTCCACATATTCTATGAATAGGGATGCCAAGCCCTGAATCCTATATCCACCTGCATATCTCCAGTATTCCTCCCTATCTAGATACCATCTTATGATGCCTTCATCTAAATTGATGTATTTAACGTTTGTCTCTCCATATCCGAAGTATCTCCTCTCCCTATCTCCTACAACTACTCCTGTATAGACTTTATGAGTCTTTCCAGATAGTTTCATCAGCATCTCATAGGCATCTTCATAGGTAACTGGCTTTCCAAGTATCTCCCCATCTACATAGACTACGGTATCAAATGTTATTACTACTCCATCCACGATCCTACTTGCTATTACATTCTTACCTATCGCGTTATACTTTACGGTATCTACTGGGTCGTCGAGAATCTCCTCCCTGAAGTCTACAGTTAATTCTTTAAATTCCAGCCTGATATTTTTTAGGACTTGTTTCCTAGCCTCTGACTTGGTGGCTACGTAGATATCCATGGCGATATTATTTAATCTTGGTCTTCAAAATTAAATTGTGGATGATGAGGCTCGAAAGGGATGAGCTTTAAGCGATGAATTTAAATGGCCTCTGACAATCTTCTTCATAATTTTTTGCAAAAATTTTTGCAAAATAAAAATGGCGTTAGCTTTTTAAGGGAATCCATACCCGGCTTAGTGAGATGAAGTTCCAGGTTCTCTACCGAGATAGTCCTGGTGAGATCGGGTTTGAAGAGCTTCTTAACGGTGGTACACTGTACATAGGAGGTGTAGATAGTGGCTTTATGGACAATATTATATTGTATGCAAGGGAATATGGTGGAGCCCTATTCCTACATGACTTTACAGGTAGGTATAGAGGTGTTGGGGATGTATATCTAGATATTGGTTATGACCTGAGGATAGACTTTTTCAGTGATCCTGAGATCCTTCTATTTGCTTTGAAGTCTACTCTTGAATACCTCGGTCTAAAGACTCCATATTGGAATATTCTTATGCCACATACCATCTACAGTTTCAGGGAGTCTGAGGAGAGGACTTTGGATGCCTTTATGAGGTTTCTAGTGTACAGAGCTAACGAGTCATCTGGAGTTGAGAAGATGGGTTATACGGTTCTACACAATATCTTTATGAATATATTTACGGGGAGGCTTCTAAACGTATTCTCCTACTATGAATATAGTGGCTTCAAGGAACTCTCAAAACCTATATTCATTGGATATGATGCTGTAGATAATGTTTTAGCCAGGACGTTCCTACATATATTTACAACGCTCTATCTAGCTAAGAGGTATCCTGATGCATATCATATAGTGTCTTATGCAGACGTCATGGGATATCTTCCGAGGAATATTTTACATACGATCTTCAACGTTAGAGGCTCTCTACTCCATACGACCTTCTTTAGTGAGTCTCTCTCTACATTAGCCCGTTACCTAGTCTTCCAGTCCAGCAGGTATATGGATAGGAACATTGTTAACAGGTATCTCCTGCCACAAGAGTGTATCGGTGGAGAGTATATCCTCTTTGATAGGAATGTAGCCCTATCTATAGAGGCTTCGGAGGTGGATATAGAGGGGGTTGAGAGGCCTAGCCAATCTATTGAGACTGGTGAAGACTATCTATCCATGTATGGAGATGCCGTCAGGGAGATACTTGAGGTTGTGAATCGCTATGGTGAGATGTCGATTGACGGGATATACATCAATCTCAGTGGTTATGACATGCCTTTGATAGCCTCATTGATCGACCGGCTCTGGAGGGATGGCTATCTGCGAAGGCTCCCGGGTAGAAGGGGTGTTAGATATCGGCTTACTATAAAGGGTATCCGATTCCTAAGGGGTGGTGAGAATGAGTAAGAGGTATCTAATAGATTCGTTGAGGAGTCTAAACGAGTTTTTTATGGACGGTGTTGAGGCAGGTACATTGGCCCAGATATACGGTCCTTTCCAGGCAGGTAAGAGTCTATTGATACTTCAGATGCTCTATGAGTGGGTCTCTAAGGGGTTGGGGAATGCCTTGGTCCTCGATACAGAGCTCAGCATCCTTAACAATTTCAGTCGGCGTTGGCACGATAGATTCATCAAGAGGTTTGGCCGGGAGGTTAGCCTCAATAAAGTCTCGTCTAGGAAGTATGTGGTGAAGGGTGGTAAGAGGAGGTATTTAACTGATGTGACTAATGTGGTTTTGGAGGTTCTCAGCGACTTGGATATCGAGGTGGATAGACCGGTTATTAGGAGGCTCCTGGAGCAGTTGATACCGGAGGATGAGCTTTATCCAGAGAAGGAGGCTGATGGTCTAGGCCATATTTTTGTCTGTGAAATCAAGGATTTATCTCATCTATATCGGTTGATGGGTCTGGAGGCTAATGTGACTGAGGAGAAGGATAAGATAGATATTATGGTGAGGCATAAGACAGACTTATATGCATCGTCTCTGGCGAGGTTCATCGAGAAGTACCATATTAAGTTCGTCTCACTAGATAGCCTAGGTGGGTTGATTAAGACTCTGACCTCGATGAATAGGGTTCAGAACTTCCCAGTAAGGGCTTCAGCCCTTAACATCCTCCTGCATAACATCTCTAGACTTGCGAATGAATTGGAGCTTGTGGTATTCGTATCCAACCATGAATCTAGATCTCCTATTAACAACTTCTATTCATTCTATGGTGGTTCATCAGTTGGTTATGGCTTCAAGTATACCCTATATCTTAAGAGGGTGAAGGAGTATAAGAGGGAGTTGATAGGATATAGGGCTCCACATCTGCCGGAGAACGCCTTTAATGTACTGCTTAAGATTACGGAGGGTGGCTTCTATGAAGTTGATAAAGACGCTGACAAGGATTCTTAAGTACTACATTATTTTACATCTAACCACACTTTTTATCTATATCTATAGCCCTGTAACCGCCTCAACGTTCTATGTAGTCTCAATACTATCCCTATTATTGGCTCTAATCTATGGACTTCCCCTCAAGAAATATGTCATTCTTAACTTTGCTATAGCTATAGTCATATCAATCATACATATTTTAGGGCCTTGGATTATCGCCGTCGTCTTCATAATGGCATTCTTACTATGGAAGGATATAATACTCCTAATAAGGTGATGGAGGTGTCTCTAGATCTTAAGAATCTAGATGGAGATGGGAAGACATATATTATCCTAAATCCTGAGAGACCTCCATACATTATACACAGTAGATCCCCATACTGGGATAGAGCTACTATAAATTTATTGTTGCGGGGCTACCACATATTTAAACCTGTGAATAAGGAGGTTATAGAGGCTTCTGAACCATCTATATTAGCATGTGGAGAGGGCTTCTCCATCTATATTCACGGGAAGGCTGTAGATAAGTTGAAAGGAGGCGTATTTACATACTCCCTAGTAAAGTCGATGATAGATGGGTCGTTAGATGGGTCAGGCCTTAAGAGGGTCGATCTATCCATAACAAATCCTAGGGAGAATTTGATTAGGGCCGTATTCAAGAGTTTCAAGCCTATAGCGATAGTATCGGGTATAGGATATGCCATCAACTATCTTCAATCCTATGGTTTTAGAGTAGTATATCCCGAAGGGCTATATAGACGTCTTAAGCTTAGTATGTATCTTAGGGATAGATATGGAATTCTTGGTGGGTCTGAGGGGGATATAGCTTCTAAGTTGGAGGCTATATATGGAGGTAGGAGCTTCCCACTCTGCATCGGTATGTATAGAGGGGAGTGTGACTTAACAGTCTTGGAGGATATATCTGCATTAGATGGTGTCAGCCATGTCTCGATCTACCCTGATATGGGGAGGATATCCCTAAAACTTTTTATCTAGGGATATAGGAGCTCCCAATACTCCATTCTCTTCATCCTCACCCTCTCACTGTTGTATAGCATCCTCCCTATAATTAGTCCAGCCACGAATCCACCTATATGGGCCCAATATGCGACTCCAGCGGGTACGGGGTTTAAGATTGATACTGAGCCTAGTATGAATTGCATGAGGAACCAGAACCATATATAGTGGTAGGCAGGTAATACAGCGGTCGTCACAAAGTATCCAAGGAATAGGAGTGTGACTATCCTAGCCCTTGGATAGAATAGTAGGTACATCCCTAGGACGCCGCTTATTGCTCCTGAGGCTCCTATCATCGGAACTATGGAGTAGGGTGTGAATAGGCTCTGTATTATCGCCGCTACTATTCCAGAGCCTAGATATGCAACTAGGAATTTTTCATGTCCGAGGGCATCTTCTACATTATCGCCGAATATCCATAGGTAGAGCATATTTCCAAATATATGATGGATATCCGCATGGAGGAACATCGATGTAAATAGTGTTTCTAGCCTCATCCCTAGGTATAAGTAGATTGGTCTGAAGCCCCATGTATCGACTATCTGTGGGAACCTAGGGTTGAAGAATGTTACTATGAAGACTAGCACGTTTATAGCTACCAAGGCCCTGGTTACTATAGGAGTTGTATGCGTCGGATTTATATCCCTAATGGGCATCATATCCGGCTCCACCGTTTTGAGAGGGACTTAAAAATGTATATTGTTTATTACCTATATTATGAGATATTCATCCTTCAAGGTTGAGCGTGTGATCTTCGGTAGGCTGGAGACCGGTGAAGACCTTCTAAAGGGTTTATCTGAAGTTGTTGTGAAGGAGGGGGTTAAATCTGGTGTAATCTCATTGATTGGCGCCCTATCCAAGTTTAGACTCGGCTTCTTCATCCCGGAATCTGGTGGTTATGAAGTTGTTGAGAAGGAGGGTCTATATGAGCTAGTATCATGTATAGGTAATATTTCGTGGATGGACGGTAAACCGGTTGTACATATCCATATGGTTGTCTCTGATGAGGAGGAGGTTTTTGGAGGGCATGTCCTTGAGGGTTGTATAGTCGGCCCTACGGTTGAGTTCAGTATCTTCGAGTTGGATAGGGAGGTTTATAAGAAATATTTTGACGATGTTAAGTTGAACCTCTTAGATCTCTGAGGGTGGTGAAGAGATATCATCTCTGTTGTGGGGGGCTATACATTCGATAGGAATATCTTGAGGGACGGTGTAGTTATAGAGTCTATTGGAGGCCCTCCACACCATATGTATAGAGCTTATAAAACTGTAGGCGGTGAATACTCAGTTGTATCTCCTGTTGGTCAGGACTTCGATATATGGGGAGATTATAGGAATGATTATATGCGTTTCCTAGAAGTCTTCTATGGATTTGATACCCTCAGATTTATAAATGAATATACCTCGTCAGGTAGGAGGCAGAGGGTTTCAGGAGGTGGATATCAACTCTCGATAGTGAATACCATAGACTTTCTTGAGAGGATGTTACCCGAGCATGTAGTGGTGTCCCCGGTCTATAATGAAGTATCGATAAAGCTTGTATATACTCTCTCAAACCTCTTCAACCTCTCTATAGATATACAAGGTTTTATCAGAGAGGCTGTTGGAGACGGCTTTATAATCCATAGAAAATTTCCTGAGGAGCTCTACAGCATATCCTTCCATCTATTTAAACTCTCTAGTGAAGAGTCTGAATATGTTGATCTTGATAAGGTAGACGCTAAATATATTGTTGTCACCAATGGGATGGAGGGTGCAACCCTAGTCTTTGAGGATTCAGGATATTATATACCGGCCTATCCCCTCACAGATGTAGATGAGACAGGCTCAGGAGATATATTTACATATCTATTCCTCCATGGGCTTATGAAATATTCGGATGCTGTTGATGCTGCATGCTATGCCTCAGCCTATACCTCCTATATACTTGAGGGAGAGGGTATAGAGCCTCAGAAGAGGTTTAAAATGGTTAGTGAGGGGGTTAAACAGATTCGTTAGTATTAGTATCTAACTGTGAAGTCTCTAAACTCACCCCTATACTCCTGATATTCAACCTCTACCCTATCTACCCTTGCTAGTGGAGGGCCTATATGCATCCAGCTTATCAATTCATCAACCCTATCCTTCTCTCCCTCTATAACTGCTTCTACACTTCCATCGGGCATATTCCTTACGTATCCCGTTAAACCGAGTTCTCTCGCCCTCTCCCTTGTATTGGCTCTGAAGAATACTCCTTGGACCCTTCCATATACCCTTACGTATGCCCTTACCATCGTCATCTCAGGAATTGAATTTCTAGGCCATAAGTTTTAACAGGATGTATTTATTTTAGGGGTTCAGCGTCATATCCATTCTCCCTAAGTATCATAGCGAGTTTCTCCGCATATCCATATATAGTATATATCTTCTTTGGTGAGACTCTATCCACGATCTTCACAAGCCCTCTATAATCTGAATGGTCGCTTATCGGTAGGCCGCCTCCAAACTTCAGTGTCCATCCTGAGAGCCTGACTTCAATTGGGTCGTAACTCTCTAGATGTTTTAGATCCTCATTTGAAGCAGCTAGAAGTACAAATGGTTCTTCAAGTCTCTCGTTAAAGTTCTTCTCAGGTATCTTTAGGCCAGCTATCTTTCTATATGCATTGTTGTATCTCTCCACCCTTTTTGTATAGTAGACGTTCTTAAGCTTCTTTAGTAAGATTGAGATTATCTGTGGCTTTCCCAGTGGATATGCCTTTAAGACTATGTTCCTCCCCTGAACTATATTTCTTGATATGAATCTTAGTAGCATATTTACCTGCTTCTTGAATTCTCCGAAGATATATTCTGGGGAGCCATATGTAGCCTCTATAATTAGGATTTCGGCTTGTGGAGGTTTGAATCCCTTAAGTATAATCCTGTCGTTATCGTTTATATCTCCTGTATAAAGTACTTTCCCCTCTATAAGGAAGGCTGTGGAGCCTAGTATATGGCCTGTCTCAAAAAGCTCTATATCTTTAGGGTCATCTACTATGTTGTAGTACCTCCTACCCCTTAACTCCGCGAGCTTTAAAGTCTCTTCCGAGGCTATCACCCTTCCCCTAGCCTTGGTGGGGAGGTGGTCATAATGTGCGTGGGATATGAGGTTGTAGTCGACATCACGCTTTGTATCTATCCTGTCTAATCCATACCTCCTATTATCTATTTTTAGGTATACCCCATACCCTGATTTTTTAATATCTATCTTCCCTATCTTCGTCATTCTCTGCCTCACTCTATATACTTTAATATAAACCTTAGGCTATACCTCTACCTAAATTTTATTTTATTGGAGGTCTATTTTTATGTGATTGGCCGGGAGGTGAATTCTATTTGACCAGTATCCGTATAGGGATAGTAGGTAAGACAAATACTGGTAAAACCACTTTCTTTAATGCTGCTACTTTATTAGATGCTGAGATCCAGCCATATCCATTCACAACTAAGGAGCCAAATATAGGTGTAGCCCATGTATCATCTCCATGTGTATGTGGAGAGTTTAATGTTAAGGATGAGCCTCGAAACAGCCTATGTATAAATCGTGTCCGTTTCTATCCAATCACCTTAATAGATTTGCCGGGTCTGATTAAAGGGGCCCATCAGGGTAAGGGCTTAGGTAACCAATTCCTTACTGTGGCGGCCCAGTCCGATGCATTGCTCCATGTTGTGGATGCCTCTGGAAGTATTGATGCTGAGGGTAATATCGTTGAGCCGGGATATGGAGATCCTCTATCTGACTACTATGATATTGAGGAGGAGCTTGTACTATGGTATCATAAGATTATAGAGGGTAATAGGACGACTATTGAGAAGTATGAGAAGACCCTCGGCCTTGTAGAGGCGCTCTATACAGTTTTAAGTGGGATTAAGGTTGTTCCAGCCCATATTGAGAATGCTCTTGCATTGACTGGCTTGACTGATAAGCCTTTTAAGGATTGGACTCTAGAGGAGACTAAGAACTTTGCATATGTTATTAGGGATGTCTCTAAGCCTACGGTTGTAGTAGCTAATAAAATTGATTTGGAGGGTGCCGAGAAAAACTATCTCAGGCTTAGTAATACATTAAAGGATGTGGTTGTGATTCCAGCCTCCGCCGATTCTGAGCTCGCTCTTAGGAGGGCCCAGCAGAAGGGTCTTGTGGAGTATATACCTGGTTCTGAGGAGTTTAAGGTTGTGAAGCCTGAGGCCCTCAATGAGAAGCAGAGGCGGGCTTTAGAGTATATGGAGAGGTTTGTATTCTCTAAGATTATGAGGACTGGTGTACAGTTTGCCTTGAATACCCTGGTATTTAAGGTTATGGGCTATAAATTCGTGTATCCAGTTGAGGATGTTGAGAAGCTCTCTGATAGGAGGGGGCGTGTCCTGCCGGATGTATTCCTCCTCCCTAGGCACGCAACTCTACTGGATCTAGCTGCATATATCCATAGTGAGTTCCCCAAGTATCTACTCCATGGTATAGATGTTAGGACTGGTATAAGGCTTCCAAAGGATTATGTATTGCATGATAGGGATGTTATCCATCTAGTTCTAGCCCGTAGGAGACGTTAAACACTATCATAATATATTTTTAACTGTATATTGGCATTATTAGGATGTCCAGAAAATTATATCTATATGTAAATCCAACTCTCTTTAGGTATGGGTTTCCAAGTCATCCCCTTACAGTTAGGAGGTATGAATCCTTCCTATCATCATATAATAATGTTAGGGATGAACTGTCCGACTGTGTAGTTGAGGTATATGATTTTGAATGTAGCGAGTCTTATCTTGAGCTTTTCCACTCGAAGGGATATATTGAGTTTGTTAAGAGGATGTCTGAACTTGGATCTGGCTTCCTCGACTATGGGGATACACCTGCATATAGAGGTGTTTATGAAGTTTCTTTGGCTAGTGTATGTGCCACTAGGGATGGAGCTATGAAGACTTTGGATGGTGGTGTAGCTATAAATCTGGCTGGTGGTTGGCACCATGCCTTTAGGGATAGGGCCTCTGGATTCTGTGTCTTCAATGATATAGGTGTGGCTATAGAGTCTATAAGGGATAGGGCTGTCAAGATTTTATATATCGATATTGATGCCCATCATGGAGATGGCGTATACTATCCGTATGAGTCTGACCCCAACATATATATCTTTGATATTCATGAGTCTCCACAGTTCCTATTTCCAGGGACCGGCTTCTCATATGAGATTGGGAGTGGTAACGCCGTAGGGACTAAGATGAATATTGAGATGATGCCCGGGGCGGATGGTAAGATGTTGTTGGAGGAGGTGAGGAAGCTAGATGATTTTATTGAGGATAGGGAGTTTGGATATGTCATTATACAAGCTGGAACAGATGGTTTGAAGGGGGATCCACTTACTCATCTGGAGTATGATATAGATTCCTTCGTTGAGGCGGTCAAATATTTAGTCTCTATTGCCTTTGAGCGGGGACTCGGTGTTACTCTGTTGGGTGGAGGGGGTTATCAACCTGAGGTATTTGGGGAGGTTTGGACGAGGATTGTTAGGGCCTTGTGTGGTATGCTATGACATGCTCTCTAGTGGGGCTCCCCCGGCTTGGGAATAAGATTCTCTATTCTATTGAGGAGCATGGTGGTGTATTGGCTAGACTCCTCTTTGAGCTCCCCGAGAACTTTACGAGTCTTCTTGAGTGGATAGATTTTCTCATTCCTAAACAGTTTGAGGGATATGTATCTAGGGTTGAGAAGGTCGTGTTAGATGACTTCTTCGGCTTCAGGGGTAGGGCATATGGCTTGATTACTCTATACTCTGATGAAACCGATTTTAGGGGTATCTTGAAGGATGGGATAACAATATATACATCTGAATCCCAACCCTTTGAATATCATTTCCTAGGCGATGATGGTTGTATCACTGACTTCATATATAGCTATTCAGTCTTTTATCCGTCAAGGTTTAGACCTGAATATATCCATCCAGACTTTAAATTCTATGTCGATGACTATATAGGGTTTTATAATGTCTTGGGATGCATCAATAAGAATAATTTACAACCTGAGGTGTATAATGGTGTCGATATAGTGCTATACCCACCTAATCTATTTGGAGGCCGTATCGATAGTAGACTCTTCTTCCCAGAGTATAATGATTCATTCGAGGTTTTAAGCCGTGGGGATGAGTATGTAAAGCATTATCTCGATGTATTGGATGGATTTAAGCATGATGGATTACATATCTTCCCCTTAATCTTTAACGATGGCCTCTCATTTGAAGGCGGTTATATAATTGTAGATGGTAAGCCAAAATATTTTGATGATTTAAGGCTTGAGTTTGATGGCTTGACAATAGACCTTGCATGGGAGGTTAGGGGTATGAAGCCGTCTCTCTCTTTTAAGAGGTTTAGGAGTGTAGCTTCATCTTCTGGTAGGAAGTATCTGGTTAACATCGGATTTAGAGAGTTTCCACCCCCTCCTTCACATCGGTTTATAGAGTTTAGGATTGGCTCCAAACTGGTCTGGTCTTCATCCTCTGTGGAGGGTCTTATTAGGCTTAAGCTTGTCTAGCTATGGAATGGGTGTAGGTGTTATTTTCTTCAGGCTATTCTTTCTGATTATGTCGGTGAGCTTCTTCATCACATCGGAGGGTATATTCATCTCTTTATATTCTCCCTCTTCATCCAGCTCCATGACCTCTGAGGTTAGGATATCTAGTATGATATCTAGCTTCTCAATAGTAGGTATGTTGAGCTCGTTCATCATCTTCTTTATCCTCGGGTCTAGCTGTGCCTTGCTAAAGTACCTGTCTAATCCATATAGGTGGGATATCTTCTTGATATTGCTGTAGTAGACTCTTATGAATGGTAGGTAGTCTGAAGTCTTAAACTCTATATCTTCGAATGCCCCTAGTATCCAGTGTGTATATGTGAAGGGCCTTACTATGATTGCCTCCTTGCTATCGGCGTATTTCCTTAGGAGTAGGGCGTTTAACGATTGTTGTATACTCTCTTTAGATGTCCTGGGTAGATATGCCTTTAATATCTTTAGTATTCCTCCATCGAAGCTTAATATGATGGGTGATGCCCTCACTATTTTGAGGAAGCTCTCTAGGTTCTTGGGTATTAATCTCTTTGACCTGGCATCTGATATGAATACTAGGTCTATTAATCCCTTGTTTATCAACGGCTTTAGAGTAGCCACTAATGAGATTGTCTCTATAGTATTTGCGAGAGGTAGGACTATCCTCTTTATCTCATAGGATTCTATAAAGTCCTCCAACTCATATTGGATTGTGGATATGACGGATCTTATATTCTTCCTTGTATATGCACTTTTAAATTCTATATTTATATCTCTAGTCACTCCACCCCAACTCCCGCATCTTCCTCAACTGGGTCAAGACATATTCTCTAACTTCTCTAGGCTTTCTCCTTTCTAATACGATTTCACCTTTTGATATTGCCTTCTTCATAAGATTCTCCATCTCTGCCCCACATTTGACACATTTTACCTTTGGAGTCTCGCTATCTATCCTCCATCTAACGGATTCATATGTATAACACTCGGGGCATCTAAATAAGAGTTTTGTTCCCCCAAACTTCCCACGTTTGGCAAGTGGTTCACCCATCTTCTCAACTATATCCAATGCATAGTCTATAATCCTGGAGTTTGATAGGCTGCTCCCCACACCATATCCATCTACAGGTGTATCTGACAACTCCTTGATTAAGTCTAGGTTTACCCCTCCCGATAGGAATATCTTGACTTGTTTATAGCCCCTTATATCTAGCTCCCATCTTACCTCATTGATAATCTTCTTGATGTCTCCTCTCCTACTCCCAGGTGTATCGAGCCTCACTCCATATAGCCTATCCTTCAAGGCTTCAGCGGCTTTTACAGCTTCTATCTTCTCATCGTAGAATGTATCTATTAAAGCTATCCTAGGGACTTCATCCTCGATATATTTGTCGAAGCCTATCCATGCCTTTACCTGGTCTCCATAGATTATGATTAATGCATGTGGCATTGTACCAGTTGGCTTGAGCCCGAGGAGCTTAGCGCTTAGGACTGCCGATACACCATCGAATCCACCTATATATGCTGCATAGTCTACGAGGGGTGTTACTGCTGGATGCATCCTCCTGGCGCCAAATGAGAGCAGAACTTTATCCCAAGCATTGAATCTTATGTGTGCTGCATAGGTGGCAACTCCTGAGTATTGGCATAATATCCCTAGTAGGGGAGTCTCATATATGGCGTATTCACCGTATGGGCCATGTATAAAGCCTACTGGGGTTCTAACGCCCTTCCTATCGAATGGTTTGAATATCGTTCCCTCCTCGAGTATGTAGAGGTCAAGCTTTAAACCTTCTAGGAGATTCATGAGTTCATATCCTCCACTGAAGACCCCCCATGTAAATCCATATGGGAGTTCACCGGGTGAGATCTCCATAACTACATCTGTCTTATCCAGTCCCTCACTCTCAAGTATTTTTAATGTTCTTAGGAAGTAGATGTCTGTAGTCTCACCCTTCTTAATCTCATCTTCATCAGCTATATAGAATTTCTTCATTTTAACTCTCCTCTTCCGAAAAATATTTATGTTTCTAAGAAATAATATTCGCCTTTCTCCTTCTGATGTCTATCAAGCCTACTATCGAGCTTATTTATCCTAGGCCTACCACTATGTCTATCCCTCCTTAGGGTTATCCCAATCTCCTTTAGGAATATATTCATGGCATCCACCTTGGATTTAGGCTCTAATGCATGTCCATGTATAGATGGCTCTCCCTTGAACACCACTATCCTATCGGCTACCGCATCGATCATAATCAAATCATGGTCGATAACGGCTGCAGGCTTTCCACTTAGTTTGATGAATCTATTTATAGCATTTGCAAGTGTAAGTCTATCCTCCACATCTATGAAGGCGGAGGGCTCATCCAGTAGGTACATATCTGCATCCATAAGTAGAGTTGCTGTCACGAATAGCTTCTGTAGCTCTCCTCCTGAGAGCTCTCTAACCCT
>Ga0256839_1001765_pt1 | contig 25530 bp, 29 predicted proteins | sample 354166metaG_FD_185968 | JGI IMG/M metagenome (GOLD analysis project Ga0256839, IMG submission 185968) | Hydrothermal vent microbial communities from Mid Atlantic Ridge, Atlantic Ocean - 354-166 | ecosystem: Environmental > Aquatic > Marine > Hydrothermal vents | place: Atlantic Ocean: Mid... | reverse complement strand
GGCACGCTGTCTATCAGGAATCGCACTGTATAGCCCCATATAACCAAGATATAAAAACAACAAAAGCAGTTCAGAGGTTAAGCGAGCATCCCAAATCCAATAGGTTCCCCACGTTGGACGCCCCCATAAAGCCCCCGTCAACAACGCAATAAAGGTAAACATAGCGCCTGTCGGTGCCAATGAATATGCCATAATATCGGCCATTCTCACACGCCATACCAAAGAGATAATGGCATACATCGCTAACAACAGATAAATAAACATCGACATCCAAGCCGCGGGGACATGAAGAAACATGATTCGATAACTATTCCCCTGCTGATAATCCTCTGGCGCAACGAAAAAACCAATATACAAACCAATCACGGCTAAAACAATCGCCAACCCCATAAAAAGAGGGACCAAACGATTGGCTAGTGGGTAAAAATTGGATGCCGAAGCATACTTCATCCAATGTATTCGACGTGCTGCACTCATTTACTTAGTTCCTAATATTGACAATTTTGAGGTTAATAAAAAACAGTAACGTTACTATAGAGAAAAATATTATACGCATAAAGACTAGTCCAGTGTAATTTTAAGCGCGGTCGCAACGGCAAAAGGAGAAAGGACAAGACTGACAAGCAGTGCCGCGCCCATTAATGAAAAATGCGCTGTTACATCCACGCCATTCATCGCAGAACTCACCGAAGACGTCCCTAAAATTAAAAGCGGAACATACAACGGCAACAATAATAACGTAACCAAACCACCACTACTTTTCAGGCCAACTGTTAACGCAGCACCAATCGCTCCGAGCAACACCAGTACTGGCGTTCCAATAAGTAAGCTTAGCGTTAATATCATAATTTCATTAAAAGCAAGGCCAAACTGCAACCCCATTAACGGAGCAAGCAGTACAAGCGGTAAACCAGTAATCACCCAATGCGCAATCAACCTAACCAGTAGCAACAATGCAAGCGGGACAGGCATCAACATCTGTTGCTCTAACGTCCCATCATCCAAATCTTCCGAAAACAACCGATCCAGCGCTAAAACCGTGGAAAACAGAGCCGCTATCCAAATTGCACCTGGCGCAATTGTTTTTAACAACTCTGGATCGGAAGAGATTCCAAGAGGAAACAGTGCAACCGCAATCAAAAAGAACCCTAAAACCGTTACTACATCTTGCTTACGGTGCATAAAAAGCGTCATATCTCGACTAAATAACTTCCAAAGCATTTTATGCATACTGTTCACCTAAGTTTAACACTCTTATGGTGGCCGTCATCGTTAATGCTTGATGAGAAGTCAAAACCAATAACCCTTTATTATTCAGGTGATGCTCTAAAATGGAATCCAACCACTCGATCGCTTTATAGTCCAGTGCAACATAAGGCTCGTCTAACACCCATAGCGCTGCATCGGTTAACAGCAGGCGCGCCAAAGACAAGCGTCGCTGCTGGCCCTGAGACAAAAATCGCGTTGGTAAATGCGAAAGCATTCCCAACCCTGCTTCATGCAACGCATCACCAATTTCCTTATCCGAAACGGATTGAACCCCTAGCGCCAACCTAAGATTCTCTCGACAATTTAATTCGGTTTTATTGGCATTCTTATGCCCTAAATACAGTAAATCCGAACAAAATTCTTCACGAAAGTCAGTCGTATTTTGCTCATTCCACTTTATAGCTCCCGCCGCTGGAGAGGTTAAACCACAAAGCGTTCTTAGCAGCGTTGTCTTACCCGCACCGTTCTTGCCTACAATGTGCAACCCTTCACCTGCTGGTAGCTTGACGGACAAGCCAGAAAACAGTAAACGCTCTTCACGCTCAACCGCCAACCCTTCAATTTCTAACATAAAACGCTTCTCATTTACCACGATTATTCTGACATTACTCTTTAGCAGGCGCGACACCTGCATACCCTTCACCCTGCTTCATCCCATAAGGGCGAAATACTTCAATTTTAGAGAAGAACTGATCTACAGCATAAATTCGCCCATCTTCATCCACATCGATTCCTGCAGGCAAGGAAAAGACCCCTGGCTCATTATCTGAACCACGCTGTCCGATAAACATGAGCAACTCACCCTTATCATTAAATATCTGAAAATTCGCAAACGATGCATCCATCACATAAACATTATCATTAGGGCCAACCGCAATTCCTTTTGGACGAGAAAACTGTCCAAATCGAGTGCCTACCTTACCAAAGGTCAGATCAAACTCACCTTCAGAGTTAAACCGTTGAACACGAAAATTTCCAGAATCCAAAACATAGATACGGTCTTTGGAATCAATTGCAATTGTCATTGGAAAGTTAAACCCACCTAATGATGAAGCTCGATGCCCTATAACCTTCAAGATCTCACCTGTTTTTGCGTCATATTTTATAACACGATGAAACTCACTCTGCACGCCACCTGTATCAACAACATAAGCATAACGACCATCATTACTCACTGCGACATCTACAGGACGACTTAGCTCCTCTGCTGAACCAAATTTACGCAAAAATTGCCCGCCTTTATTAAACACGTGAATACTTTTAGCCGTCAAATCAACCACAAACACCTCACCAGATGGTGAAACTGTAATGCCAACCGGCTTCAACAATGCATCCGGCCCTCTATGACCAAATTCTACAAACTGCTTACCTTTTATATCAAACAGCACGACCATTCGAGCAACCGTATCTGTTACATAAACACGCCCTTCACGCACCGCAACATCAAAGGGTTTAATAAGACTTTTCTCCCCCGTTTTAACCCCTGTCGCCATCGCCTTAAACTTCTCTTCAGATGTCAACTCACGCACATCCGCACTGCCCATCAAAGAGCGCTCATAGATAAAACGCGGTTGTTCAGGTGCAGCAGGGTAAACAGGGGGAACAAAAGGCTTCAACTCCTGCTTTGTTCCACATGCAGACAAAAAAAACATCGACAGCACTATCGTTGTAACGGGCAATAACCGCTTTAATAAGAGTGACAAGTAATACATAAATACTCCGTTTTAACTCGTAAAAACTTCACTTTAGAAGGCTCATGCACATTATGACATGAGGCACACTCAACAAACCCATCAAACAGGCGCACACCATTGGCAAAACCGAAGTCATCCATCGGCGAATTAAACGCCATTTGAAGTGAGTCTGACGCCCCCATACCTAACCCTGGATAACGAACTGAAACAGGGTGATTACGACGCATATCAGTTCCAAGATGCTTATTTCCCAGCTGATGTGCAGTAAATCCATCATGGCACAAACCACAATGATCCAAATCCGTTCCTGAATTTATCTTCATGTGCAACGTCATTTTTTCACCACTTTTCCATGCTCTAGGAGTATTCACCACCTGATCGACTGCCATAGTTCCATCATGACAAGACAGACATAACAAGGTAATTTCGTTTGGTATTCTTGCCGTTGATTGAAATGTTCGACTGGAGTATAGCGTATAGTCTCTCATATCAGAGCGAATTCGGTTCCAACCTGATATCTGCTGAGGTTCATCAGATTTTTCATCCACATCTGGTGGAACATGGCAATATACACAAGCATAGCCATAATCATCATACGCAACACCCTCCATTGCTTGCGTATTCGCTCTTTTATTTAATGCCGACAAATCATGCTTAGAGCCAATAATATCCAAAGGATCCCACCCAAACTCAGGTTGATCCATCGTATCAGCATGCGCTTCCGCCTTCTTCCTCGCAATCGACTCAGGTGTTTCAGCTTCAGACACCACTAAAGAACCATCAAGAATCTCTTTTGAACTCTGTACCTCTGCCATTACCGCAACAGACCACCACGTGCCTGCCAGCACCATTACTGCAATTAACCATTTATTACGACCAGTCATACTCTGCTCCAGCCTTTTCGCTCAACACAACCTCGTATAAACGTTAAATACAAAGATACCAAGAGCGCATTAAATTTTAGAAACAGGATACTACCACATTCATAACAAAATTTTATGCTATATAAGCACAACTGCCGTAGCAACCCGTATTTCAGCCTAAATTATTTTTATACCACCATCACCATAATTACACTAATTTACTCAAACTTCAATAAAAGCAAATACTTACTGCACTTCTGTTTATCCCCTTACAAGCAAAAAGGGATTTAATTCACTCTATCCACGCTCAAGTAGCCTTTGGACTTTTTTCAATATCTCATCATCCCACACAACAGCTCCCACCGCAAAATACCGTAAAATACCTTCTTGATCAATCAGATATACTTGAGGGATCACACTCACCTTTAAAACGACTTTAGTTTGCACCATACTTTTGTCAAATAACTGCAAAAAGTCATTAGGGTGTTCTAATAGATACTCTTTTGCAGAATTTACATTTTGATCTACCGAGACTGAAACAACCACCACAGAATCATCCAGTTTTTTAGAAAAGGCCAAGAAATGCGGCGCCTCTTCACGGCAGACGGCACACCATGTTGCCCATAATTTTAAAATAACCACCTTCCCTTTTAACTGCTTCAACGAGAAAGGTTCATTATCATAAGTAACCAACTCCATTTCTGGAAAAGGCTTACCTTCCAAAAGAGGACTATCAACAGAGCTAATGCCTTCACACCCTGACAACAATCCCAACATACTCACAATTAACCCAATACACCATCGTTTTTTCAATCTCATTCTCAAATATTCCAAACAAAAAAAAACACCTACAAAAAAGAAAGCTTTATAATAACCGCCCATATCATTTTATGTCATTTGCGCTTGTAGCTCAGCTGGATAGAGCACTGCCCTCCGGAGGCAGGGGTCGGGGGTTCGAATCCTCTCAAGCGTACCATTTTCCTTTCTACAAAACACAAAGCCACAAATTCTCTTTCCGTCTGCCGATTTTACTCTACAATATTCGCAACATAAATCGAAATCATCTGGAGATGCGTTTTGCTGTATCAAGGAATTCAACGCTTTCAACATGGCGAAGAAAGTGCAACCGGGGTCTTAATTACCAATCTTGGCACACCCGATGCGCCTACCAAAGAGGCCTTAAAGCCCTACTTAAAAGAGTTTTTAATGGATCCGCGCGTGGTCGAACCGCCTCCCGCACGCTGGTTATGGCGTTTAATACTAAACGGCATTATTCTAAACACCCGCCCTGAAAAATCTGCCGAAGCGTATCAAACCATCTGGGACAGTGAAGGCGAGGGTTCGCCACTATTAAATATCACCCAACGCCAAGTGGATGCGATTGCAGAAGCCGTTCGACCGCAGTTTCAAGGTCGTGTTGAGTTTGCACTGGCGATGCGCTACGGCAACCCTTCTATCGCTAAAGGGTTACAAGAGTTGCAAAGCAAAGGCTGTCGACGCATTGTCGTACTACCACTCTACCCACAATACGCGGCCGCAACCACGGCCTCTACCTTTGATGCGGTCACCGCCGAACTGCAAACATGGCGCTGGTTGCCTGAACTGCGTTTCATTAATCACTATCATCGCCATCCTGGCTATATTAAAGCCCTCGCCAACAGCATTCGTGACTATCAAAAAGAACACGGTAAACCCCAATTACTGGTCATGTCTTACCATGGCGTACCACAACGCTATTTAGACAATGGCGATCCTTACCACTGTGAATGCCACGTGACCTCTCGTCTTGTCGCCGAAGAACTCGGACTCTCCAAAGAAGCGTACCAAGTCACCTTTCAATCGCTGTTTGGCAAAGAGGAGTGGATCAAACCCTATACCGATGCCACCTTAAAATCATTACCCGCCAAAGGCATTAAAGACATTCAAGTGATCTGCCCCGGCTTTTCGGCAGATTGCCTTGAAACCATTGAAGAGATTGGCGAAGAGAACCGTGAGTACTTTGAAGAGGCAGGGGGGGAAAAATTTGGATTCATTCGCTGCTTAAACGACCGAAAAGATCACACTGATGCTCTGGCGGATATTGTGCTACAGCACACCCAAGGTTGGGAAGAGCGCGATGGTTTTGATGCCAAGGAAGATGAAAAAGCGCGACAAATAACCCAAGAAAATGCCAAGCAGATGGGTTGCCCTCATACCATCACTCCACCGCCAATCATCAAAAAAGCAGGGTTCTTTTTTAGAATGCTATAACCCCCTTCCAACCTCCCCCTTGCCAAGGGGGAGGAGAAATATTCGGTAAAACTATTTTTGCCCCCCATCCAACACCAGTACCGACCCCGTTGTATAGGGACTATTCATCAAATACTGCACCGCTTGCCACACCACCTCTGCTCCCGGTTCAATCCCCAGCGCTGATTGCGCCAAACGTCTTTGTTTATAAGCCTCATTATCCCCTTCATTAAACAGAATTAACGCAGGTGCAATATCATTTACCTTAATATTCGGTGCTAATTTTTTAGCAAACCCTTTGGTCATCGATTGCAAAGCGGCCTTACTTGCCACATACGCAATGTGATCTGCTGAAATCCGATTCACATTCGCATCAGACAGTGAAATAATATCTTTCAATGGTGTCGAAGCGGATTGTAACAGTGGAGTAAATGCACGGTTAAGCGCGTAAGGCACCTCAACATGCAACTGAAACAACGCGTTAAAATTTTTCTCCCCCCCCTCCTCTGCAATGGTCTCATCCGATAGCCAGAGGGATGCATTGTGGATCATCGCGCGCAAACTCTCTGCCGACTCGCTCACTTGTTGAATCAATTTAGGCAGTGCATTCGGCGCCGTAAAGTCCACTTGAAAGCCTATCGCCCCCAACGCTTTTAACTCGTCCACTTCGGAACGATGGGTGCGATAAGTAAATAAAACGGGGTAATCGCCTTGCTGCAAAAAAGACTTTGCCAAATAATAACCAATACGCTGCCCAGCACCCGTAATAAATACCGCGTTTTGAATTTTCTTCATGCACTTAATCCCTGTGTCAGCTCTGCGGTTTTCACAAAGGTCTGCTGAATAATCATGGCATCAAAACTGGCTCTGTGTCGCTTATGCTCACAATTTTGCAACAACGCATCTTTGGTTTCATGCCAAACTTCCATCTGAGGCTCCGTTAAAATCATCTCTAACGGACTCACTTTAAAGGCTTGATCGGTGTGCGCCGTATAATACAGCTGTCTTACCCACGGGCTATCCACTACCCAACCATCGGAGTAGACCGTTTGACCCGATAAAAAAGCATTCAGCTCTTCTGCAACAACTCTCAATGGCTTTCCGTGCTCATAAAGTATCTCTCTCGAAATATGGTGAATTTGCTCCGCCTCTTTCTTCCAAAACGTCCACTCTTCGGCCGGCTCAATCAGACTGCAATAACGCTCACCACTGTTCAAAACCACCCCTATTTCAATTGGATAAGATGCCGTACCAAACCCTGACGCTTCCACATCAATAATGCTCGGAACTCCTCGAAACATATTTTTCTCCCCCCCTATCCATCAAAGCCTACAAAAATACCATTTTTTATCCTCCAACCACAATACATTTCATCAAATCCCCATGACTATTTTCGATATAATGAAGCCCTTTTTAGATGGTAAAAAACTTAGGAACCTCGGAATGAAAAATCGTATGTTTGATGTTGTTATTGTTGGCGGAGGCATTTCTGGCTGTGCGTTAACCTATCTACTGTCAAAATATACCGATGTAAAGTCCATTGCGGTCTTAGAAAAATACGATTCACTGGCGCCACTTAACTCCAATGCGCGCTCCAACAGTCAAACGCTACACTGCGGTGACATTGAAACCAACTACAAGCTCGAAAAAGCCAAGCTGGTCAAGCGCCAAGCCAATATGTTGGTCAACTACGCCAAAACCGTTGACATCAACGATTTTTTATACAAATTTCCTAAAATGATTTTAGCGGTCGGCGATGACGAGTGCGAACGTTTAGAAAAACGCCACCATGAATTTGCCGAAGCCTTTCCCTATATGGAGCTTTGGGATGCCGAACGCATTGCCGAAGTCGAACCTGCCGTTGCTTTGATTGATGGTAAACCGCGTCCCGAAAAAATTATGGCATCAGGCTGTACCGATGAGTACTGTGCCGTTAATTTTGGTCATCTTTCAAAATCGTTTATTAATAGTGCGCGTAAAACCAATACTGAAATCAATGTTTCGCTAAGCTCCGAAGTCGAAAAAATTTCTAAATTTGACGACCACTACGAACTGGTCACGCCGCAAGGCACCTTTATGGCTAAATTTGTGGTGGTCTCCGCAGGCGCACATAGTTTACTGTTGGCCAACCAACTCGGTCACGGACTCGACCTCTCTATTTTACCGATGGCAGGTAGCTTTTACTACGTGCCCAAAATGCTCAACGGCAAAGTGTACACCATGCAAAACGACAAACTCCCATTTGCCGCCCTGCATGGCGACCCTGATTTAGTCGAGATGGAAAAAACGCGTTTAGGCCCTACCGCACTGGTGCTGCCCAAACTCGAACGCTACACCAAAGGTACCTACCTCGATTTTTGGCGTAGCTTAAAACTCGATCGCAAAGTGATTCGGGTTTTTTGGGATTTAATGAAAGACAGCACCATTCGCAACTACATCTTTCGTAACTTTGCCTTTGAAATCCCCATTATTCGCCAAAAGCTATTTGCCAAAGATGCTCAAAAAATTATCCCAAGTTTAAAAGCAGAAGACCTTGAGTACGCCAAAGGCATTGGCGGCCTGCGCCCTCAAGTCATTAATAAAACCACAATGGTACTGCAACTGGGCGAAGCCAGTATTATGCCTGAAAATGAGAACCTCATTTTTAACATGACACCCTCCCCCGGCGCCACCACTTGCCTAGGCAATGCTTATCGTGATACTAAAATTATTGCCGAGCAGCTTGGACTCAATCTAGACATTGAACAACTCGCAAACGATCTGCTGGATGGTCAAGATTTCGATTAACGCTCACACCCTCCCCGTCTACCTCATCACAGGACTGCTTGGAAGCGGTAAAACCTCCGCGCTGAAACACCTGCTCCAACAAAAACCCATACAAGAACAGTGGGGCATTATTATTAATGAGTTTGGCGAAGTCGATATTGATGCCGCCAGCTTGTCAGCATCACAGAGCAATACCCAAATACGCTCCGTTGCGGGTGGTTGCATCTGCTGCTCTGCACAACATGGATTAAGGCAAGCCATTGAGCAACTGCTCAATGTCTCCAAACAAACCCCTCTCACCCGCCTGTTTATCGAACCAACTGGATTAGGACACCCTGCTAAAATCATCGACCTGCTTCTGAAGCAAATATTTTCCTCCCCCCTCTCCCTACAACGAACCTTCTGTATTATCACCCCCGCGCAACTCACGCCAGATCGCTGGCAACGCTCTGCGGTAATGCGTGACTTAGTGACCTTAGCCGATACCATTGTGTTAAATAAAATAGATTTAAGCCCAAAACAAGACATTCAACAAGCACTCAGCTTACTCGACACGCTCTACCCAAAAAAAACTGAGATCATTCAAACACAATACAGTCAAATTTCACTCGAACAACTGCTCAAAACTCGCGTCACGCCAACGCTCAAAATATTCTCCCCCCCTAATACTTCGACACAAGAACACACCGAACTCAATTCACTTATCTCTAAAGAGGTTACTTCTCAACTGCCCTTCGTCTTAAACTGCACCCAACAAGTCCAGCCAAAAACGAGTGAGTTACACTCTATTGGTTGGGTATTTTCACCTCAAATACAGTTTAATCGCACTAAGCTCAAAATATTCTTTGGCCAAATAGAGCCAATACTGCTTCGTGGCAAAGGCCTTCTAAAAACAGGAAACGAATGGCAACTTATTCAGTGGAGCCAAAACAGCCCAAGCGCACAACTCACATTTGAAGAGATCGCTTGGCGACAAGACAGTCGCTTAGAACTTATCTTCAAACCCAACGAACAGCTCTGTAAGCCACAACAAAAACTCAAGTCCATCAACACCCTTGAACAGCAACTGCACGCCTGCCTTGTAAATCGAAATCCCACCTCGCCTGATTAACCCAGCTATTTAGTCAATTATTTGCTAAAATAGCCGATTCATTTTTTAGCCGAAGGAAATTGCATGACGAAGCACATGCCCGATATCGCGTGTCAGCCGCACCAAGCCCCGCAAGGAACTCTTAACTGGGTTGGAATGAGCGGCATCGAACTCCCTATATTAGTCCAGCAAGGATTAAGCAGCGAAAGCAACTCAAATACCATTTGCCTATCGTCTCAAGTGCAAGCGTACGTAAGCTTAGACGACCCGATGAGCAAAGGCATTCACATGTCTCGCCTATACTTGCTGCTCGACCAGATGGGGACTCAAGAGAACTTAACCCCCGCACGAGTGAAAGCTATTTTAGAAGCCTTTATTGCTTCTCACAAAGGGTTAAGCGATCAAGCATTTGTTGAGTTTAAGTTTGATTACTACGAACGTCGAAATTCATTATTAAGCGACAATACCGGTTGGAAACACTACCCCACCACGGTTCGAGGCGAACTGCGTCAAGGCGTGTTTGAATGTGAGGTCTCCATTGAAGTCCCTTACTCCTCTACCTGCCCTTGTTCTGCCGCACTCTCACGTCAATTGATTCAAGAGGCATTTGAACAGCAGTTCAATGCACAAGACCTTGACTACCAAGCGGTATTAAACTGGCTGGGCACACCAGAAGGCATTGTGGCTACGCCACACAGCCAACGCTCTTACGCACAAGTAAAAGTAAAGATGACCGAGAGCGACAAGCTCGAAATCTCTCGATTGATTAATCACATCGAAGAGGCGGTACAAACGCCAGTACAAGCCGCGGTAAAACGAGAAGATGAACAAGAGTTTGCCCGCTTAAATGCCGCCAACTTAATGTTTTGCGAAGACGCCGCAAGACGGTTGCAAAGCACCTTAAACCAACACGCTGAATACTTAGATTACTGGGTTCGAATCAACCATTTAGAGAGTTTGCATCCACATGATGCCGTTGCCATCATCACCAAAGGGTTGGAAACAGGCTATCGTGATGAGCCGAACTTAATGGATCCGATGAAGTAAGTTTAATTTTTTCTCCCCCCTCTCGTGCAAAGGTCTTGATTTACATCAACGCCTTTGTAATAAGGGAGAGACCAACCAGTACTGTAATCACCTCAAATGCTCGCTTAATCAACACATTCCCTTTCACAATCGCAAAATGGGCCCCTAAATAACCCCCAATTAATGACCCTAAAATCAGCACTGGCAACCAGCTCCATTGAATATTACCCAATATTCCCAACGTCAATGCGCCAGAACCATTCCAAAAGATACCCACTAAAATCAAAGTGTAAGCCACGGCAGATTTATAATCTAAACCAAACCACCTTACCAGCCACAAGGTTACAAATAACCCTGTACCAGAGGTTAATGAACCATTTAATCCACCAATTAAAAAAAGTACTCCCCCGCCTATCCAATACCCCAATACCGTTCTATTTTTAGGCGCTAAGGTTTGACCTAATTGCGTTTTAAACCAAGAGTAAACACCCAAACCCAGCGTTAAAAGACCAAGTAAACCCTCCGCAAGTTGTTCATTCACCTGTAAAATAATACTCGCCCCCAGAACCACGCCCGGCAAACCCGTTGCCAAAATAAAGGCTGAAAAGCGCCAATCAAATACCGAAGACTTTAAATGCCTTGCCGTTGCACCTAACCCCAGAAAAACACTCGCCACTTTATGGGTCGCCAATGCGGTACCAAATGGCAGTCCTAAAAACAGCAGTGCAGGCAGCTGCAATAATCCCGCACCCCCACCGGCTAATGCCGAAAACAGGTTGGCGATTAAAGAGATTATAAATAGTAAGAGTTGATCCAATAAATCCATTGGACTATTGTATGTGACAAAGACTCAAAATAACGAAAATAAACAAAAGGCAAAGAAACTGGGCGTATCTCGTTTTTTACTTAATTCGACTATAAGAGACCTTTGCACGAAAGGATGCACGGATAAAAAAGGCTGAAATATGCCTGATTTTCGTTGAAAACCTTGTGAATACCTAAGTATTCCCTGCGTTTTCCGCCTCAATCAGTCACATTTCATCTCTTTTTTCTCTCGCGCCCCTCTCATGCAAAGATCTCTATAATGCTTAGCGTTGCAAAAAATAGATCTTAATAAATCGACTGAGTTTTGGGTTCGTTAAATATTGAATAATGGGGCTTATATTGGATAGAAGGGGGGGGAGGAATTTAATTCTAAATTTTCTTACCCCCCTTATTTAAAACAATAAAACCAACTCACTTTTACACTGACCCCAATATTTTATATGCCTTAGGCGAGTTCATCTTCAAATATGTTCATTTACATCAGACACAAAAAAAAGCATCAATTAAATTGACACCTTTTTTATAAAGACATATTGATACGGTACTCGCTAAGGGTTAAGCAACGATATCAAGCAACTCAACATCAAAAATTAACGCTGCGTAAGGGGCGATTTTATCGCCCGAACCCTGTGCGCCGTACGCAAGATCTTGAGGAACATACAAACGCCACTTAGACCCTTTAGGCATTAACTGTAACGCTTCTGTCCAACCTCTAATAACGCGATTAACGGGAAATTCTGCTGGCTGACCACGTTCAACAGAGCTGTCAAAAACCGTTCCGTCAACTAAGGTTCCGTGATAGTGTGTCGAAACGACCGATTCTACCGTTGGCTTGTCGCCATTTCCTTCGGTTAGAATTTCATACTGTAACCCCGATGCCGTGACAACAACGCCATCTTTTTTAGCATTTTCGGCTAAAAATACTTCGCTTTCTGCAGCGGCTACTCTGCTTAGTTCCGCTTGTTTAGCGTCCATTATTTGTTGTATTTCATTAAAAGCTTCTTCAATTTTCGCATCTTCAATAGGGCTTCCCTTGCCTTCTAACGCATCAATAAGACCTGCTGCAACTGCCTGAGCATCAACCCCGTCAAAAGGATTGGAGACCAGTTGATCACCCATTTGACGACCAATCGTGTAACTTGCAATTTGTGCACTTGTTGTATATTTATCAGACATATTCCAGATCTCGTTGATTATAAAAGTCCGCAATTCTAGCACAAGAAGGTATATCACGGCAGGTAAAGCAGCTAAAGGAAGAACGCGCTTAGTTAATTGTCTTCATTCATCGCAAGCGCCATGGCTTCGGCAATACGAATCCCATCAATCGCCGCTGACATAATACCGCCCGCGTACCCCGCGCGCCCTCCCGCTGGATAAAGCTCTTTGGTGTTCACACTTTGATAATCAATGCCTCGTTTTATGCACACGGGGGATGAGGTACGGGTTTCAACACCCGTTAATAATGCGTCCTCCATCGCAAATCCTCTAATTTTTTTATTAAACACTGGAATCGCCTCAAGACAGTAGTCCGGCAAAAGTTCGGTCATATCGGTTAGCGTTACTCCCGGCTTATAAGAAGGTTCTACCTTGCCAAATTTGGCAGACGATTTGCCCTTTAAATAATCTCCGACTCACTATGCTGGGGCATCATAATTTTCACCCCCTAGGTGATAAGCCGCACTTTCCAGTTGACGCTGAAACTCGACTCCTGCCAATGGCCCTCCGAGATAATCATTCGGTTCAATGCCCACAACAATCGCACTGTTGGCATTGCGTTCATTCCGAGAATACTGGCTCATGTCATTGGTCACCACACGATTTTCTTCCGAAGTGGCTGCCACCACAGTTCCACCGGGGCACATGCAAAAACTATACACCGAGCGACCATTTTTACAGTGATGCACCAACTTATAATCCGCTGCGCCTAAAATTCGGGTTGCCGGCATCTTTCCCAAACAAAACCTCGTCAATTTGCGATTGATTGTGTTCAATACGAAACCCTATCGAAAACGATTTTGCCTCAATATAAACCCCTTTTTCAAACAACATTTCAAATGTATCACGTGCACTGTGCCCCGTGGCTAAAGCGATGTGTTTTGATCTTATCTCTTGACCATCCGATAACATTACCCCTGTCACTTGACTGTCTTTAATATGTAGATCATCGACCCGTGCTCTGAACCGAATTACGTCCACAGTTTACCGTCCGAAAACGTGCCCGCACCGCCTTCACCATATTGCACATTCGATTCGGTGTTTAAGGTTCTATTACGCCAAAAACCAAAGGTATCTTTTGTGCGATCGCGCACCTCTTTGCCACGCTCAAGAATAATCGGTTTATACCCCATCTCCGCCAACACCAGCCCCACAAAAATACCGCACGGGCCAAAGCCAATCACCACGGGGTGTTCGGCTAAATCCTCTGGGGCTTACTCTAACGTTTTGATTATCAACGTGTTCTGCAAGCAAATCCGCCTCATTGACCGTTGTTACATCAATGGTATATAGCAATGTTATTTTATATTTACTTCTGGCATCAAACCCACGTCTAAAAACAGTAGAATCAATCAGTTGATCTTTACTGATATACCCCCCTCCCGTTATTCTCTATTCCGATCTCTTATTTTGTTCATCAAACATGGCTTTCATTGTAGGATTGCCACGCGTTAACTTTTTAATGGTTAAATCTTCTGCTTTGTTATTTGCCAAACGTAAATTATTTTCCGAGGATAACAGAGCGTCTTTTGTTTTTTGCAGATGGCTAATGGTTTTATCAATTTCATTAATCGCAGTTTTAAACTTACGACTGGCTAAATCGTAGTTATAAGCAAATCCCTTCTTAAACACATCAATTTTCTCTTCAAAATGAGTAATGTCTATGTTCTGGTTTCTCATTAAATTTAACTCGGCTTTATACTCCATAGAGTTCATTGCCGCATTTCTAAGCAACGTAATAATAGGAATAAAAAATTGAGGGCGTACGACATACATCTTTTCAAACTTATGAGAAGCATCAACAATTCCAGTATTGTATAACTCGCTGTCAGATTCCAAAAGTGACACTAAAACGGCGTATTCACAACTCTTTTCTTTACGGTCTTTATCCAATTTTGCGAAAAAATCTTCATTCTTCTTTTTGGTCGCCGTTTCATCATTTTCATTTTTCATCTCAAACATAATTGAAATAATTTCGTTACCGGATTCATCGGTTTCTCTGTAAATATAATCGCCTTTCGTTCCGCCTGTTGCATCATTGTCTTTTTCAAAATAAGCATTTTGAAAAGCCGTTGCTCTCAGTTTATTAAACTCCGTTTCACAATGCAGCTCCAAAGATTCACCAATCATTTTGGTTGAAAGCTTTTGCTTAAAATCTTTTAAACGAGAAATTTCATCCTCTTTCATTTTGATCGCTTCATCTTTTGCAACGAGCTTATTCGTAAACTGTTCCCTAATCGATTTTTCAAGTAACTGTGTTTCAGTTTCTTTCATTTTCAAATCATTGATAAGGTCATCACGCTCTTTTTCTATTTTTTTAATCGCCTCAGATACTTCAAGCTTTTTTTCAGTCTCGGCATTCTGAACTTTGGCCTTCATTTCAGCGATTTCAGCCGCTTTTTTCGCTAAATTTTCAGCCAATACCGCATCGCTTTTAGCTTTAACTTCCGCGAGTTGTTTATCCTTTTTTGCCAACGCTTCTTGCAACGCATTTTTAATATTCGCTTCGGCAAGTTTAACAGCACTCTCTTTTTCATTTTCGGCAAGGGCAAGTCGAGCGGTAAGCTCTTGTTCAAATTGATGATCACGAACCTGTTTAAGAATATCAGCAAAGCCAGCTTCATCGACCTTAAACGCTTTTTTACAATTGGGACAAATAATTTCGTTCATGTTCTTATTCCTTTGCGTCAGTGTTTTCAGAGTGCTTTTAGAGGGCTTTTATTGCTTACGCTTTATTGCCCCACTCTTTTGGATCCGTAACATAAGTGACCCCACCGTCCATCATAATGTCGCTCGTTGTCATAAAGGCAGAGTCATCACTGGCTAAAAATAAAGCCGCACCAGCAACTTCGCTAACAGAGCCTTTCCGCCCAAAAGGAATACCTTCTTTAGCCGCCTTCTCAACTTGCTCTCGGTAATCCACCTTATCCCAAATTCCGGTGTCCGTAACGCCCGGAGAAATGGTATTCACTCTAATCCCTTTATCCGACAAACCACATGCAAAGCTCTTCGCTAAAGAAGAAAGCGCCGCTTTTGACGCATTATAAGGCGCCTGATTCCAACTGGCGTGTATTGCACCAACCGAAGAAATCGCAATCACCGATGCACCATTATTTAACAATGGAATAGCATACTGCATCGTAAAAAATGCCCCTTTCACATTAAGCGAAAACATGGCATCAAAATCTTGCTCTGTTGTTTCAGAAAAAGGTTTTAACTGATAAGCTCCAGCATTAACAACCAAAATATCCAACTCAGAAAATTCCGCATTTAATAACGCATAAGCAGCCTCTATTTCGCTCACGCTCCCCATATCGGCAACCACTTCCAACGCCTTACCTGAAAACAGCGCCTGATTGATTTCACTTAATTTTTCAGCATTTCGGCCATTAATAGCAATGCTCGCCCCTTCTGCAAAAAAACGCTGAGCAATCGCCAATCCTATTCCAGAAGTCGCGCCAGTAATAAATGCTTTTTTTCCTGATAATTTCATGTTTTTTTCCAGTAAGACTAAAAAGTAATTGAGGAGTAGAATTATATCGAAAAAGCCTATACATGCGACTTAAATACAAGATCATGCGTTCTTGCATACATGATGCAGAGATTTTGATGTTTATTAGCGGATAGGCGTTTGTGATTAGTTAAAAGAAGGCCGTAATGAAGTGTAACGGTTAGGACATCCTTGCAAGGTTTATTAGATCATTACAATAGGAGACCTTTGCACGAGAGAGACGCGAGAGAAAAAAGAGATGAAATTTATCTGATTGAGGCGGAAATCGCAGGGAATACCTAGGTATTCACAAGGTTTTCAACGAAAATCAGGCGAATTTCAGACTTTTTTATCCGTGCATCCTTTCGTGCAAAGGTCTCAATAGATGTATCAGAACCTCTGAAAAGAGATTCTGATACAAAGGCTACGCTTCTTGTTTATGTAAATGAACATCCATTTGAGGGTAGGGAATCGAAATACCCGCTTCATCAAAAGCGAGTTTTACTTTTTCATTCATATCCCACATAACTCCCCAATAGTCGCCACTGTTTACCCAAGGTCGTACAATAAAGTTGACACTGCTATCCGCCAGTTCTGACAAAGCGACCACGGGGGCTGGTTCTGGTAAAATACGGCTGTCTTCTTTGACTAATTTTTCTAAAATTGATTTTGCTAAACGAATATCATCGTCATAGCCAATGCCAAATACCATATCAACACGTCGTGTGTCTCTCGCTGAAAAGTTCGTGATCGGCCCTGAATAAATGGTTCCGTTTGGCACAATCACCTCTTTGTTATCACCGGTACGCATCAAAGTACTGAAAATTTGCACTTTTTCAACGACACCATTTACACCACCTGCATCAATAAAATCACCACTTTTAAATGGCTTAAAGACTAAAATCATGACACCCGCTGCAAAATTTTGCATGGAACCTTGCAGTGCTAAGCCAATAGCTAAACCGGCAGCGGCAATCAGTGCGACCAACGAAGAGGTATCTACACCCAACTGGTTCAATGCGGCAATAATAACAAATAGCAACAATACGGCGTTTAAGATAGACCCAACAAAATTGATGAGCATCTCATCCATTTTGGATTTACTTAAGACCTTCTTCACCAAACTCACAATAAAACGAATGACCATCCGCCCAATTACAAAAATCAATATTGCGGTGACTAATTTCACTACCCAAGGCAGTGCATATTCATTCATTAATAGATCAAAATCCATCTGTTTATCCTAATATTTTCTCAAAAAAAAACGACCTAAAAAAGCCATTAACGAGTGATCAATGTTCCGACCCCTTCGTCCGTAAATACCTCTAACATCACCGCATGCTCAACTCGCCCATCAATGATGTGAGAGGAGGAGACTCCCGCTTCAACCGCATCGAGTGCGCACTGAATCTTGGGAAGCATTCCGCCGTATATTGTACCGTCTTTTACTAACTTCTCAACACTTTGCGCATTCAGGCCGGTCAATAATGTCCCCTCTTTATCCAATAAACCTGCGGTATTGGTCAATAACATTAATTTTTCGGCACTCAAGGCTTCTGCAATTTTACCTGCGACCAAGTCGGCATTAATGTTATAGGAGTGACCATCCTCTCCAACCCCAACGGGCGCAATGACGGGAATAAAGTCATCTTGAATCAACATATCCAATACCTTGGTATTGATTTTATTTACCTCGCCGACATGCCCTAAATCAATAATCTCTGAGACATTTAATTCAGGGGCATTACGTGTCATGTGCATTTTGGTTGCACAAATCAAATTACCATCTTTACCGGTTAAGCCAACCGCGTTGCCACCATAACGATGAATTAGGTTTACAATCTCTTTATTAACCTGACCACCTAACACCATCTCTACAATGTCCATGGTTTCAGTATCGGTGACTCGCATCCCTTGTACAAACTCCGACTGTTTACCAATACGCTCTAGCAATTTGCCAATTTGAGGGCCACCACCATGCACCACCACAGGGTTCATGCCGACCAGTTTCATCAGAACAATATCGCGTGCAAACCCGGCCTTTAGTTTGTCATCAATCATGGCGTTACCACCGTATTTGATCACGATGGTCTTTCCTGAAAAACGTTGGATATAGGGCAATGCTTCAGCCAAAACGGATGCGACATTTTGCGCTTGTTCTTTATTTAAATTCATGGTGGTTTGCACTCTCATGGCTTAATCTCTAAAGTTATTAAATTGTAATGGTAGCTCCAGCTCATCCATACCGCGTAACATCTGCATCACTTGTTGCAAATCATCTCGTTTTTTACCCGTTACACGAATACTGTCGCCTTGATTGGCAGCCTGAACTTTAAACTTACCGTCTTTAATCGCCTTAATAATTTTTTTAGCCAGAGGCGCATCCAGCCCCTCTTTCATCTCAATCACTTGCTTGGCGGTTTTTAACTGAATATCTGGCTCTTTTTGCTCCATACACTTAATGTCAATACCACGTCGATTGGCTTTTTGCACCAAAATATCAAACATTTGATTCAACTGAAAATCCGAAGCGGTGATCATCGTTACCGTGGTATCTTTTAGTTCAAAGCGAGAGTCCGTTCCCTTAAAATCATAACGGGTCGCCACCTCTTTATTGGCTTGGTCAATCGCATTGGTTAGCTCGTGTTTATCTAATTCTGACACAATATCAAATGATGGCATGTTGTTCTCCTAAAATGAATCTATCAAAAAATTATGGGTATTTTACCACTGGTAAGCCAAGACTGGTGGGGGGGGAGAAAATTTAAAATCTATTTTTTCTCCCCTCTCTTTATAAACCGACTGGCTCTAAACCAAAAAAAGCCCTGTCACCGTCTTATTTTGACGTTCACAGAGCTTTTTAAAAAACAAAAAAGAGTTAACGACCCGTATGCCCAAAGCCTCCTTCACCACGTTCTGTTGATAACCCAAAATCATCGACCTCTTTAAATTCGGGCTGCATGACAGGCACGATCACCATCTGAGCAATTCGCTCTCCCACTTGAATGGTATAAGGGGCTTCACCTCGATTCCAACAAGAGACCATCAGTGGCCCTTGGTAATCTGAATCAATCAACCCGACTAAATTTCCGAGCACAATACCGTGTTTATGGCCTAACCCTGAACGTGGTAGTAGCATGGCGGCAAACCCTGGGTCATCTAAATGAATCGCCATCCCCGTTGGAATTAATATGGTTTGCCCTGGTGCAATAACGGTATCTTCCTCCACACACGCTCGTAAATCTAATCCTGCAGAACCAGCGGTTCCATAATGCGGTAGCTCGATCTCATTGCCTAATCTTGCGTCTAAAATTTTGTACTCTACTTTCATTGTTTTACATACCCTTTCACTTAACTTTTGTACTTATATCATCTGCTTTGCATCATCAACATATTTATCTTTAATCGCTATTATTTGAGGCAAGACCTTTAAAAAACTATCCACGACTTTTGGATCAAAATGCTTGCCACGCTCTAACTTAATCAGGTCAACCGCATACTCAACAGGTCTTGCTTTCTTATACACTCGAGTGGATGTCAAGGCATCAAATACATCGGCAATGGCAACAATACGACCACACAGTGGAATTTTATCCCCCATTAAATTATTAGGGTAACCCGTTCCATCAAATTTCTCATGATGCGTTAGAGCAATATCATGTGCCAACTGAATAAATGCCGAGGTATGCCCAGCCAAAATTTTAGCTCCAATCGTCACATGCGTTTTCATCACTTCAAACTCTTCAAAACTCAAGCGATCCGGCTTTAACATGATTTTATCCGAAATGCCTATTTTGCCTATATCATGCAATGGTGTTGCCATGCGCAATCGCCTGGCATAGTCGGCATCCAATCCCATCTCTAATGCAATCAACTCAACAAACTGGCTTACTCGTTTAATTCGAGCACCCGTTTCATGATAACGAAACTCTGTTGCCTGCCCTAAACGCGCTAAAACCTCCTGATAATCCTCCGTCATCTCTTCAGAGCATTTGTAGCGTTGCTCTTCTAAAAGGTGTTGCTGTGCGGCCAACTGCTGTAACAAAACACGCTTTTCAAGTTGAGACTCAACTCGATGAATCAATTCAATCGAATCAAATGGTTTAATCACATAATCGGATGCCCCCGCCTTCAAGAGTTCAACTCGAGACGTTTTATCTCCCTCTTTGGTTAACATAATCACGACGGGCTTGTTCTGGTTGCCAAACTGTGCTGTCAACATACCCAAAATGGCAAAACGCTCCTCTTCAGAGATCGCTAAATCTAATAAAATTAAGTCCACCGGACTATCAACATCATTTAGAACCTCAATAATTTCAACCGGATCACTTAGACTGCTGAAGTTTTTAAAACCTTTTTGGCTTAATGCCGTTGTAATCTGTACTGAGCTAATTGGCTGATCGTTTAAAACAACAATTCGCATTTGATGCATCTCAAATTGATTCGACATTTTCCCTCCTCCTTAAAGCACACAACCTAAGCCACAGCCGTTTCAGTTACAAACCGACGTTTTATTGAAACCTAATGATGAAATCGCATCTAACAACTGAAAACCCAACTGTTTTTTAGACGCTTCCTCAAACGCTTGAAGCCCGTCCTTCGTGATTAACGTGACGCAATTACGATTAGACTCAAACCCTTTCGCACCCTCTCCCACTTCATTGGCAATAATGGCATCTAATTTTTTTCGTTTTAATTTTTCTTTGGCATACTCCAGAACATGATCCGTTTCAGCCGCAAACCCAACCACAAAGGGTTTATTTTCTTGCTCCGCCACCCAAGCCACAATATCCACATTTTTGACCAGTGATAAAAGTAGACCCTCTTCTTGAGCTTGTTTTTTTATTTTTTTAACCGATTTTTGTGCGACTTTAAAATCCGCTACCGCAGCGGCGCTAATAAAAACATCTTTGCCTGCATAATGTTGTTGTACCGCATGAAACATTTGGTCTGCCGAGCGCACATCAATTCGTTTAATCGTGGGGGGAGAAGAAATTTGTACGGGTCCTGCAATCAAGGTAACGTTAGCACCTAGCTTTTGAGCGGCTTCTGCCAGAGCAAACCCCATCTTTCCAGAGCTTCGATTACCAATAAACCGTACGGGATCAATATCTTCAATTGTAGGACCTGCGGTAATCAAGATGGATCTGTTTTGCCAAAAAGCACGCACATCTAACAACCTCTGTTCAAGATGCTGGCGCTGTTGCTGAGCGTTCATCGTATGTTCAAAAATGGCTTGTGGTTCAGGCATTCGTCCAGCCCCCACTTCACCACACGCTTGCTTACCCTCTTCTGGGTCTAACACCTCAAAGCCACGCTGTTTTAGTATTTGAACATTCTCTTGCGTTGCCTTATTCGACCACATTAAACGATTCATTGCGGGTGCGACCATAATAGGCTTTTCGGTTGCCAAACACAGCGTTGTTAATAGATCGTCTGCGCGTCCCATTCGCAACTTGGCCAAGGTTTCTGCCGATGCTGGTGCAATCACAATCTGATCTGCCCAACGCGCCAGCTCAATATGCCCCATCCCCGCTTCTTGATGACAATCAAACAGACTGTCTCGCACAGGATTACCTGATAAGGCTTGAAAGGAGAGAGGTTGAATAAACGCCTTTGCACCCGAAGTCATCACCACTTGAACTTGATGCCCCGTTTTTACAAAGAGCCTTGTCAGTTCCAAGCTTTTATAGGCCGCGATTCCGCCCGTAATTCCTAGCAAAATTTTCATTTAAAATTTATTTCGTACATTTGAGAAACCTTTGAACATGATACCGAGTTTCAATTTATTTTTACGCCTAAAATTTGTCTAATCCTCAATTAAATTATCCAACGGCGCAAAAGCCATCGGGCGCCCTTTGGAATTCACGGCAATACCAATCGTTTTACCTTGCACCATTAATTGATCATTTTCTTTATGGTAAATATTTTGTATAAATACATATTGAATGCGAGAGGTTTTTTGCACCTCGACCGTGACATAAAAGTCATCCTGGGAAACCAAAGGTTTCTTATAGTCCAACTCAACCCGCACCACCATTAAGTTAATGCCCGCTTCAGCCAAAGCCGCAAAGTCGACGCCCTTTTCTAATAAAAATTCATGGCGTGCATGCTCTAAATAGTTCTGGTACACACTGTTATTCACTACCTTTTGTAAGTCACACTCATAATCTCTGACACGTAGGTATAATTTATACATCTAATCCAAACTCCTTTACTCAAAACAGGGACAATACGATGCCCATCTCCGACTGGCACGAGCATGATCGACCACGTGAAAAACTCCTAACCTTTGGCGCAGAGCACCTGTCCGATGCTGAACTCCTCGCTATTTTTTTACGCGTTGGCGTCAAAGGGTGCAGTGCCGTCGAGCTGGCACAAATCCTTTTAGACCATTTTGGCAGTTTACACGCACTCCTCAATGCGACCCAAAAAGAGTTCTGTCAAATAAAAGGCGTCGGTCAAGCAAAATACGTACAATTTAAAGCCTTATTAGAGCTGTCCAACCGACATTTTAAATCTGAGCTCAGAAAAGGTCCCTCTTTTAATGATCCCGAAAAAGTTGCCCGTTACCTAGCGCATCACCTCGCCTTTCAAAACCGAGAATCTTTTATGGTACTGTTACTCGATCAACAGCACCAACTCATTCATGCTGAAACCCTATTTACTGGCACACTCAACCAATCTCAAGTACACGTAAGAGAGGTCATCAAAGTCGCCTTAGACCATCATGCCGCCGCGGTCATTCTCGCACACAACCACCCTTCTGGCGACCCAACCCCCAGCCAATCCGACATCGAACTCACCCAAACCTTAACCCATGCCCTGCAACTGGTTGAAATACGAACACTCGACCATATTATCATTGGCGATAGCGGACGCTGGCACTCTTTAGCCCAACATCAACAAATGTAAAGTGGAGGAACTTAATACTTGCAATTCAAGTTGAATTCAGGGATAATCCGCCTTCTTATTTTTCGCAGTACTACAACACTGTGTAAACATATAGAAATATTCGAATATTTTTAAATATAAAAATATATTGCTGCCTTTTTAATCTGTATTAAATAGGTAACCAATTATTTTAAGAACTTTATAAGGGATTGTGAAATGTCTAAAGTATGCCAAGTAACAGGAAAACGTCCTGTAGTCGGTAACAATGTTTCTCACTCTCACCGTAAAACACGTCGTCGTTTCCTACCAAACTTGCACTCGCATCGTTTTTGGTTAGAAACTGAAAACCGTTTTGTTAAATTACGTGTCACCGCTGCTGCGATGCGTATCATTGACAAAAAAGGGATTGACTCTGTGATCGCCGAGATGCGTTCACGTGGTGAGAAGGTCTAAGGAGACTGCCATGCGCGATAAAATTAAATTACAGTCCACTGAGTCGGCTTATTTTTATACTACTGATAAAAATAAAAAGAACATGTCTGGAAAATTTGAAATCAAGAAGTTCGATCCAGTGGTTCGTAAACACGTCTTGTTCAAAGAAGCTAAAATCAAATAGATCTTATCCAGAAATATTTGACCGAAAACCCAGTTCAAAAGACTGGGTTTTTTTATGCCTAAAAAAAATCAAATACGGTGTAATCTAGAGACCTTTGCGCGAGAGAAAAAAGAGATGAAATTTGACTGATTGAGGCGGAAATCACAGGGAATAGCCCAGGCTACCCTCTCTTGAGCCAAGCTCAATTCACCTTGTACCTAGGTATTCGCAAGGTTTTCAACGAAAATCAGGCGTATTTCAGACTTTTTTATCCGTGCATCCTTTCGTGCAAAGGTCTAATCTAGAAATTATATGGAAATTTTTGAGCAATAAATACCTACCTGAACTGGGAAGTTGACTTCATGTCAACAACTAAGCAAGATCGGTGCTTATTACCTCAAAATAGCAAGAATTTGGTGGGCCCTCGCGGACTTGAACCGCGGACCTGTCGATTATGAGTCGAATGCTCTAACCAGCTGAGCTAAGGGCCCTGAATAGGAAAAAAACTGAATAACCGATCGGCTATCTAAGTGGTCGTTATTATAGCGAGCACTACCTGATTTGTGAAATAATATCTTCAATGACCTACAAAATAAATCCAAAATAGCACTATCTCTAAGGAATATCGAATTATGCCTGAACTACCTGAAGTCGAAACCACCTGTAACGGCATACGTCCTTACGTAGAAGCGCAGCACATTACTAAATTCACTATCCGCAATGGGCGGTTACGCTGGCCTGTTGAACCGCATTTAGTCAACACCTTATCCAACACCCTTATTCAATCCGTCACCCGACGAGGCAAGTACATTCTATTAAACACAGCGAAAGGGGTGCTAATGATTCATTTAGGCATGTCAGGCAACCTTCGCATCCTTCCTGCCAGCACTGAACACATCAAACACGACCATATTGATATCGTGTTAAGCAATCAACGCGTGTTAAGACTCAATGACCCGAGAAGGTTTGGTTCGGTGTTATGGCACCCTGTTGAACAAGGAGAGATAGAAAACCATAAACTCCTTTGCAAACTTGCCCCTGAGCCGCTCTCAATGGAATTCAATGAAGCGTATCTCTATCAGAAGATTCAATCAAAACGTGTTGCAATTAAAAAACTCATTATGAATAATCAAATTATTGTTGGCGCGGGTAATATTTATGCAAATGAAGCGCTCTTCAAAATAGGCATTCACCCTCTTACACTAGGAAAAGATCTCAGCAAATTTGAATGCCAACAACTGGTGATACAGATCAAAAAAATATTAGAAGCGTCGATCAAACAAGGGGGAACCACCCTAAAAGATTTTTTAAAGCCAGATGGTAAACCAGGGTACTTTGAGCAAGCGCTCAATGTCTATGGCCGTCATGAACAACCTTGCACCCAGTGCGGAACAAGCATTGCTAAAATAGTAATCGACCAACGCGCTAGCTTCTTCTGTCCAAACTGCCAACCCCTCAAATAATTTTAAATCCCATAAACAAAAATAGCGCCTTTATGGCGCTATTTTTAAAACCTTAGGCTACCCCTAAAGTTTATCTCAATCTCATAAGAAATTAACGAACGGTTTGATTCA
>Ga0256839_1001764_pt1 | contig 25536 bp, 24 predicted proteins | sample 354166metaG_FD_185968 | JGI IMG/M metagenome (GOLD analysis project Ga0256839, IMG submission 185968) | Hydrothermal vent microbial communities from Mid Atlantic Ridge, Atlantic Ocean - 354-166 | ecosystem: Environmental > Aquatic > Marine > Hydrothermal vents | place: Atlantic Ocean: Mid... | reverse complement strand
ACGTATCAGCCCCGTTTGCAGGGCTTTCGACAGGCAGCGCTATTATTGGCGCATACGGTTTGGGCATCCAGGCTACTGACCTATCTGCCAATGATAGGTTGACAGGGCTGGATAATGTCACCTACGCCCCGCCGAATAACGTGACATTCTCAGTCAATGGCCTTGTCGTGGGGGAAGATGTTGTGCTGGTTGGCCCATGGGACGGGATCACGCTTGATCCAGAAGGCAATCCGGATATTCAGAAGAACCAGCTTGCTTTGCAAACAGCCCTGATCGGGACAGCAGAGACAGCAGTTACTGTGAGTACGGCTATTCCAAGTGATACTCCGAGCAGCGGAACAATCAGGATTCAGACGGCCAGTGGCCTCTACCGGCGAGTGAGCTACACGTCATGGGCGGGCAGTACGTTTACCATCCCCGCGACGGACTTCTCAGCCGACAACGCCGCCGCTGGTAATAATGTCTTTATCAGCTACATCGACAAGGTTTCAGCCAGCACAGGAGAATCCTTCACCGTTGTCTACTCGGCAGACCGGCAGCTTGTCGTTCGGGTGCGGGATGGTGGGGCAACACCCATTAAGGAGTTCGTCACGTCCGCGACGCTGACTGCAACCGGCGGGTCTGTGACAGTTATTCGTACATCTGATGCTTGAGGGAAACAGCTATGGCGATTCGTTCTGCAAATCCTGATACGGTTCCGGCGCTTTCGTATGACTTTGTGCATGTGGAGAGTTATTCGCTGCGAGTGGAGAAGACGGCTCCGTATCGCTACGTCGTGAATATGGTGGCAAGCAAGTATGCTATCGATACCGGTGGTAACCGAGTTTATTCCGCTAACAGACTGTCCTTTACCGATACGGACTTTGAGAGCAGCTTCGTAGCCTGGGCTATTGGGAAAGGCTATGCACTTGATGCTGCGGATGCAGTAGCGAAGCGGGACGCGGCGATTGTTCAGGTAAATACGGACTTTGCCAATGGCGCGATTGACCCGTTCATGCTGCTTGCCTACTTCCAGCTTGCACTGGGTATGCAGCTTGAGATTGGCACAGGTGAGCCGTTGCAGGGTATTGAGTAATGGCCTTCACCGTTACGCAGAACTTCATCACGCTGTATGACATGGAGTCCCTGACTGGGTGGGTAGGGCCAGCGTCGCTCGCGCTGAATACAGACATAAACCGGCAAGGGACTGCGTGCATAGGTTGGCAGGCGGATACTACTGGGACAGTCGTGTGGGGACCGACGTTCGCTACTGCTCGTGACTTGAGTAGTGTTGGGGGTATTCGAGAGATTTGGTTCTGGGTGTATGTGCTGGACTATCTCGACCTCCAAACGGCTTCCAACGGCGGCATACAGCTCTGGATGGAAGATGCACTAGGCAATCAGGGGTGGTGGAACGTAGGAGGGCACCCGTTTACTACTGTCAATGACGACATGAAGTACAAAGGGGGCTGGCTACAAACCGGGGTGAGGACTAATGCTGGGTTTATCGGAAACACAACCGGAGTGAACCCTGACCTTACCCAGATCACACGCATCGGGTTCGCAGTAACGAAAACGTCTGTCTCCTCCCTTCCGCAAGATGTGTTCATTGATTGGTGCTACTTGGACTCGGACATTGATACGCCGCAGCTTGGTCCGGTTGTTTATGGCCCTAATAACACGGACGGAGAGGGGTTGAGCGAGCTTGTAGAGGCGCTGCAAGCTGCCGATATTGGCTATATGGAGGAAGCCGGGCAGACAATCATCATCCGTGGGCGTGTGAACATTGGCACTCAGGATGGACTGAACCCAACTAGGCTTGTTTCCTATCGGCGAGCACTTCAGTCTCGCCCTGCCGGATACTTGGGCTACCCGTCAATCATTTGCCGTGGCGCTCTCGGGTCGGAGACATATATCCAGTTCGGTGAAATCGTAGGCACGGCCCCCGATGTGCGCGGACTGGATGGGGCTTACGTCTCCGGGGCTGCGTCTTGGATTCCGTTTGTGTTTAATGTCGGTGATCCGCAGGTGTCGGGAGGATGGTATGGTGTTAATGGCATATACCTGACAGCTTGGGACGGTGGTAGTTATAACAACCCGAACTTTGAGCTTCGGGACTGCCGGATAAACCCTATAAACCCAATATACATAGGGAACATTGGGGCAGTCGAGAACTGCGTATTTTATAATGGGAACGATGCTAATTTCGGCTGCATTGTTGACGAAGCTGGTAACCTTTCTAATGTTCTGAAGAATTGTGAGTTTATCAACAACGCCGGGGCGTTAGGTATTGAGGTCGGGGGGACATACACGCTCGACAATGTTAAGTTCTCCGGAAACACTTACGACATTGTGAACCGGCTGGGTAACAACATCACGCTTAACTGTATCAATGGCAGCAACCCTGACCCGGCAAAGATCAACAATGTTGCCGGAGGCAGTGTGACCATCAACAATGTTGTAAATGTTACTGTCCATGCGTATGAAGTAGCCTATGGCGCCGGTGGTGGTACATCACCTGTTCCAGGCGCTACGGTACTTCTTACTGCTGACGCCGGAGGTCCGCTGCCTTTCGAAGCTGCGGTTACGATTTCCAATGATGGGGCTGGAACCGCCACTGTAACCCACAATGCGCATGGGTTCAGTACAGGAGATTATGTCGTTATCAAGGGCAGCAACGAGGCGGAGTACACTGGGCTGAAGCAGATTACGGTTGTTGACGCTACGACGTACACTTACGCTATGCCAGTTATCCCTGTCGGAAGCGCGACCGGCACGCCCACTTCTACAGCAGTTGTTCTAACCGGCACGACTGATGCTAATGGCGAAGTTCTTGGAACCCACAACTATGCGTCGGATCAGCCGGTAAAGGGTACGATTCGAAAGACGACCGCTTCCCCGCTTTACAAAATCTCCCCGGTGTCTGGGACGATCACCAGCGCCGGGTTTCATGCAGATGTTGCCCTGGTGTTGGACGAATGACAGTTGAAGATAGATTAGCGGTGGTAGAGATTCGGCTGAAGGAAGTAGCTGAAGCCATGCCAGAGGTGGGTGAGCTTGATAGCATCCGGCGAAATGTACGGAACCTGCACATGCTTTGCTTGGAACTGCAAAACGCGGTGGGTGATGTCAAGGTGCAGGTAGCCGCGCTTGATTCGTTCAAGACACAGGTACTTCAAGAGATTCAGGAGCTTCGACGGCTATGGCAATCTCGATAGACTGGGCGAACCAGCTAATTACGATCCCGCGAGCCGACTTGACTCTAATCAGCGGTACGCTGTACGAGCTTGACACGAATTGGTTTCGGTTGCAGTTGAAGGCACTTGAGAGTGGGGCAGATGGGATACCCTGGCCGCGCACGCATGACCATGTTGCGGGATACACTGTCGCAGGTGTAACGTATGCCCGGAAAGTGGAGATGCTTAATGGCTATCGGGTGCAATTCGAGGATGGGCAATACTCGGTGCGATTGGCGGGATCGAATAACAATATCTTTGATGTTGGGGCAGGTATCCTTGTCCAGAACCAAGTCCAGGTGATTGCGCAGAACAGTGCTGGTTTCGTCAACTACGAAGACCAACGGATACAGGATATACACTCAGCGCATTGGAACCGCCGGGTCCATGACAAAGCAGCGAACACAATAACTATATACTCAAGTGATGGTGTAACCCCGCTCAAAGTATTCAATGCTACTGACGACCTTACAGAGATTTCACCGCAATGATTTCGTTCGGACTAGGGAGGGAGCTATTTGCGTATGGGCTCGGCGGGCCATACGCTTCTATTTTGCCAACTCAACCGACAGTATCAGAATTGGTCAGTGATTTGATTGTGCCGATAATAATAGAACCAGTCGTCCAAACAACAGACAGGCAAACTCGGAGACGGGAGTATGACAAAGCAAAAAGAATACTATGATAGTAGTAACGAGAAGCATGTCGCAGATGCAAAACGGAGAGAGCACAATAAGACCAATTCCGAAATAAATAATCTCAGAGCTATTATGAGGACAAAGGAAGGCCGGGGCTTTGTCTGGGCCATGCTTGGGAAATGCGGCGTTTATCGCTCGGTCTTCGACACTGATCCTGTGACAATGGCGTTCAATGAGGGGAGGCGTGACTTTGGACTGTCTCTCCTTGGCCAGTTGGTAGAGCACTGCCTGCCAGAGTTTCAAACGATGGAGAAAGAGCAAAGGGGAATGAAAGATGATTGACTTTTTCAAACGGCACATGCAGGAAGCTGGTGCAGAAGGCGCAGCTTCCGGTGGCGCTGAAGGTCAGGGCGCTGAAGGTCAGGGCGCTGAAGGTCAGGGCGCTGAAGGTCAGGGCGCTGAAGGTCAGGGCGCTGAAGACAACAACGAGAACGGAGGAAAAGGAAATGATGAAGACCAAGGGCAAGAAGGGGAAGAAGGGGGGCAAGAAGGGTCGGAAGAAGTAGAATACGACCTTTCTATACCAGATGAGTTCAAGGGCGCTGTCGATGATAGCGTCCTTGACCAATTCAAGGATATGGCGAAAGAGCTTGGTTTGAGCAACGAAGCTGCTCAAAAACTGGTTGACTTTGAGGTGTCCCGCCAAAGTCAAATCCTTGAAGCCTACAACAACCGTCTGACCGAGTGGGCGGACATTGTAAAGAACGACCCCGAAGTTGGCGGCGCCGACTTCGACAAGAAAATCGCTAAAGCCCATCAGGCTTTCGAGGCTTTGGCGAATGATGACCTGAAAAAACTGATGGACCCGTACCATCCGACGGAAAACCCGACAGGTCTTGGCCTGGGGAACCACCCGGAAATTGTACGACTGTTCTATCGGCTCGGGGTCAATATGGGCGAAGACACACTCAAGTTGGCGAACGCCGAAGGCGCACCGGCCAAACTTGATCGCGTTGAAGCCCTTTACGGCAATCCTCAAACCGACTGATAAGGAGTACATAACATGGCTACCGTAGGTCAAACATACCTTCAGCTTGCCGACTACTACCGCCGTACCGAGCCGAATGGCCAGATCGCGGAAGTGATCGACATGCTGACTGAAATCAACCCGATTCTGGATGACGCTGTTTCCGTCGAGTGTAACGACGGCTCGCAGCACATGACTACCGTTCGGACCGGCCTGCCTTCTGGTACCTGGCGGATGCTGTACCAGGGCGTCCAGCCCAGCAAGTCCACCACTCGCCAGGTCACTGACACGACCGGCTGGCTTGAGGCATATTCCGAGGTGGACGCCAAGCTGGTCATGCTGGCAGGCGCAAACGGCAATGCGCTTCGTCTTGACGAGGCCGAGGCTTTCATCGAGGGGATGTCGAACCAGATGGCAACGGCGCTGTTCTACAGCGACACCGCCAGCAGCCCCGAGCAATTCATGGGCCTTGCTCCTCGGTTCTCCAACCTGTCTGCCGAAAACGGCAGCCAAATCGTTGATGGCGGCGGCATTGGTGCTGATAATACGTCTATCTGGTTCATCGTATGGTCGCCCAAGACCGTACATCTGCTGTATCCGAAAGGCAGTAAGGCTGGTGTGCAGCGTGAAGACCTTGGCAAGACCACCAAGGAAAAAGCTGATGGCTCGATGTATGAAGTTTATCGTGAGCATTTCCAGTGGGACATCGGCCTGTCCGTCCGCGACTGGCGGTATGTCGCTCGCGTCGCCAATCTGGACGTATCCGACATTCAGGCCACTGGTCAGTCCGGCGGTAGGGATATCGACGAATACATGATCGACGCCTATTACAAGCTGCGTCAGCGTCGTGTTCGGAATGGCAAAGCCGCGATTTACTGCAATACGGTTATCAAGACCGCGCTGCACAAGATCGCCAAGAACACCAGCAACGTCAATCTGACCATCGACACGTTCGAGGGGAAGGAGATTGTGTCGTTCCTGGGTATGCCTATCCGTGAGTGCGACGCCATTCTCAACACCGAGGCCCGTGTGGTCTAAGGTCAACTGAAGGAGATTGAACAATGATCCTTGATCAAGAAACTCTGATGTCGAACAAGCAGGCCATCACGGTTAACGCTGTTTCGACCAATGTGATTGACCTTGGGGCCTCGACAGACCTTGGCCCCGGTCGTCCTATCCCTCTGCTCATCCAGCTTACCGCTGACGCCAGCGGCACCGCTCCAACTCTCCAGGTCGATGTTCAGGTGTCCGCCGACGAAGCGTTTACGTCACCGAAAAACGTCATCTCGATGACGTTTACCGGCGGCTCGGCTGGCGACAAGGCCGCTTTGCAGTTTGTACCTGACGGCGTTGATGCTCGGTACATGCGGCTGAACTATACCGTTGGCGGGACGACCCCGGCCTATGAAGTTGTAGCTGGCCTGTCGATGGGCCGTGACACCAACATCTAAAGGGAGGTGATGCAAAATGAAGGTCCGAGCAACCAAGCGTGGGTACTATCAGCGCATCCGTGAGCCTGGGGAGGAGTTTGAGTACCCCATCAAGCCTGATGATCCGATGCCGTCATGGATGGTAAGGGTCGCAACTAAAGCAGACCAACAGCCCGAAGAAGACGAAGAAGACGAAGAACTGCTTGACTAATTTTGTCTTCTAACAGGCCACGAGGCCCCGACACCTGTATGATACGCTAAGTCGTTTTGGGTGCCGGGGCCTTTTTACATGAGGAAAAGCCATGTCCATTGTAGATTTGAAACGGTCGCAAGTAGAGAAAGAAGGGAAAACGCTACTTGGCGGGCCTGCTGACGCCGAAAAGGATGATTACTTTTTCGGTTTGACGGTTACGCTCGAAGGCCCTGAGCTTGACAAGATTGGCCTGAGAGAGCCGAAGGTCGGAAGTCAGATTCCATTCGACGCAGTTATGAAAGTGACAGGACACAGGAAAGCTGATGATGGCGAGAGTGTCACGCTTCAGATCACAGCCCTTGGCATAAAGCCATCCCCTGGTGATCGTGAGTCAGCGATGTATGGTGGTGACAATGGCAAGTGATGTAGACATTGCAAATATGGCTTTGGCACACATCGGCTCACGGTCTAATATTGCTTCGTTGACCGAAGACAGCAAGGAAGCAAGGAAAATAAATCTGTTCTACAACACTGCCTTGGCAGCCACATTGGAAGCGCATGACTGGGCGTTCGCAAGGAAGACAGAACAGTTATCAGAGTCAGGTACACCACCGCAAACATGGGTGTATCAGTATGCATACCCAAACTTGTGTGCCGCAGTCAGGGCAATACTTCCTGTAGACAGGACCAAAACACCAATCCCTTTCCAGGTTGCGCACAGTGATATTGCAGACTCAAAAGTGATTTTGACAGATGAGCCAGCAGCAAAGGTCAGATATACTGCCTTTGTGACCAACACAACAATGTTCTCTGGCGCGTTTGTCGAAGCGTTCTCCGCAAAGTTGGCGTCACTGGTAGCCATGCCGTTGACTGGAAAGAGGACGCTGCGCGACGATGCAGTCTCCCTGTTCAATATGCTCATTCAGACGGCGAGAGCCGTAAATATAAATGAAGAAGAAACAGGTGACAGCTACAGTGTTCCATGGCTTGATGCGAGGACTTGACTTTGGCAGACATACCGCAAAACAACTTTACGTCTGGTGAACTGTCGCCAGCATTGCACTCAAGACCGGACCTGTCAAGGTATGTATCTGGCCTGAAAGAATGTACTAACTTCTTCGTCCACCCTGAAGGTGGTGTCTCAAACAGACCAGGGTTTGAGTTCGTTACTCAGGTTAAATCATCGTTTTCACCCGTAAAGCTGATCCCATTCTCATTCAACGACCTTGATACATATTGTCTTGAGTTTGGCGATCAGTACATGCGTGTTATAAGGAATGGCGGGCGGGTTTTGCTGCAAACCACTCCCCCAGCGTGGGCGATCGATACAGGTTACACAAAAGGCGACCATGTAAACCAATCTGGCGTCAACTACTACTGTAAACGGAGCCATATATCGCTTTCAATAGACCAGCCAGGGATCGGTGCTAGTTGGCAGATATATTGGTATGCACTTGAGCAGGACATCGTTGAGATACCAACGCCATACGCAGACATTGATGTCATGTCGTTGCAGTATGTTCAGTCGGCCGATGTGATAACAATAGTTCACTCTAACTACCCGCCTATGGAGCTAAAACGATACGCCCATGACAGGTGGGTTCTTGACCAAATAAACTTTGGACCGTCAATATCTTCGCCTACTGGCGTAACGGCGACAGGTGGTGCTGGAATAATTTCATATAATTATGTTGTTACAGCCATAAGTTCTGATACTGGTGAAGAAAGTTTGCCTTCTGCGTCAGTCAATGGGCTTGAGGATGGTCTTGTAATATCGTGGAGTGCGGTAGCTGGTGCAGAATCATACAATATATACAAGGAAAAGAATGGGGTTTACGGGTATATAGGAAACGCGATAGGGACATCGTTCACCGATGAGAAAATAATCCCATCCTTGGATGACACACCGCCAGTTTCAAAACTCCCTTTTTCCTCCCCCGGTGATTATCCATCTGTTGTAACTTACCACCAGCAGCGGCTTGTGTTCGCCAACACAAACAACAATCCACAAAAAATCTGGTTTAGTCAGGTCGCTAATTTTCACAACTTCAATACATCGAGGCCGCAAAAGGCCGGAGATGCCATAACGATTAGCGTTGATGCAGCACAGGTAAATGCTGTTCGTGGGCTTGTTTCAATAAATACGCTTCTTGTCCTTACATCTGGTGCCGAACATAGCATTACGTCTGGTGACAGAGCGTTCACCATAGATAACATACAAGTCAAGCCTCAAAGCTACAGAGGCTCATCACCACTAAGACCGATAGTGATTGGTAATATCGTATTGCACACTCAGGCATTTGGGACGGCAGTAAGGACTCTTGGGTACAGACTCGATGTTGACGGATATGCTGGCAGCGACATATCAATAACTGCGAAACATATATTTACCGGGTACGACTGGGTTGACTCTGGCAGGGCTGAAGAACCCTATAACATAGTTTGGTATGTCAGGAACGATGGTATACTTGTTGGTTTGACGTTCATACAAGAGCAAGAAGTCATAGCTTGGCACAAACATACGACGAATGGTTCGTTTAAGTCTGTAGCCGTTGTCCCTGAGAATGGTGAGGACGCAGTTTATGTTGTTGTTGAACGGAATATAGGGCCTGGTGAAGGGCCAGTTAAATACATAGAGCGTTTGCACAGTAGAGAGTTTTCAAGGATAGAGGACGCATTTTTTGTTGACAGTGGGCTGACATATTCAGGCGCACCAGTAACGACATTGACAGGACTTGATCACCTTGAGGGAGAGACCGTATCCATACTTGCTGATGGCAATGTTCATCCGCAAAAAGTCGTATCCGGTGGCAGCATAACTCTTGACTACGCAGCAAGCACAGTTCATGTCGGGTTGCCGTACCAGGCTAATATCGTAACTCTTGAGCCTCCGGTCCAGGAAGTCCAGGGTAGATGGAAGCGTGCGTCTGAGGTCATCGTTGGCGTTCTGAATACCCGTGGACTTAAAGTTGGGTCTGAGAATGGTGAGTTGTCAGAAGTGAAGCAAAGGTCAAGTGAACCGTGGGGCAGTCCGACAGCCATGAAAACAGGGTACTTCAGGCTGTTTATAGAACCTGACACGGAATACGGAAGCCTACAGGTTGTTCAGGATGAGCCTCTGCCGACCACCGTTCTGTCAATCATACCGAGCTACGAAGTTGAAGATTGAAGTCATACAGTGCCAACGGTGGCACATGGTCGATATGATGTCTTCGATGCGTGACGCTGATAGGGCAGAGTTGATAGCTACAGGAGTGCCATTGGATGTAGGCATGGAGTTTACTTTCAGGACAGCAGTAGAGGCGTATGCCGGATTTGCTGATGGAAAACTTGTTTGTGTGTTTGGTGTGTCATACATAAACAGGATTGCAAACAGTGTTGCGCCGTGGAACATAGCGACTGACTTGATAAACCGCTATCAATTTCAGTTTGCAAGGAGGAATAAAAGCATGATCATGTCATGGAAGAATAAATACAGCATAATGAGGAATTATGTCCACGCCAACAACAAGCTGTCAATAAAGTGGCTTGGTTGGCTCGGATTTACTATTCATGAAGCAAAACCCATGTTCAGATATGGTGAGTTGTTTCATGAGTTTACCATGAGGGGTAATTGATATGTGTTTGGCAGCAACTCCGGTTGTCATGGCACAGATAAGTACAGCAGCGACCATAGCTGCTACAGCTTATAGCGTATATAGTGCTCAAAAGATGGCCTCGTTCCAAAAGGACATGGCCAACAGAAACGCAAGAATAGCTGAAATGCAGGCGGCTGACGCGATCCAACGTGGTGAGGCTGAGGCCGATCAATACGGTCAGCAGGTTGACCAGCTTATCAGTCAGCAAAAGGCTGCGCTCGCGGCAAACGGCATATTGATAGACCAGGCTGATACGTCAGGTAAGGTTTTGCTTGACACAAGAGAGGTTGGTGAGCGTGACATGCTTCAGATACGAAACAACGCTGCCCGTCAAGCCTGGGGGTTTAGAGTAAACGCGCAGGACAGTAGATTACAAGGACAAGTAGCTATGCTTGAAGGAAGGAACAAGCAAATATCAAGTTTGCTATCTGGTGCTGATGCTGTAGCTTCAAAGTGGTACAAGTTTAGCAAACAAAACCCCAACTGGTATAAAGGGTGATGAAATGCCAAAAGTTCCGTTGATTACAACGCAACAGGTAAAGCAAGAGGCTTTGCCAAATGTAAGGTTGAATACAAGGGCGTCTCCTGATGCTTTTGGTGCGAACATCGCAGCAGCTATTGAGGGTGTTGGAAACGTGGCCGGGCAGATCGCCCTTAATGAGTTCAATGAGCAAAACAAGGCGAAGGCAAAAGAGCTTGAAGTCAACTTCAGCAAGTCTGCTAGGGCACTTTTGTTTGACCCTGAAAACGGATATTTCAACAAAAAAGGAGAGTACGCCTTTCAGTACCAGCCCGTAGCTGAGAAGGCTGTTGATGAGTTGATAAAGCAAACTATCGACAACGCAGAGACGCCACAGCAAAAATCCATGCTCATGCAGTCTCTCTCTGTCCGCGCTGAAAAGATGAAATTGGACATACAAAGGCACGCCGCGAAGGAGTACGAAGCCTGGAAGGATGCTGCCTCAAAGGCAAGGATTGACGACTCGATAGAAGAAGCTGCTGCAAGCTATGAAAACCCTGAGTACGTCAATCTCCTCATTGAGACAGGAAGGAACGAAATCTATGAAATGGCGCAGAGGGGAGGACAAGACGCCGAGCAGACAAACGCCCAACTGAAGGAATACCAGAGCAAACTGAGGACGGCGATTATAGACCGCATGATGCTTGATGACCCAAAGAGGGCCGAAGCCTATTTCAAAGAATATAAAGACGAGATTGGTGGGCGCGATCAAACCGCAATACTCAGAAAGCTGAAAATCGCCAAGTATGGTGATTTGGCGACAGATTGGGGTGACTATGCAGAGTTGATGGATATGTCCATCAATGATAGAAGCAAGTTCCTTACCGTCGATTTGAACAAGTATCAGTTGTCAGCAAAACACATGAGCCAGATGATTAACCTGCAAAGAACAGTTGCGGGCAATCAGGCAAAAGCCGATGAGCAGGTGAGGGGCATAGGTGAAGCCATGTCCCTTGCAAAAGCCTCATTGGCGGCAGCGGGCATAAAGATGGACGCGAAGGCCCCGAAAGCGCACAGAGAGCTTGTGCAGCAGTTCCAGGGCGCTCTGCTTAGGGAGATTGACGCATACAGGAACGCAAACGACGGTAGGTTCCCTTCTGAGCCTGATGTAAAAGGGATGATTGACTCTCTATTGATAAAGGGAACCTATCCTGATGACAGGACACTAGGGTTTATCCTGCCGGACAAAGAAGGATATGTATTCCAGGGGCCAGATGACGATGGCAAAGTTGTTCTTGTTCCATATGATGAAATACCAGAAGACCATCGATCGGCGATAAAGAAAGCCCTCGATGCCGCCGGTAAATCATCTGATGAGTTATCAGTCAGGAAGATTTACACCCAAAAGAAAATCATTGAAGTACGGGAACGGTATAAGTAAATGTCACAAGATAACGGTCTTTTTTCCGAGTACAGCAATTTCATCCAGTCTGCCAATGATAACAAGGATGACAAAGACCCTCTTGTGTCTGAGTACGGTCAGCTTATATCAGACGCAGAGCAGTCAAAAAAGATAAGTGTCAATGTGAGTCTGACAGCAGCAAAGCAGGTCAATCCTGACGACGCTGCCAAGGCTATCGACCTTGCAAAAGAGACTGGTCTGCCGACTGACACTGTAGAAAGAAACCTGCCGGAAGTGCAGGACATCGTAGTATCGAACAGCATAAAACGTGACATCGAAAAAAGCCCCACGCTACAAGCGTGGTTCTCGTCTGCTGAAAACGCGAAGGTGTCCCAGGATGATGTCAAACAGCTAGACGATGTTGACAAGTCGATTGCCGATCTGTTTTCGGTAAAAAACCAGTTCAAGGCGGCGGCAGGTCTGATTTTCAATCAGGTTGACGCTTTCAACCAATCAAAGAAAGACCCTTCTGTTATCCTTGATAACTCATTTGGCACGGCGAAGTCGCTTACCGGGGCTGCGTTCCAGGGGACTCTTGGCCTGTCTGAAATGTTGTTCAGGGCACCAGACGCAGCGGCGAGGCAATATGACGCTCTTGTTCAAGCGGCAAGGAATCTTGGCCTGCCAACCTGGGCGCTACCGAAGACTGAAGATTTATACGTTCCTGATGCTGTCAACATCAGGAAGCACGCCAACGTCGTCGCTGGTGAAATCGCCAACGCTCAGCAAATCCTCACCAACAACTTCGACCTATTCAGGGAAATAGCAAAATACAACGCCCAGGGCGACAAGGCCCTTGAGCAGTTGATAGAGAACGGCGACCCGACAGCGATGGTTCAGGTTGTTAGTGATCCTGAGTCATGGGGCGCGTTCATCGGCAACGCCATACCATCATTGGTTGCAGCCTGGGCGTCAGGCGGCTCTCCTGCTTTCATTGCTGGATTGGAGGCTATGGACTATGCGACTACTGCTGCTCAATATGAGAAATCAACCGGACAAAAGATTGATGACGTTGAGTTTGCTACAGGCCAGTTGATTGTAGCTGGGATAAATACCTGGCTGGAAAAACTCGGTCTTGAAAAAATAATGAACGCACGGAGTTTTCTTGGGGCTGTCGTTGCGTTCATTACTGAAGGGACTACGGAAGGACTGCAAGAGTTCATACAAAACATTGCTGAAGCGATTACATACAACCCTGATGCCAGTCTCACCCAGGGGGTTCTTCCCGCGTTTCTTGGTGGTGCTGGCTCTGGTGGCGGCGCTGCGACGGCAAGGATAACGGCCAATAAAGTTTTGTATGACCAAGCTAAAGCAGATGCAGAGCAGAGGGTGAAGAAGCTGCAAGACCTTCAGAAGAAGGTTCTTGAAAGTAACACGTTCAAGAGGCACAAGGCGACATTCGAGAAGTTTGTCGATACCGCGCTTCAGGGAACAGAGGACGCGAACATTTACCTTGACGCCAAACAAGCTACAGCATACTTCCAACAGGTAGAAGGTGTAAATCCTTCAACGGTTTTTGAGGATATTGGCGTCACCAAGGAAGAACTAGACAATGCGCTTGAGGTCGGCGGGGATATAAAGATACCACTGTCAAAGTTTGTAAAACTGGCAGACACACCATATTACGAGCCACTTCTTCAAGACGTAAGGCTGTCCCCCGGCGAGTCAACTTTCCGTGAGGCTGTAACTGCTCAGAAGGAGCAGGTTGACTCAGTAAAGGAACAGGCGCAACAGATATTGGAGAAGGCTCAGGAGTCGGCACAAATCAGAGAAAGCGCGAAAAAGGTAAAAGACCTTGTAAAGAAACAACTGATTGAAAATGTTGGTATGCCTCCTGAGATTGCCGACACAAACGCCGCCATACACGAAGCGTTTGCTGTTGTTCTCGGGGACAAGCTGGGTGTTGATCCATACGATGCTTATGTCAATGAGGCTCTTGGTCTTCGCATCCAGTCTGCCAAGACATTTGAAGAACTGAAGGCGAAACAGGCTGAGGGAGCAATACTTGACCAGGAGGCATATCACGGTTCGCGTGTCCGGGGCATACCAAGGATGTCAACTGACTATGTTGGCACTGGTGAAGGTGGGATGGCCTTTGGCTGGGGGCTGTATTTTACAGACCTCGATGCCATCGCTGAAAGCTACCGGCAGCAGTTGACAGGGGACGTACTTGAAGAAAACTCGCCAATGCTGGTTAGCGGGATACCGGCAGAAGCCATAACCGCTGACCTGTCGTTGACATTCCCGGAAGCAGCAAAGGTAGTCAGGCAGGCGATAGCCTCTGCCCTTAATGCTGGGAACGGCAGGCCGACCCTATGGTCGTCTGTTGTCGCAGAGCTTCGTGGAACGCTTGATGAGTTAAGGGCCTCAGAAGGCATAACGATGTCTATGCTACAGCCATACTCGACAGCGTGGAACTGGGCAAGGCGTCGTGACCTTACCGCCCTGGTTGAGCAAGACCCTGATGCAAGAAAAGGGGCTGTGTATAAAGTCGAGCTCGCCCCAGAGCCAGATGAGTTTCTTCTGTGGGATAGGCCGCTGTCTGAACAGAGCGACAAGGTAAAAGAGGCGATAGCGCCACTCATTGAAGTCGCTGGTGTTGACTGGAACAGCCTTGGCAGTGAGTTTTATCTTGGATTGAACAATCCACAATTCGTTGGTGAAAAGGACGCCTACAGAAAGAGTGGGCAAAAAATTGTTAGCTTAAAGTTGAGAAAAGCTGGCGTCAGGGGTAATAAATACGTCGTTGGTGACTACCGCCTGTCTGTTCTTAAAGGCGAAAAGCCATACGAAGAAGCTACGTTCAACTATGTCGTGTTCGACGACACTGATATTGACATTATCGAGTTCTATCAGGGCGAGAAGCGGAAAGCCGCCAAGCGTCACCTTGGTATGTGGTCTGCTGTTGAGCAGGCTGTCATAGATATGAACCTGCCTGGGTGGAGGCCGAAAAAGGGAAAGGCCCTGACAGATGACGAGCAGGCAAAATATGATGAGCTTCGTAAAGAAGACATCATGGGCGGTATAAAGGACGAAGATAGACTGAAAGAGTTTAATAAGCTGAAGGCAAAAATCAACGCGAACATTTCCAGAGAAAACGGTCAACAGATATGGAACAAGCTGAACTCGATGCAGGGTGTCAAGAAGGAAGAACTGAAATGGCTCGGTATAGAGCAGTGGTTGACGGCAGAAGAAGGGAGCAAGTTCTCAAGGGATGAGGTGCTTCAGTTTGTTCAGAATAACGGTTTCCAGCTTGATGTCGTCGTGGCAGACAAGGATGAAAGCGAAGCAGAAGCCCCGTCCATGGAGTTTGGAGAAGGTCAGGTTGTTGACGGTATAGACCAATATCAGAATATCATTGATGATGCGTTATATGAGTTAGAACAAGCGAGTAGTATCAGCGACATTAGCGACGCATCGTACCCGCTTATGCAGGCAGCAGATGACCTGTTCACTAAAGAGTATATCAAAGAGTTTGCTGATGAATACATACAGGCCATGGATGACAGCCAGGCCAAAGATGTATCTGACTCTGTTGACAAAGCTATTGACAAAGCTGATGACAACATCTCTGCTGACGGAAACATCTCTGTCATGGATGCTGTTGTGCGTATCATTTCTGACAACGGCTACCCTGAAGCAGTTGACGAACTGAAAACAAAACTTGAAGACGAGCTATCACCTGGCATAGAAAAGTATGCGAGGGAACAATACCTTGAAGACCCTGTATATGAGTATTATGACCCGGTAACGGACTACATTATTGTTGGGAATGATGAATTAGGGTACAGCCTTAGCGTCGACAATGGGAGGTCATACAACTTTCTTGATGTATATAGTTTTCCAGAGGCTGAAATAAGGGCGATTGAGCTAGCCAACAATTACGGTGATCTTCCAGACGGCACGAACTCACCAGAAGTAGCCAAATGGAATGACTATATCATGGGAGAAAGCTGGGCGGATGCCAACTCGTACTGGGAGACAAAGATCATCGCTCCATCACTTCGACCGCCGTTCAAATACGATACACACTTTCCTGATGAGAACATTTTGCTGTTCCGTCGTGAGTCATCACGGGATTTGGCGTATGACCCACTGATCACAATAGACGGTGAAGAAATCCCTGGCGAGCTAATGAACTTGCTTGCTGATAAGTACAATGAGATTAACGCTGAAACGACGAAACAACTTGACATAGAATATAAACACCAACCACCTGACGATTTTAAGGCCAGAGGCTACACCTATGGCGAGGAAAAAAAGCGCGTTGAAGAAGGGTTTTATATCAGCCAAGAACCAGCGATTAAAAGAATCGCTGAAATGGAATCTATCTGGCATGAAGGCTTGTCCAATAACCATGTTATCTGGTACATCGAAAATAAATACAAGGTCATAAAAAAGTACATAGAGAGCAAACTGCCAAAAGAAGTTCCAAGTGATTTTATGAACTATGGCAACGATAAACATGGCTTTGAAGAAAAAACAAGATTTGTTACAAAGTGGCTGAGAAATACATTTGACAGCGACTTCGCTGAAAAAGTATCGGCCATGGTAGAAAGTGGCGACTACGCAAAGGCCATGAAGATAATAGTCAATGAGTCTGACGCAGACCATGTTGAGCTTGGGACGATAACAGTACACATCGAAAACCTGATCGAGTTCAAGTCAAGACTTGACTATATAGAGTCTCAGTGGGCTGTTGGTGCAGACTCAGCGATGGTTTTGATGTACGCATCTGAAAATGTTGACATTGGCGTTCAGGTTGAAATGATTAACGACGAAGACGCTATGGGCACCCAGTTTATAGAAGAATTGCAGTCTGATCTTCACCAACAAGGGAGTAAATATGGGTACATCACGCCAGAGCAGAATGTAGTTACGTCACCACCGACTTACGCTACCAATGCCGTTGATGGTATGGTTGAGGCGATTGTGAAAATGTCTGAGTCCGATAAGGCTCTTGTCGGTGATGAATACAAGGATGCGTATAGAGATATTGTATATGCGTACAGTTTTGCTGATCTTTACGATAGCAAAAACGACGCTACGATAGAATACTACACAGACCTTGTTGACAGCGCACCGATTACTGAAAGTGGGACCAAACACTTGTCTAGCATTGTAGGCAAAACCATATATAGCTACTTCATAGACCCACCTAAAGAGTCTAGGCAAAGAATAAATCTGTTCATGCCCAGGCTGATAAAGGCGATAAACAAGCTGCCTGAAAGCAAGGAGCTTGTAGCTGCAATAGAAAATGCTCAACGTGAATATAAAGCATACAAAGCGGTTTCACCCATGGCCCCATTCATGAAGAAAGAAGCATGGGTTGAGCTTGGCATAAAGACGGCTCTGATTGACGCAGTAAAGTCAGGCAAGGAGTATTTGGCCTGGTCTGACTCTGATGCGCTTGTGTCTCGATGGGGTGAGCGTTTCCGTGAAAGCTACACAAATGAATATGACAGACTGATACCAAAAATCATAAAGAAGTTGATAAAACAGGACGCGAAACGCATTGTCACTGAGTACAATGGTGAGAGCTATTGGATTGTTAAGATACCTGATGGTGTAGCCAAAGAAATAAAGGACGACAGCTTTGCGTTGTTTCAGAGGAAGCGGCAAAATGGCAGAGAAATCCGAGGAATGATTCAGTTCCCTGAAGGGTCTGAAGTCGCCATATCCTTGTTCACAGAGAATATGGACCTGTCTTCATTCCTGCACGAGTCTGGTCACTTTTTCCTACAGACATATGCCAGACTTGCGGACAAGTCTGAAGAAATCAAGAAAGACCTTGACATTCTTCTTGACTGGTTTGGTGTGTCAACTGTTGATGAGATTGGCGTTGACCAGCATGAACAGTTTGCAAAAGGATTTGAGCAGTATTTGATGGAAGGGAAAGCTCCGTCAAAAGGTCTGCAAAAAATCTTTGACACATTCAGGTCATGGCTGATCAGGGTTTACGAGTCCGTAATGTCAAACTACTTCTCTGATGTAAACCTCACTGATGAAGTCAGGGCAGTCATGGGGAGGATGCTCGCAGTCGACGACGCCATTGAGAACGCAGAGACGGATGCGTCAGTCCTTTCACTGCTCACAGAACAGGAAAAGTTGTTCTCTGATGCAGAGAAAAAAGCGTACATTGAAAAGCTGCTCTCAGCGAAAACAAGGTCAATGGAGGAAGCCAGTAAGGAAATAATGGAGAGGGTCAAAAGGGAAGCAAGTAAGGCATGGAAGGAGGAACGCGACCAACTGGCAGAGCAGATAGAAGCTGACCTGTACTCCGAACCTGTTTACCAGGCAAGGCATTTCCTGATGCGTGGGACGCTCCCGAATGGCGAAGTGCCTGAAGGATTGACTCCTGTAAAACTGTCAAAACAAGCCCTGGTCGATATGTACGGGGACGGACCTGACGCACTCTGGCGCAGGCTCCCGTTCGGCAAGTATTCAGTCTGGACGACCAAGGATGATGGCGTCCACCCTGATGAGATAGCCGTTATGTTTGGTTTCTCGGATGGGGGCGCCATGGTCAGGGCCATGGTAGAGGCTAAAGGCGACATCAAGAAAATCGCCAAGGAGAAAGCTGATGAGGCGATGAGGCAGAAATATGGCGACCCTGACAGTGCAGATGCCATAGCTGAACTTGCTCTAAAAAGCATACAGAACGACGACCGTGCTGACGCTTTGTTCATGGAGCTTCGTGCTCTTGGTCGGAAAGCAAAGAAAGCTGTCCCGCCCCGCAACGTGATAAAAAACGCTGCGAAGCGCATCGTGTCTTCTGTCCATATTGGTGATTTGACGCCTAACAAGTATCTCGTCCAGTCAAACAAGTACGGAAGGATCGCATACGACAAAGCCGTAAAAGGTAAATACGGTGAGGCTGCTGACGCGAAACAGAAGCAGCTTTTGAACATGGAGATATATCGTCTTGCGCTCAAGATGAAGCAAGACGCTGAAAAGAAGGTCAAGTACATTCAAAAATACAATCGACCTGGGACAAGGAAGAACATAGCCAAACCAAATCTTGACCAAATCGACAACATCCTTGAGGCGTATGACTTCAAACGGGCTGTGTCTATGAAGGCAGTCCGAGAACGCCAAGCCCTTCGTGAGTGGATTCAGGAACAGAGAAAGAAGGGCCTGGAAGTTGCTTTCCCTGAAGACATCATAGAGCAGGCGGCGAAGCGGTCATGGAAAGAACTCACCTACGACGAGCTTGTGGGCGTGTATTCTGCCCTGAGGAACATCGAGTATATTGGGCGCTATGAAAAGAAAATCATAGTCGCCAATGAAAAACGAGACTTTGACAGCCTTGTAGAACAGCTAGTCACCACCGCGCTTGAGAATAATAAAGTCAAGGAAGAAAAGTTCGGCAGCGACCTGACAACACTCGACAAACTCGACGCCTTCCAGCGCGAATACTTTGCGTCTCATGTCAAAATGGAGTTCTTCGCTCAGCAGCTTGACGGAGATGAACCAAACGGCCTGTGGTGGAATACGATATTTCGTCCACTGGCTGAGGCTGAAGACGCAGAACTGCAAATGCAAGCTGACGCTCTGAAGGAGACACAACGTATATTTTCACTATGGTCAGAAGACGAGCAGAGGCAGCTTTACAAACGTGTTCTTGACACTGAGAAGGCTCTTGGCAGGACCATCAAAAAGGCAGAGCTTATCGCTATCGCTCTTAACTGGGGCAACGAAGGGAACAGGAAAGCACTGCTTGAAGGCGAGCAATGGAACGAGGTCCAGGTAAAACAAGTCCTCGACAAGTACATGACCGAGAACGATTGGCGTGTCGTTCAAGAAATGTGGGACTTCATTGACACATTCTGGCCGCAAATCAAGGCCCTCCAAGAACGGCTCACTGGTGTTGCTCCTGAAAAAGTAGAAGCTACGCCATTTGAAACTCCATTCGGCTCGATGCGAGGCGGGTACTATCCACTTGTGTACGATAAGGACAGAAACGCCAAGGCGTTCAAGTATGAGGAAAAGCGGTCTGTAGAAGAAATGTTTGGTGGCAACTTCCTCCGCCCATCGACGCGCCACGGACACGTCGAGGCGCGTAAGGGTTCAGGTGGGATGTCTGTTGACTTGTCGCTCGATGTGTTTGCAAGACACATCTCCAACGTCATTCATGACCTTACACATCGAGAAGCGGTACTTATGGTCGACAGAGTGATACAAGACCCTCGCACCCGCGAAACGATTATCGCTGTCAGCAGCAGGGAACTGTATCGGCATATCCGCCCATGGTTGGCCAATATCGCCTCAGACAACCGCCCCATGGACGGGTGGGTTGAGAAAGTCGTCTCAAGGCTTCGTCGTGGTGTCACCGCTGTCAATATGGGGTTCAAGTTCACGACAGCACTTGTGCAGCCGTTTGGCGTCACCAACACTATTGAGCTTTTGGGAGCCAAATGGACGATGGTTGGCATCAAGAAGTTTTACGGCAATCCTGTCAGGGCAAAGAGTGCCATTGAAGAAGTCTTTGCAAAATCTGTCATGATGCGTAACAGAACAAAGACCTTCGACCGGGAAGTCAGGGATGCCATAAAGAGCATCAAGGGTACGTCGCACTACGACAATATGCAGCGTGTTCTGTATAGCCACATTGGATTCATGGATTTGAGCGTGACAATCCCGACATGGATAGGGGCATATGAAAAGGGAATGTCAGATGGCATGGGCGAGAAGGACGCCATCGCTTATGCAGACAGCGTTGTCAGAATGTCGCAATCAGCGGGCGGGCCGAAAGACCTGGCAGCGATCCAGCGTGGCGGGGAGATCAATCGCATCTTCGTTATGTTCTATTCATTCTTCTCTGTGCTTCACAATCTGATCCGAAGGAGACTGAAAATAACAGCAAGGCAAGGCCTGTCGTACAGGGCGACCAGTGAAATAACCATGTCATTTCTTTATCTCGTCGTCATACCAGCGGTTCTGACTGAGATGGCCCTTGGCCGTGGCCCGGATGACGACGATGACGAGACATGGCTGGGGTGGGCCGCAAAGCTGATTGCGTCGTACCCATTCATGACCCTCGTTGGACTAAGAGACATCGCTAACCACCTTCAGTCTGGGTATACATACAAGGCAACTCCCGTCATCGACGCAGCAGATACGATTGTCAGGTCGCTTGACTCAATCGGAGTTGCGATTGACCCAGACCAGGAGTGGGATCAGAACGACACCAAGAACGTGCTCATGGCGTCAGGGTATTTGTTCTCGCTCCCCGCTAGGCAAATGTATATCAGCGGTGAACACGTTTACGCTGTGCTTGAAGGCGAAGAAGACTTCTCACTATATGAGTTCCTTGTCAGGAACGTGCCAGAAGACGAGAAGTGAGACAAAAGCCGAGTTTAATTTGGGTTGTGCCAAACTTGAATAGAGGGAAACCGATATGACCGTACAAACCACTGATCGTAAATATATATTCGATGGGAATGGTGTGGCAACATCGTTCTCGTTTACCAATTTCAAAGCCCCATCAAACGCGGAGATACAAGTCGTCCACGCTGACTCGGCAGGGGCAGAAACTACTCTTGTCGAAGGTACAGACTATTCACTAACCCTCAACGCAGACCAGGAAAACAACCCTGGCGGTACGGTTACATACCCCCTTAGTGGGAGTCCTTTACCTTCTGGTGAGTCGTTGACTGTTATTCGCTCGACGACAAAGCTGCAACAGGTTGACATTATAAACCAAGGTGCGTGGCAACCGGAGGTCATCGAAGGTGCGCTTGATAGACTGACGATGGCAGCGCAGGACTTGCAGGAAGCAGTTGACCGTTCTGTGAAAGTCGACATTTCAGACCCGACGACTACTCCTGACCAACTCATCCAATCCATTCGCACATCTGAGTCTAACGCTGCTTCAAGTGCATCACAGGCGCAGACCGAAGCGGATAGGGCAACAACCGAAGCTAACAGAGCGCAGACAGAGGCCAACAGATCACAGGCTGAAGCCAACAGATCACAGGCTGAAGCCGATAGGGCAACAACTGCTGCTGATAACGCGAACCAACAATTTGCAGTCTCGCTAATAGGGCAGAACGCTGATGGGGTTTCATGGGATTTCAGGGTCGGCAGCGGATTTATAGGTCGAAATGTTGGCATAGCAGATGGATCAGAAGCGATACCGGCTCAAACCGTAACTATACCTGGTGGCGCAGGTAGTTACAGACGAGATGTTATACTACTTGACCCAGCTAAAAATAGTAGCAATCTACCGAATGTTGAAGTGTCTCAGGGGCTTAATCTATCGCAGCCACCTGTTGACGGTGACGAACGAATAGACTCGTCCCACCAAGGTAGAGTCCCAATAGCTTTTATAGATGTCCCTCCAAATTCTTTATCAAACCCAGTAATAATAGATAGAAGGCCAATACTGTTTGGTATGTCATACCCGCCTGTTGGCGTTGTAAGAACATATAATGCATTTACAGCAAGCGTAGCAGTACCAAGCGACGGCGGCTCATATATTGAAATACCTCTGCCGAATGGAGACACATATAACTCGCACAGAAACATTTTTAACGTAGCGGCTGGGTCATCTAGTTGGGTAATGCCAAATGCTGCCACATTAAATAAAACATTGGCGAGAGTAAAAGGAGCAGTAATGGTGACTAACGCTGGTGTAGCAGGGATTTCAGGATATATTGAGCTGGCATTGTTGAGGTATGGCAGCCTATATAGCCAAGGGCTTAAGTCTTTTACATCTGTACCAAGCAGTGTCACAAACGATGCCAATAGGATAATAGCAGAGTTTGATTTTACTTTTTCGTTTTTAGCAAACACGGGAACATATTCAATAGGCGTATATCACAGATTGGGGGATATTAGAGAGTTTACTATGTTAAGGTTTGAACTTGAACTATTTGATTAACGCATTAAAGACCAAGTAGGCGATATGACTACTGAAACACTAGGACAAAAGCAGCGCCGGTTTACTCGAATGATTGCAGACCTGATCATCTTCGCTTATGACAACGGCTATGAGTTGACTTTCGGAGACGCTTACCGTGACCCACGAGTGTTCGGTCATGTTGGTGAAAAGAAAGGCTATGGAAGAAGTCGGTCTAATCACAAGGTTAGGTTGGCTGTTGACTTCAATCTTTTCAAGGATGGCAAGTATTTGACTTCCACGGAAGACCATCGACCCCTTGGCGAGTATTGGGAAAGCCTTGGTGGCTCTTGGGGCGGGAGGTTCAATGACGGCAATCACTATTCACTTGAGCACCAAGGGAGGCGATGATGGGTGACGATGGCAAGGTAGCCGGTATCGAGAGACGGCTGACGACCTTGGAGAACGATGTAGCTTCGCTGGCGGTGAAGATGGACAGGTACGCCATCAGCAATCAGGAAATCGCCAGCAAGATCGACTCGGTTCAGGAAAGTGTCAGTGAACTGGTTGAGCTATGGAAGTCACTGAAGGGAACAGGGAACGTCGCTCGATGGGTTGGGGGGCTGGTAAAATGGGCCTCGGCCATAGTTGTCGCTGTCGCCGCAGCTTGGGTAGCCCTGACAAAAGGATTGAAGCCATGAAGACCTACAAGGGTGTAATCAAGAAAAGCCGGACCCTGGACGCTGCGGCCCTCATCGCCGTCCTTGGTGTCATCGAGGCGAACTTCGGGCTGCTGCGGGAAATGCTCGGAGAGCACTACGGCATCAGTTACATCGCCATCGCCGCAATCATGGCTTGGCTGCGGGTAAAAACCACAGGCCCAGTAGGAGATAAAGACGAATGATTGGGAGACTAAAGACTTGGGCCATCGCAGCCCTGATTGCAGCCTCATCTATTCTTGCATCCATCGTCTCGCTAGGCAGGGCACGCAGGGAGGCGAAAAGACGACAACAAGCTGAGGCAATGAGGGGCGTTGAGAAAATGGCCTCAGATGCGCTCTCAGACGGCCTCAAACGGGAGGGCAATATCAATGAAAAAAGTATTGATACTTCTGATCGCCGCTATTTTGAGTAGCGGGTGCGGGACTACCACGGTCATCAAGCCGTCGGCCAATCTGCCGCCGCCAGTGCGGCTTCCCTCCATCGGGGCCGATGAGCTATCCTGCCTGTCAGACTCGGCCTACAGGCGGCTGGTAGTTAGGGAGAAGCGTCTGAAGGTAAGGATAGACACCCTGGAAGGAATCATCCGCGCCGTGGCTGATGTGCGGGAATAAAAAAGGCCGACGGCTCATGCCAGACCGTCGGCCAATGGTGCGCCTGGGGCTCCGTGGATGGTGCAGGGAGTGGACAGGGATGCCCCGTGGTGGTCTTCTTCGACCTTAGCGCAGTAGTAAGTATAGTCATCCTTCTTCGCTTGTCAAGAACTTCATCGTTTGCCTTATAAAGATGGCCGCTACCTGCGGGACGATGGCGTTTCCGTAGGCGCGTATTCGTCCCACTCGTCCGGGAACCCCATCAGCCACCGGGAATGTGCCGGACTGAACAGGCCGGAGCTTTTGATCCCTGCATCCAAGCCAGTCAGGACTGCCCCATTGGCTGACAATCGAATTGGACAGTCCATCTCGACCATTAGCGACACCGCCCCCTCCAATGTCGTCCCGCGCTTTGGATGGTGCTTTGCCGCACCCTCTCCGGCTATCTGCCTGGTTGATGTGACTGTCACTGTCGGCCAACCTGCGATCAAGCTGTGAACTTGCCTTGGGAGTTGATCCACTCTTGAGCGCGTCCCTGATTTTGTCTTCATACCCGCTGTGTCTTTCCAGTCCCGTGCTGCTGATGTCACCCATCCTGAAACAAGCGAAGAAAAGTCTGTGCCTAATGTGCGGTGCGCCGACGCTGCAAGCCGGTAGTACGACCGCCCAGCAGGCGTAACCTTCTGCTTCCATTGCATCGTATAGATCATCCAGCCAGCCGTACCGGATAGCTGCTTCGACCTGCTCCCCAAATATGCAATAGGGCTTTGCCTCCCTGACAAGATCAAGCCATTTCGGCAACAAGTGTCGCTCATCGTCTTTTCCCTTTCGTTTTCCAATATCGCTAAATGGTTGACATGGTGGCGAGCCTGTCCAGACTTCTGCATCTTCAGGCCACCCAGCAAGTTGTAGCGCCAAATCCCATCCGCCTATCCCGGCAAAGAAATGCGCCCGTATAACACCGAACATTTGCATGGCAGGGACTAGGGAACCAGGCTCTAAGTCAAGTATGCTTCTATGGTCAACTATGCCAGACATGATCTTATTGGCCTTGACGAGATTCATCAGCCACTTGGCTGCAAATGGGTCAAACTCGTTGTAGTAGGCTTGCACTATACACCCCCAGCCCCAGGAAGTTCAGGCATCCACGCCCAGGCGACGACATCAGGAATGTCAAAATCGCCGTTCTCACTGTGCGTAGCTTCCCGTACATTTGTCTCCCCATCTTCGGCCTCAGTTAAAGCAATGACCTTCTCTCCATCAGGTGGCAGTTCGAGTTCAACAGGGATGAACTCGCCAACCATTTCACGCTGGGGTG
>Ga0256839_1001763_pt1 | contig 25540 bp, 23 predicted proteins | sample 354166metaG_FD_185968 | JGI IMG/M metagenome (GOLD analysis project Ga0256839, IMG submission 185968) | Hydrothermal vent microbial communities from Mid Atlantic Ridge, Atlantic Ocean - 354-166 | ecosystem: Environmental > Aquatic > Marine > Hydrothermal vents | place: Atlantic Ocean: Mid... | reverse complement strand
TTTATTTAAGCGGCGGGTAAAGTCAGATTTAACCGCCTCATCCAAACCATCAAAGGCCGTTTTCCATTTCTCGGCCAATCCTTTTGAGCGGCTGCCGGCCTCACGCCAGACGGCCAATATATCTTCCGGAATGACAAATGGCGCAGGGGGCCAGTTGAGCATTTTACGGGCGGCGGCAATCTCTGTGTCGCCAAGCGGCGCGCCGTGAACGCCGGAGGTGCCCTGTTTTGTCGGTGCGCCGTATCCAATGGTGGTTCGGCAGGCAATCATGGACGGGCGATCATCATTCCTGGCGGCCTCAATAGCCGCGTCGATTGCGGCCATGTCATGACCATCAATGGCCTGAACATGCCAGCCAGAAGCCGTAAAGCGGGCCATTTGGTCATCGGATACGGTGGCGCTGGTGCTGCCATCAATGCAAATTTCATTATCGTCCCATAGCACGATCATCTTGCCAAGCTGCCAATGTCCGGCCATGGAAATGGCTTCGTGACTGATGCCTTCCATCAAACAGCCGTCACCGCAAATCACATAGGTATGATGATCAATGATGTCGCCCATTCGGGCCTGTGACAATCTTTCGGCCAAGGCAAAGCCAACGGCAGAGGCAAGGCCCTGCCCAAGTGGCCCCGTGGTCATTTCAATACCGGGCAGCTCACCAAATTCCGGGTGGCCCGCGCAGGGTTGATGCAATTGACGAAAGTTTTTTATGTCGTCAATGGTCGGACGATCATATCCGGTAAGATGCAGCAGGGAATAAAGCAGCATGGAGCCATGACCGGCGGACAGGATGAAGCGATCCCGATTGGGCCACTGCGGCCATTTGGGGTCGTATTTCAGATGTTTTGTGAAAAGAACGGTGGCCACATCGGCCATACCCATGGGCATGCCCGGATGCCCGGAATTTGCCGCCTGCACGGCATCCATGGACAAAGCACGAATTGCATTGGCCATATCGGTTTGTGAAATTGTCATATTATTCTTACCGGCTGTATATAAATTGAAGAAAAAATGCCCAGCTAACTTACCCGGATAGCTTATCCTGTTAATGGCCGCACAATGAACGTTTGCGGCCCTTTCGTCAACCTGCTTGTATGATTTTCCATGTTTTTTAGGGCTTCTGAATTGTTTTTAATTATTTGACTTCAAAAAGCTGTTTTAATTTGTAACAATGTCCCTTACGGTTTTAATCTGTTTCAGTAAAAACAAAGCGACGATTCTATAATTTTGAAGAAGGGGAATAGCATGCGAGACAGCAAAAAAATCATGAGCGCGGAACAGGCCCGGGCGGCAATGGAGGAGGCTTTGACGCGTTTGGAAAGAAGTGTGCTGAGCCGCGCGGCACAAGGCGTGACCAGCTCTAGTGAGCAAGCGGTTTATATCGAACGACTTGAAAGCGAAAATAAACAAATGAGCCGTGATCTGGCTGAAATGAAGAAACATTGTATCGCCTTGAAAAACGGTTATGAGAGTTTGGAGAAAAAATGTCAAACTCTGACTGATGCCAATGATTCGGCGGAAAAAGAACTGGCCATTACCTTGCAGGATCTTGACCAGTTGATTGCACAGAAAAGCTTGCATTAAGAGTCATAAAAAGAATCACTTTAGGAAAGAAACATGGCTAATGTAATTGTAAGATTTAACCGTCAGGATTACCATCTTGCTTGCAAGGACGGTGAAAGTGAAAGGCTGTTAAAATTGGCCGATTATGTCAATGGCAAGGCCGATAAAATCGCGCAGGCCATGGGGTCTGTCTCAGATGTTCGCCTGTTATTAATGACGGCCATATTGCTGGCCGACGAATTGGATGAGGCACGGGACGGCAAGCCTATGGCCTTAAAGGATGATCAGGATCAGGCCGCCCAAATGGAAAAAACAATCGTGAGCACCATCAAGCGTATTGAGGATATTACAAGAGAAGTTCAAGGTTAAGGTCTGTGGGCAAGTCAGTCTTACCTTAATTTGATGGCTCTGACCTAGTATTTCAGGAAGTTTTTCAACATATTATCACAAAAAATTGAAGAGGCTTGTACAGCGCGTAAGTCTGTGAGGTGATATAAATAACTGAAATTCTGAAGGGGAAGGCCGTGATTTCGGACAAAGAGTCTTGAGCAAGAGAGAAGTAAAAAATAGTATCGCCCTAATGGTTATCAGCAGTTTTTTGCTGATTGGATCGGCTCATGGGCAGCCCCGACATAAATCGGCCAAAAAGAAACCCAGCCCAAATATAACATGGAAAAAAGTAAAATTTCCTGGCATTAAAGCCACTGAATTCACGATGAGCAAGGCGGGTCGGATTGATTTATTTATGGATCAGAGTTCGGGACTTTTTTTTCGGCCGTTGACCAAGGCCGAACAGAATTGCTCATCTTTGGAATGGCAGTGGAAAGTTGATCAGACCTTTCCGCCAGTTGCTTTATCAGACAAAGACAAAGGTGATCGCCCGGTCGCAGTACATGTGTGGTTTCCCAAAGGCAAGGGAGATAAAACTAACGGGCTTAAGAATTTTGTGGGACGCCTGCTCGGCTATAAAATTCCCGGCCGGGTTATTAGTTATGTCTGGGGCGGGATCGGGCTGCAGGGAGAGGTGATTGAAAATCCGCATTTTGAGAAGAAAGGTTTCTTTATTATCCAAAAACCCGGGATTTTCAATAGTAAAGTCTGGATCAATGAACGGGTGAATTTCAGAAAAGATTATACAAAAATCTTCAATTCGCCCGCACCAATGCCAACCCATGTTGCCATTTCCGGTGACAGTGATAACAGCGCGGCGGTTGCCAGAGCATCGGTTCGAAAGTTGAAATTTTCAAATAGCGAAACAAATTCAAAAACATGTTAAAGGAGATGATAACCGATCAATCTAATCAGCAAACTCCCTCATATCTGCTGATTAAAGGTCTTGTTCGCAAGGCAAATGATCAATCGATTGTGGGCCGCCTGGATGATCCGATTAACTGGTCATTGCCTTTTTCGCCGCCGGGCTGGTTATCGCAAAGGCAATATATTCAAATGGTTCGTAATTTGATTTGCGGAGAAGAGGCGACCGTTCAGGCCTGCAAGATTCTGCAATCCCGCCTTGGCCCGGGGCTGTGTCATGATTTCCTTGAAACCCAGATCAATGACGAAATTCATCATGCAAATCTATATCATCAGTATCTTGATCTTTTGGCCGATGACATAGAACCATCATCTGGATGGCATGATGTTTTAGAAAAATGTCTGAACAGTCATACCACCGTTGTGGAGTTAATTCTGGCATTCCATATTTTGCTCGAAGGTGAAGCGGTGTTTCTGCAAAAATTAATCGGGGACTATATTTCCTGTCCGTTGTTTGCGGACATTAACAATAAAATTCGCAACGATGAGGCCCGTCATGTGGCATTCGGCAGGATTATGCTGCCGGCCCTGAGCGCGCAATTATCGGTCAGTGAAAAGAAAAAACTGATGTTATGGGCGGAAGATATCTGGTTTGCTTCTGCCAGAGCCCTTGTGGCTGAATATCTTGACCCCGGGGCAGTACAGCCAGATATACTAGACCAGACATTACGGGCGAGATGGTTGCAGCAGGAAGAAATACTGATGAATCTGGGGATATCATGATTTCAGTCATTATTCCCACTTTGAATGAACAGGATAACCTGAGATGTTTGCTGAGTTTATTATGTTCTGAAGAGGATAATCATGCCGAAATAATCGTGGTTGATGGCGGCAGCGACGATGATACAATGAAGGTCGCAGAATCTTTTTCCGTGACCTCCCTTCAAAGCCGCCGTGGGCGGGGTCACCAATTATGTGTTGGCTTGGCGCAAGCACAGGGTGATATTATTTTGTTTTTGCATGCAGATAGCCATATTGCCTGCGGTACCGTGAAGGCGGTTCAGGATAAAATGGATCAGAATTCCGCATTAATAGGGGGTAATTTCCAACTGACATTTGACGGCGGGGATGATTTTAGCCTATGGCTTAACGGCTTTTACGTCTGGTTAAGGGCGCGGGGATTTTATTATGGCGATTCCGGTATCTTTATTCGAAAAGTCATTCTGGACAAGATTGGTGGATTGAGTTCCTGCGCTTTGATGGAGGATTATGATCTCGTAAGGCGTATGGAAGCCTTTGGCTTGACTTGTAATATTACAGACCCTGCGATGGTCACGTCATCCCGTCGTTTTACGGGCCGCCGGAAATGGCAGATTATCTGGGGCTGGGTAAAAATTCATCTTTTGTATCATTTGGGATTCAGTGGGGATTTTATGGCCCGTCATTATGATTCTATCCGATCTTCAGAACATGCAAATGATAAAAGTTAGTTTTATTTTCCAGTGGATATGTCTGATGATATTTCATTCAAATCCCAATCATATTTATACTTTCGGATTTTCTTAATGCCGGCCAACTCAGCCCGTAATTCATCGGACGCATAGTGACGGATGTGATCCAGTATTTCATCGTCGTTTGTGCCAAAATCTTCTTTATACCATTTAAATATGGTGGATAATGTGGCTTTACCTTTGGCGATACGAACCCCGCGAGGGTGATTGATGTAGGCTACGGCACCTTCCGTTAACATTCTTTCTGTTATTTCGGCGCTATAGGCGATAACAGGCAAGTTGGGGCATCCGATCGAGGCACAATTTACCGAATAATGAATGCGGGGATCTTTCCAGATTGGCCGTAAAATACGATGTTCAATGTCATTCAGACTTATTTTTGTCCCGTTGATTGTGACAAGTTTTTTCCCCCAGGGGCCAAAGCTAAAAAAACCGGGACTGATATTGATCTTCAGTATGCTTTTGACAGGATAATGATCGACGATAACCTTGACCGTCAGCGCATTATACAGATTAATCCAATAGGCCATTTGCTCGGCCCTGTTATATGTTGTCGGATCAAGAGACGTCAATCCAGAGATATAATTATCCAGCCGGGGCTTGTCATTATCCGCCAGGGATTTGTAATTGACTTTGGTAATATTGTCTTGGTCCATGGTGACATAGTGATCAAGAAGTTCCTGCCAGACGGCGTGATCAATTTCTACTGCGGAAGCCTCATCTGATTTGTCCCAGATGCCCCAATATTCCGCTTTGGGTGCGGCCTGAGCAAAAGCCGGCAACAGAACGGCCAGTAATAATGTGAATATAGCCCGTGTCATATTGTTCTTCTCTTTGTTCTTCTCTTTGTTCTTCTCTGTGACGTTTAAGAATGACGTTAAGGATACAGATTAACATAACGGCGAGAAAAATATATTCAACTTGCTTCACTTAATTGTGAAAAACGGTAGGGACGTGTCACAGATTATCCGCTATTGCCCTGAAAAAGGATATGGTTTCATGTCTGGAGCCGCGCTCATCCATGAAGCCTAAATCGGCTGAATTCTTGACAATAACAATATTCTCAGGCTGGTTAACATAAATATACTGGCCATAAACGCCTCCGGCAAAAAATTCTCCGGGGCGGGCGTCCGGGGCCAGCCACCATTGGAAACCATAACCGAATTTATTCTTTCCCGGCTTGTTATAGTCAGAAGAGGGGCTGGTTGCGGCTTTGACCCATGCAGCCGGTATGATTTCTTCGCCCTGCCAACTGCCATTATTCAGGTAAAGCCGGCCAAAACGGGCATAGTCACGGGTTGTCACATTCAGGCCGCCAAGGGCAAAAGCGGCACCTTCGGAATCCGTTAGCCAGTAAGCGTCAGATTCCATGCCGATTTTGGACCAGATATGGCCAGCGGCCTGCTGGACCAGGCTTTTGCCGGTAACGCGGCGCGCAATCATGCCGATGACATGCGTATCCATGGAAACATAATGAAATTCCCGGCCCGGTGGTTTTTCATTAATCAGGGTGGCGGTAAATTCATCCAGTGATCCCCCGATGGCCAATATACGGCCCATGTGATTGATATCGGAATAGAAATCGCCGTAATCTTCATTCCATAATACGCCGGATGACATTTGCAGCACATCACGAACAGGCACGCCTTCATAGCCGCTGCCGATCATTTCGGGCAGATATTTTTCCACAGAGGCATTAATATCAATCAAGCCATCATCAACGGCGATACCAAAGAGGCTGACGGTGAAGGATTTTGCCATGGACCATGAAATCCGCAGATCATCGGCTCCTGTGCCTTGGTAATATTGTTCAAAACTGATGTTGTCATCCTTGATAACCAATAGCGCAGTTGTTGCGCGGCGGCTTAAAAATTCATCACGGTTAACGGCCTCGCCGCGATAGATGAAGCTATCAGGTAATTCATTTGGAGATGTGCCAAATTTAAAAATATCGCCGGATCTTTTTATCGGACTGCTTAAGAATATTTTGTCCATATGAGAAAAGTTATGGACGATGTTTTCCTTCTCGAACAAGGTCATGGTGCCATAAAGCCGGCTGGCCTTTTCATGATTAAAGGCAATAATCGTGGCAAAAACCAACAGTACGAAAAATAAAACTGCCCCTGTTAATCTCAGAAATTTAGCCATGTTCTTCCCCTGTAAATTTAATCAATCCGTTTTGCGCCAGCGTAGCACAGGATTTCGGGCGGCTAAAGTCTCATCTAGTCTTTTTAGGGGCGCAAGATAGGGCGCGCCGGTAAATAAGGCCGAATTTCCCAATTTTGCCTGCGTTACCAAATGACGTAAGGCGCCGATAAACTGATCAACGGACTGTTTGCTTTCGCTTTCCGTCGGCTCGATCAGCATGGCGCCGTTCACGACCAGAGGAAAATACATGGTCATGGGGTGATACCCTTCGTCGATCATTGCCTTGGCAAAATCAAGGGTTGTCACGCCGGTGCCCTCTAAGAAACGATCATCAAACAGACATTCATGCATGCAGGGCCCTTCGAAGCTTAACGTCATGATGTCTTGCAGTGACGCCATGACGTAATTGGCATTCAGCACGCTGTCTTCGGCCACGCGGGCAAGACCGTCTGATCCATGGGACATCATAAAGGCCAGCGCGCGGATATTCATGCCCATCTGCCCGTGAAAGGCGGTCATGCGGCCAAAACTCTCTGCGCCCCCCGTCACATGCTCAACCATTTCAAAACCATCCTTACCGTGGATGACATAAGGCACCGGGGCAAAGGGGGCCAAGGCCTCGGACAGGACAACCGGGCCTGCGCCCGGGCCGCCGCCGCCGTGGGGCGTAGAGAAAGTTTTATGCAGATTGATATGCATGGCATCAACGCCCAGATCGCCGGGGCGCACCTTGCCAACGATGGCGTTGAAATTGGCCCCGTCGCAATAGAAATATCCGCCCGCCGCATGAACGGCGTCCGCAATTTCAATGATGTCGCGTTCAAAAAGGCCGCAAGTATTGGGGTTGGTCAACATAATGGCCGCCACATCGGGGCCAAGGGCGGCTTTGAGGGCTGGCAGATCAACCCGGCCCGCTTTATTGGCGGGGATGGATTTTACTTTATAGCCACATAAGGCTGCGGTCGCGGGGTTGGTGCCATGGGCTGATTCAGGGGCCAGAACGATGGTGCGATTTTCGCCGCGCTTATCCAGGGCTGACCGAATGGCCATCAGGCCGCAAAGCTCGCCGTGAGCGCCGGCTTTTGGCGACATGGCAACGGCGGGCATGCCGGTCAACGTCTTTAACCAATGGGCCAGCCTGTCCATAAGGTCGAGGGCGCCCTGCACCGTAGAGATGGGCTGGAGGGGGTGAATATCGGCGAGGCCCGGCAGCCGCGCGACTTTCTCATTGATGCGCGGGTTATGTTTCATGGTACAGGAACCCAGTGGGTATAACCCCATGTCAATGGCATAATTTTTACGGCTGAGGCGCGTATAATGGCGCATGACTTCCGGCTCGGACAATCCGGCAAGGCCAATCTCATTATCGCGGGTAATGCCGCCAAGACGACTTTCGAAAACCGGCAGATCTTCAAGGTCAACGCCCGTGCGCTGAGTATCGCCGATTTCATATATGAGCAATTCATCCTGTTCCAGACCACGGTTTCCCGTATGGGTGGTGACGCCACCTGGGGATAGATTGGCGGCTGTATTGATGTCCGTCGGGCGACCTTGTTTATTCATCATTTTACCAGCTCCTTCAGGGCGCAGACCAGACGATCCATATCCTCTTCTGTCACGGTTTCCGTAACCGCCACAAGTAATCTGTTTTTCATATCAGGATCATTGGGATAAAGCCGCGATAACGGCACGCCGCCCAATATTTTCATATCAGCAAGCCGTTCTATGGCCTCTGCCGCATCCATAGGTAATGCGACGGTGAATTCATTGAAGAAGTTTTTGTTCAAGACCTCAACGCCATCAATACCTGAGATTTTATCGGCAAGCTGCACGGCCTTGGCATGATTAAGCCGGGCCAGATGCCGAAATCCTTTTTCACCAAGCAGGGTCATATGAATGGTAAAGGCCAATGTGCAAAGGCCTGCATTGGTGCAGATGTTGCTGGTGGCTTTCTCGCGCCGGATATGTTGCTCGCGGGTGGACAGGGTCAAAACAAAGCCCCGCTTGCCGTCCGCATCCACCGTTTCGCCGCAGACGCGGCCCGGCATGGTGCGCACCAATTTCTGGCGCGTGGCGAGCAAGCCCACATAAGGCCCGCCAAATGTGAGCCCGTTGCCAATGGATTGTCCCTCAGCGACCACGATATCGGCCCCCATGGCACCGGGGGAGCGCACCGCGCCAAGGGAGACAACCTCGGTCACAACAACAACAAGCAGGGCCTTTTGGGCATGCAGGGCTTCGGCCAATTTTGTATAATCTTGTATGTTGCCAAAAAAATCCGGATTTTGGACAACGACGCAGCTTGTTTCCTCATCAATCTGATCAATCAGGTCATCAACCAGATAGACGCTTGGGGGATTGATCAGGGTGATATCTTCGGTAAATTTTGTGGCGCATCTGGTTACCTCAATATATTGAGGATGCAGACTGCCCGACAGAATGGCTTTTTTCTTGCGGCTGGCTCTTCTTGCCATAAGAACAGCTTCGCCGCAGGCGGTGGAACCATCATACATGGAGGCGTTGGAGACTTCCATGCCCGTGATCTGGGCGACCTGAGTCTGGAATTCATACAAGGCCTGCAAGGTGCCTTGGGAGATTTCCGGCTGATAGGGGGTATAGGCCGTAAGAAACTCCCCGCGCTGAATCAAATGATCGACCGTGCTTGGCACATAATGGCGGTAAGCCCCCGCGCCGCAAAAGAAAGCCACAGATCCCGCAGGCATATTCTTTTCCGCCATCGCCCGGAACTCCCTGTCGACTGCCATTTCGGGCATATGGCCGGGCAGATCGACATGGTCTTTTAACAGGGCGGTTGTTGGCACATCACTAAAGAGATCATTGATCTCGGTGACGCCGATTTTTTCGAGCATCTCTGTGCGGTCAGTTGGACTAAGCGGTAAATAACGCATGGGTTCTAATGCCTTTAATATGTTACTATTCTAATCCGTCGATATAGGCTTTATACGCCGCCGCATCCATAAGCTCGTCAAGCTCATCCTTGTCGGAAAGCGAGATTTTATAAAACCAGCCATCGGTTTCGGGATGGGCATTGACAAGGGCAGGGTCACTTTCCAGATTTTCGTTGATGGCGACCACTTCGCCGCCCACAGGGGTATAGATTTCACTGGCGGCTTTGACGGATTCAACAACGGCGATTTCATCCCCTTTGTCATAATTATTGCCGACCTCCGGAACTTCGACAAAGACGATGTCGCCAAGGGCATTCTGGGCATATTCGGTGATGCCAATGGTGCCGGTTTCGCCTTCTGTGGAAATCCATTCATGTTCTTCTGAATAATATGTTGTCATAGTGTTTCACCTATCTAACTTTATGGCTTGATTTATGTTTTTCTGTAATAACGTTGTTGGACAAAGGGCATTTTTGCCACATGGGCGGCGCGCGTTTTTCCGCGTACGATCAGAAAAACCTCCGTGCCAACAGCGGCAAATTCCGGCTTGATATAGCCCATCGCAACCGGCCCGCCAAATGTGGGGCCATAACCGCCGCTGGTTATGGTGCCGATTCCCTGGCCCTCGGCATCCACAATAACCGTGGCTTCCCGCGCAGGGGCTCGGCCCGTGGGCAGGATGCCGACACGTTTTTTGACGTGATCTTTATTTTTTATCTGGGGCAGAATGATATGGTCACCGGGAAATCCGCCCTCTTCGCGGCGTCTTTTGCCGATGGCCCAGAGAAGAGAGGCCTCAACGGGGGTTGTCTCTGTGGTTAAATCATGACCATACAGGCATAAGCCGGCCTCAAGCCGCAGGCTGTCCCGCGCGCCAAGGCCGATGGCCTCGACTTCGCTCTCAGCCAAAAGGGCGCGGCAGATGTCTTCGGCTTTATGGGCAGGGATGGAAATTTCATGGCCATCTTCACCGGTATAGCCAGAACGGCTGATATAACATTCTGCGCCGCAAATCATTACTTCGGCATAACTCATAAAATCCATTTGATTGGCGCCAGCGGCAAATCGTGATAACACCTCAGCGGCCTTTGGGCCTTGCAGGGCGATCAGGGCGCGGTCGGTGATTTCGGTCAGGGTGAAGCCCTCGGGAAGATGAGCCTTCATATGGGCAATATCCTGTTCCTTGCAGGCGGCATTGACCACCAGAAAAAGATCATCCTTCCGTTTGGTGATCATCAGGTCATCCATGATGCCGCCGCGATCATTGGTGAACATGCTGTAGCGAATATGATTGACGGCCAGATCTTTAATATTTCCGGGCACCAGGCTTTCTATCCAGCCATCGACACCCGGGCCTGTGATGATCACCTGCCCCATATGAGACACATCAAACAGGCCGGCGGCATGGCGGGTATGGTTATGTTCCGCCATAACGCCAAGGGGATATTGCACCGGCAGGGCATAGCCGGCAAAGGGAACCATTTTACCGCCAAGCTCTTCATGCAGGGCAAAAAGGGGTGTTTTAAGAAGGTCGCCGGTTTTTAGAAAGTTGCTGGTATCGGCACTCAATATATTTCTCCAGAGCAAGCACTTTAAGCGCGTAAACCCGCGCCGTTGGTGCCCCCTCTGTCATAGGTACCTGAGAGATTTGACTTTATGATTTGTGCTACCGCTACCGCTACTTGAACACGGTTTTGGTTTGTGCTACCGCTACCTGAGTGCAGCGGCGAACCATAAAGCTTACCCCGTCGGTGGGATTTATAAAAAATCCACTTTCCAGAGTGCCATTAAATCCTGCGGTCCTTTATGCCTGAGAGTTTCCGGGGCGGTTGCTCCTTCGGCGCTGCCATAAACAGTCTCTCCCGCAGGGTCTGTAAGCATGGCGTGCATAATAACCTTAATAATTACAGAGTCAACGGGGGAAAGAACACAAAGAGATAAGATATTGATCATAGAGAGAATATCTGCAATAAATAAGAAAAACCGGATATGATGACCGCTAAGTCAAGTCCATTTTATCAACCATGGTACCAACTTACACGCCAATAGAAGAAAGCTTGATAAATAATGAATGTTATAAAAAGGATATTTTCATCTATTGGATGGGTGTTTAAAGTATTTTGGAAGTATTTTCGAAAATTTCAATCTGTGGTGGGCACATTATTATTCATGATCCTGGTGCTGTTCATTGGTGTTTCAATATTTAAAGGGGAAATAGTAACGGTGCCAGAACATGGCGCGCTGGTGGTGTCATTGGAAGGGGTTATACAGGAACAAAAAAAATATAATGAATCGCCTTTGCAGGCTGTTGCCGGCGGCAAGCCGCAAAAACAAACGATTCTCAGGGATGTGATTAAATCCATAGACCTTGCGGCAGAAGACGACAGAATTGCCCTGTTGATTATCGACACCAATAAAATGTCGCGCGCCTTGCCATCAAAATTACATTATATCGGGGATGCCCTGTCCCGTTTCCGGCAATCAGGTAAAAAAATCATCACTTACGGCGATAATTTCAGCCAGTCAGGATATTTGATTGCCTCTTATGCCGATGAAATATATTTGCATCCTTATGGGGCAGTTTTGCTTGATGGTTACGGGGCTTATCAAAATTATTTCAAAGGGTTCCTTGATAAAATCAAGGCAGAAATGCAAATATTCCGGGTTGGAAAATATAAATCAGCCATGGAACCTTTTATGCGCAGTGATATGTCACCGGCCGCAAAAGAGGCGAATCTTGTTTTGCTGAGTGACCTTTGGGCGGAATATACGCAGAATGTTGAGCAACAGCGTGATTTGATTGCCAATAGTTTAATGTCTGATTTCGACAAGGTGGATGTTGATCTTGTGAATCTAAAAGGTGATATGGCGGCGCTTGTCATGCAATATGGCTTGGTGGACGGTTTAAAAACCCGCGCGGAATGGCGGGAGTTTGTGGCAGAAGAGTTGGGGGCTAAAAGCACGAAATTAAAAGATAAAACCATTAACCACCATGCGTATTTGGCCGCAAACGCGCATAGCGTCATGCCCGCAAACAAGATAATAGCGGTGGTCTATGTCAATGGCACGATTATGGATGGCCACCAACCCCAGGGAACCGCCGGCGGGGAGACGGTTTCTCGCCACCTGCGCGAAGCAAGGCTGAATGATAAGGTGAAAGCCGTTGTCCTGCGTGTCGATAGCCCGGGTGGTAGCGTGTTTGCCTCGGAATTAATCCGGCAGGAAGTCCTTTTATTAAAGAAAGCGGGAAAGCCCGTTGTGACTTCCATGGGGGCGCTGGCGGCATCCGGCGGCTATTGGGTTTCGGCCAATACCGATGAAATATGGGCATCTGCAACCACCATCACAGGTTCCATCGGCGTTTTTGGTGCCATCCCGAATTTTGAAGGTACTTTGGCGGCCATTGGCATTACGACGGATGGTGTGGGAACAACCCCCCTTTCCGGTACGGGGGTCAGCAAGCCTTTACCCGAAAAGGTCAAAATCATCGTTCAAAGCAGCGTTGAAAATATTTATGATAAATTTCTGAAAATCGTTTCCGAAGGCCGCAACATGACTGTGCAGCAGGCGAATGAGGTAGGTCAGGGCCGCATCTGGACCGGAAGCCGGGCGCTTGAACTTGGTCTGGTTGACAAGCTTGGCAGTTTTGAGGATGCTGTGGCCTCAGCGGCAACGCGCGCCGGAATAACAGATTATAAAATTGTCTTCTGGGAAGATCCAATTCCGTGGGAGATGAAGCTGGTGGCCGATATAATGGAGCGAAGCGCAACTATTGGGGCGCTGTTGCAGGCAAGGGCAAACCGCCCGCAAGATGTTCTGGCGGCAAAAATTCTGGACAATCTGTCCATATTCGGTCAGTTAAATGATCCAAATCATGCTTATGTTTTGTGTCTAAGCTGCCGGGATATGCAAGGCAGCCGTAAATAAATCCAAGTTTTTTTTAAAAGTATATTTACGTATGACGAGAGATATGAATGTTTATATTGCCAACCCCCGGGGCTTTTGCGCCGGGGTGGATCGGGCAATTCAGATCGTTGAGATCGCGCTGAAAAAATACGGTGCGCCGGTATATGTGCGTCATGAGATCGTCCATAATAAATTTGTCGTCGAAGGGCTTAAGCAGCGCGGGGCGGTTTTTGTTGATGAATTGGATGAAGTACCCGAAGGCGTGCCAGTGGTTTTTTCGGCTCACGGGGTACCAAAATCAGTGCCCGAGGCGGCGCGCCGCCGCAATATGCTTTATGTGGACGCCACCTGCCCGTTGGTGAGCAAGGTGCATAGGGAAGCCGAGCGGCATGAAAAGTCAGGCTCTGAAATTATCATGATCGGCCATGCCGGCCATGCGGAAGTCGTGGGTACCATGGGGCAGGTTGCCAAAGGCCGGATCACGCTTGTCGAGACGCCCGAAGATGTGGCCTTGCTTGATTTGCCGGATACGGCCAATGTGGCCTATATCACGCAGACCACCTTGTCCGTGGATGATACGGCAGAAATTATTGCCGCCCTTAAGGCAAAATTCCCCGGCATAAGTGATCCGAGGAAAGAGGATATTTGTTACGCGACCACCAACCGTCAGGGGGCGGTTAAAGAGCTGGCGACAAGGGCCGAAGCCGTCCTGATTATCGGTGCACCCAATAGTTCCAATTCAAAACGTCTGGTGGAGGTTGCCCATAGAGAAGGCTGTAAATCCATGTTGATACAACGGGCGGCGGATATAGACTGGGACTGGCTTGGGGGGGTCACGAATGTTGGCATTTCTGCGGGGGCGTCCGCGCCGGAAGTCTTGGTGGAAGAGGTGATATCGGCCTTTCGCGCGCGCTATAACATTACGCTCGAAACGATCATGACCGTTGAAGAAAATGTTCAGTTCAAATTACCGGCCATATTGACGAAGGAGAATTGATAATGGCCGTTTACACCCCTGTTAATGCAGAAGAAATCGCCACGTTCCTCGCCGGTTATGATGTGGGAAAAGTTGTTTCCTTCAAGGGCATCGCCGAAGGCGTTGAAAACACCAATTATATCCTTCAGACAAATATGAACTCTTATATTTTAACCCTGTATGAAAAGCGGGTTAACCCCGATGATTTACCGTTCTTTCTGGGGCTGATGGATCATCTTGTCCATAAAGGGGTTAATTGCGCCGCGCCCGTGCCGGACAAGAACGGAAATATTCTGCAAAATCTGTGCGATAGGCCCGCTGCGCTGATCAGCTTTTTGCCCGGCCTGTCCATCAACAGGCCGAAAAATATACATTGTCATCAGTTGGGCCGGGCTTTGGCAGAAATGCATGAAGCTGCGGCGGATTTTGACCTGAAACGCAAGAATGCGCTGTCGGTTGACGGTTGGCAAAATCTTGTCACACTTTGCGGGGACCGCGCCGATGAGGCTATGTCAGGTTTGAAAGACCTGCTTCTGGAAGAGATGGCTTATTTAAAAACCCATTGGCCCACAGGTCTGCCCGAAGGGATCATACATGCGGATTTATTCCCCGATAATGTATTCTTTATGGATGGGGAACTTTCCGGCCTGATCGATTATTATTTCGCCTGCAATGATATATTGGTTTATGACTTGGCAATCTGCATAAATGCTTGGTGTTTCGAAGGTGATGGGGCGTTTAATGTGACCAAAGCCAACCGTTTGTTGCGCGGCTATGAAAGCGTGCGGCATTTGTCAGAACAGGAAAAGAATGCCCTGTCAGTTTTATGTCGCGGCGCGGCCTTTCGTTTTCTGTTGTCGCGGCTTTACGACTGGTTAAATCAGGTGCCGGGGGCATTGGTGAAAGTCAAGGAACCGGCGGAATATATCACGAAACTTAAATTTCATCAGGCGGTGGCAAGCCCGTCTGAATATGGATTAGGCATATGAAAGAAGTCATTATGTATACGGACGGGGCCTGTTCCGGCAACCCGGGGCCGGGGGGCTGGGGCGCTTGGCTGGTTTCTGGAAAACATCGCAAGGAATTGACCGGTGGCAAGGCGCAAACCACCAATAACCAAATGGAATTGATGGCCGCTATCGAGGGGCTGAAATCCTTAAAAGGCCCCTGTCATGTGACCCTTTATACCGACAGTGTCTATGTCAAGGACGGCATTACCAAATGGATTCATAACTGGAAAAAGAACGGCTGGCGAACGGCAAATCGAAAACCTGTTAAAAATGCCGAATTATGGCAGGCATTGGACGCCGAAGTGGAAAGTCATGATATCACCTGGAAATGGGTCAAGGGTCACAATGGTGATCCGGGCAATGAAAAGGCCGATGAACTGGCGCGCCGCGGTATGGCAGAATATCAATTTAACGCTTAAGATATAGCTGGGAGGATAAATATGTCACGGGATGATCTGTTTAAAGCCATTGATGTGGCGGACGAAGCGAGGCTTCGGGCGATTCTGGCAAAAGACAAAACACTGGCTTCAAGCCGCAGTTCCGACGGCGTTTCGGCGATATTATTTACGCTTTATCTGGCCAAATATGACCTGACCAAAGCACTGCTCGAACAGGAGCCGGAATTGGATCAGTTTGATCTTGCGGCCCTTGATATGTCCGATGAACTTGCGCGGTTTCCAGAGGCGACAAGCGATATTGATCGCTTGAGCGGCGATGGCTTTTCGGCATTGCATCTGGCCTGTTTCTTTGGCTCATTGAGTGCGGCGAGCCTGTTGATAGAAATGGGTGCAAATGTTAATATTCATGCAGGTAACATGTCGGATCTGCGCCCCCTTCATAGTGCATGCGTCGCCGGGCAAGGACCCATTGTCAGTCTATTGTTAAAAGCCGGGGCAAAAGTCAATGTGATTCAGGCCGGCGGCTATACCCCGCTTATGGCAGCGGCAAGCCTTGGCAACGCGCCGGTGGTGGATATGTTGCTGGAATATGGGGCTGATGTATCTGTGAAATCAGACGACAATAGAACAGCCGCCGATTTTGCCGAGGCCGCCGGCCTTGATGCTCTGGTGGACAAACTTCGGGCCATGCCCTCTGAGGGGCATGCGCCATAGGGTTATTCGCTTCTGGCGTATTTATTTCATCATCTTGGCCGGGCCATGTCTTTTCGGATTGTAATTTCTGGATGATGAATGGCTGTGAACAATTTTCCAGTTGCCTTCAACAAGCCGGAAAAGATAGGTTTGATAGCCGCCTTTATCAAATGTTTTTCCGTTTTTTCTGACCTTGCCCTTGACGCGCTGATCGGCGATGGCCCAGGCAAAATCCTTTTCGAAATTAATTTCGATATTTAAAATATCAATGGTCAGATATTCCAGGGCGGTTTTTTCCGGTTCCACATGCCTTTTGACCAGGTCATCCAGCGGGGTATTCTGTCCGCCGCTTTCGATGCTGCGAAACCCGTCAAAATCCAGTATATGCTCGCGGAAAGGCGCACCATCCCCCTTTTCCCAGCCATCCTTCAGGTCAAAAATGATCTGTGTGATCGCGGCTTCGTCTTTTGAGGCGGCAAATGAGGGCGACAGTGATACAAGGATGATTATTATGACGCCCAATATTTTGTGAAGAAAGAATTCAATCATAGGTGTTTCCCTTATTTCATGAGCTTGCAACCATATACAGCTCGCTTGCTTTATGAAAGTTATTTTGTCAGTATATGGCCCTGATAGCGGGTAATGATAACATTATAATACAGGGATAGCGGATGAAAAACTTACTCAAAACTATGGTGTTTGCCGGGCTTCTGGTTTTTTTACCATTTTCGTCATGGGCAGAAGAAGGCAGCAAAAAGCAGATGGGGGAAAATATGACACTGGATACGACCGTAAAAAACAATATGCCCGTGCCTGACAAATGGCCGCAGTCCCACCGGGGGGACCGGAATGTGGGGGCGCAATTTGCCACACGATCACAGGTCATTGCCAGGAATGGCATGGCCGCGACCAGTATCCCTCTGGCGACACAAGTGGCGCTGGATATTTTGAAGAAAGGCGGTTCAGCCGTTGATGCCGCCATTGCGGCCAATGCGGCCATTGGTTTGATGGAACCCACCGGAAATGGCATTGGCGGTGATTTATATGCTATTGTCTGGGATCCTGAAACCCGGAAACTCTATGGCTTGAACGGGTCTGGCCGCTCACCCATGGGGCTGAGCTATGATGATCTTGCCGCAGAATTGAAACGGCGGGGACGATCAGATATTCCGCCCTATGGATCATTGCCGGTTTCGGTGCCGGGAACGGTGGATGGCTGGTATGAGCTTCATGGGAAATTCGGCAAATTATCCATGGCGGAAAATCTGGCTCCGGCCATATCTTATGCGCGGGAAGGGGTCCCGCTGACCCAATTGATTGCTTATTATATGAAAATGGCTGGCGCGCGTTATCTGGATCCCAAATCAGGGGTGGAGGAAACGGCAAATTTCCTGAAGACCTATTTTCCGGGCGGCATAGCGCCCGTTGAAGGACAGATTTTCCAGAATCCAGACCTTGCCAATAGCCTCTCATTGATTGCAGAAGGCGGGCGGGAGGCCTTTTACGAGGGGCCAATCGCGGATACTATTGACAGTTATATGAGGCGGATTGGCGGGGCTTTGCGCAAAGAAGATCTCATGGCGCATAAAAGCACATGGGTGACGCCTTTATCAATTAATTACCGGGGCTATGATGTTTTTGAATTGCCGCCTAATGGGCAGGGGATTGCCGCCCTTCAGCAGCTGAATATACTGGAAGGTTACGACCTTAAGGCCATGGGGCATAACAGCGCCGATTATCTGCATGTCCATGCGGAGGCAAAGAAGCTTGCCTTTGAGGATCGGGCAAGATTCTATGCGGATATGGATTATTATGACGCGCCTGTTGAACGGCTGCTATCAAAGGAATATGCCGCCGAGCGCCGGGCGATGATCGCCATGGACAGCGTCATTAATGAAGTCAAATACCCAGACCCTGACGTGCTTAGGGACGGTGATACCATATATCTGACGGTGGCGGATAAGAACGGCATGATGGTTAGTTTGATTCAAAGTAATTACCGGGGCATGGGCTCTGGTCTGGTGCCGGACGGACTGGGCTTTATGCTTCAGGACCGGGGACAGCTCTTCACCCTGATAAAAGGCCATCCCAATGTTTATGCGCCGGGCAAAAGACCGTTTCATACGATCATTCCGGCCTTTGTCATGAAAGACGGGAAACCTCTGATGAGTTTCGGCCTCATGGGCGGCGGCATGCAGCCACAGGGACATGCCCAGATCATAACCAATATGATTGATTTCGGGATGAATGTTCAGGAAGCCGGTGACGTGGCACGCTACCGCCATAATGGTTCAAGTGAACCAACGGGAGAGCTGATGAAGGACGGCGGTATTTTAAATGTGGAATCCGGCATCGAAGATACAGTTATAGAGGAATTGCGGCGGCGCGGGCATAGGGTCAAGGTCGGCAAAGGCGGCTATGGCGGATATCAAATGATTCTATGGGATGAGAAGCTGGGGGTTTATAAGGGGGCATCAGAAATGCGAAAAGACGGGCAGGCTTCCGGTTATTGAATATATTCGGGTGGTCATCAGGCAAAAAAAAGCAAGGCCTGCAAGCCTTGCTTTTTTCTATATATTTTTTAATATATTATCATTGGTCGAATATTAATTACGAAAACAATTATTTTTTATTTTATTTGTTCGACGTGCTGTTGGTGTAGTGTAGATTTTTCCCTCCCGAGACTTGGGCCTCACGTTCGCATTGGACAATAGGGGAGCTGATAGTTTTTGTCATCAACAAATAACCTGTCTGGATAAATTTTTACGGTATTGTTACAAAAATGTCACAAATGACCAGAGTAGGCAACGATAGATAAAGGGCTTGTTTTATGCGACTTATAAGGGAAAAGATAATTTGGAGATGCATTTTTGCAACGGTATTCATTAACAAAATGTTAATATTTCCAAGCCTTTCAGATGAAAGAGAGGCTTATATAACGGTTGAATCCTGCCGTATATTAATGGAACATATTCCCTCGGATGACGTGTCATATAAGGGCGGTGTGGATGTGCGCGGCAAGGCCGTTAAATCCGCTGATTTATATGAAAGTCCTGACCTGGGCCTCAAAGATAAAATTATTTTTCAATTGATTCTCGACGTGGCCAAAGAAAATCGCGGCAGCGCAAATGCGCAAAAACAGTTTCAGGAACATCCCGGTTTGCTCGGTTATCTGAACTTGGGCCAGGTCATCGTAAAGGATGGCAAGGTCACGCTGGATGGAAAGCCTCTTGCCGGGAGAAATCAGGCGGCATTATACAAGTTTTGTGCAAAAAACAGAAAAGCGCCCCGTTAAAAGTTATTTAACCACTAAAAGATAATTGCGGCTATTAAAAGCCTGTTCATAATGGCATGATCCGTCTATAAAATATACAGTAAGTATTTTGCCAATATTATATGACATACAAGGTTTTTATTATGCGTCTTTCATCCCTGTTTATGCCCACCCTTAAAGAAAATCCGGCGGATGCGCAGGTCACCTCCCATCGGCTGATGCTGCGGGCGGGATTGATCAGGCAAACCAGCGCGGGCATCTATATATGGCTGCCCATGGGCCTGCGGGTGTTGCGTAAAATTGAACAGATCGTTCGGGAAGAACAGGATAGAGCCGGGGCGCAGGAAATTTTGATGCCCACTATCCAGCCGGCGGAGCTTTGGCAGGAAAGTGGCCGTTATGAGGCATATGGCAAGGAAATGCTGCGGATAACGGATCGCCATGACCGCGAGATGCTCTATGGGCCAACCAATGAGGAAATGGTCACAGATCTGTTCCGCAGCAATATCAAATCCTATAAAGACCTGCCTTTAATGCTCTATCATATTCAGTGGAAATTCCGCGATGAAATTCGTCCGCGTTTTGGCATCATGCGGGGCCGTGAATTTTTGATGAAGGATAATTACAGTTTTGACTTGAATGAGGAAGCGGGCCGTATTTCCTATAATAAAATGTATGTGGCTTACCTGCGGACTTTTGCCCGTCTTGGGCTTGTGGCCATACCCGTGCGCGCGGATACCGGCGCTATTGGCGGTGATTTGAGCCATGAATTTCAAATCTTGGCTGAAACCGGTGAAAGCACACTTTATTACGATAAGGCCATCGAGGATTTCGATCTGGCGAGCCTGACCGGTGATATTGATGCGGATACGATTGAAAAATTGCAAAATCTATATGCCATGGAAGAAGAAAAGCATGACGCGGATAATTGTCCGGTTGCGCCAGAAAACCTCCGGCGCGCAAAGGGCATCGAAGTGGGGCATATTTTCTTTTTTGGCACCAAATATTCCGAAAGCATGAATGCCAGGGTCACCGGGCCGGACGGCAATCTGGTGCCCGTTGAGATGGGATCATACGGCGTTGGCGTGTCGCGGCTTGTGGGGGCATTGATTGAGGCCAATCATGATGAAAACGGCATTATCTGGCCCGAAGTGGTCGCGCCCTATAAAGTCGGGCTGATTAACCTGCGCATTAAGGATGAGGCCTGCACGGCGGCCTGCGGTGATATTTATCAACGGCTGACGGATAAATCTGTTGATGTTTTATATGATGACCGTGATATGGGGGCCGGCGGCAAGTTTGCTGATATGGATCTGTCCGGTCTGCCCTGGCAACTGATCGTCGGACCGCGCGGTTTGAAAAATGGCTTGGTCGAGCTGAAAAACCGGGCCACGGGGGACAGGCAGGAGCTGACCCTGGAAGATGCCATTAACATGCTGGGGGCTTAAAGCCATGTTTAAAACCTATGAATGGATGGTGGCTTTTCGCTATCTGAAAGTCAGAAGCAACGAAGGGTTCGTCACGCTGGTCGCGCTTTTCTCCCTGCTTGGCATAGCCATTGGGGTTATGGTGCTGATTGTGACCATGTCTGTGATGAATGGCTTTCGCGAAGAATTGCTCAGCAAGGTCATCGGTTTCAATGGTCATATGCTGTATCAACCTGCGGGCGGGCGCATGGGCGATTATGACGATGCGGCGGCAAAATTGAAACAGATTGACAATGTGATCAAGGTTTTGCCCATCATTGAGGGTCACGCGCTGGCAACCTTTGGCAGCTATAGCGTTCCGGCTCTGGTGCGCGGCGTGCGGGCCGATGATTTGCGGCAGATGACCTTGATTTCGGAAAATATCAAGGTTGGGTCGCTGGCGGAATATGGTCAGGGTGATAATGATATTATCATTGGCAAAAGGCTTGCCGATAAATATGACCTTGGTGTGGGTGATCTGGTGACGTTGGTCAGCCCGCGCGGGCGGGTAACGCCCTTTGGCACCGTGCCGCGCATTGCCAATTATCAAATCAATGCTATTTTTGAGGTCGGTGAATATAATTACGATACCAGTTATTTCTTCATGCCTTTAAAGCAGGCCCAGAATTATTTCCAATATGGGGATGAGGCCGGGGCCTTGGAAATTATCCTGACCCATCCTGACATGATCACCAAAATGTTTGCCGAGGTCGAGCAGGTGACCCGCCAGCTAGGCCCGGGCGGGCGATTGATTGACTGGCGTATTTTGAACCAAAGTTTCTTTAATGCGCTGCAGGTGGAACGTAATGTGATGTTTATCATATTGTCCTTCATTATTCTGGTGGCGGTATTTAACATCATTTCAACCATGATCATGATGGTGAAAAATAAAACCCGCGATGTGGCTATTCTGCGCACTATGGGGGCGACCAGCGGGTCAATATTAAGGATATTCTTCATCGTCGGTTCTTGCATCGGGGTGCTGGGCACGATGCTGGGCACGCTTATGGGACTGTCGATTGCCTATAATGTTCAGCCTATTATGGATTTTATCGAAAAATGGACGGGCCTTAGCCTGTGGGAGGGAGAGATACGCTTCCTGTCGGAGGTGCCGTCTATTGTCGAGCCTCGGGAAATAATGATCGTTGTTGGCGTGGCGCTGACTTTAAGTTTTTTTGCCACCTTGCTGCCGGCATGGCGGGCGGCAAAGCTCGATCCTGTAAAATCCATGCGGTATGAATAGGGGGCATGTCATGAGCGATAATATTCTGGAACTTAAAAATATTCACCGGCATTTCATTCAGGGCAATAAAGACCTGCATATCCTGAAAGGCGTGGATTTCACCCTGAAAAAAGGCGAAGTGGTCACGCTGGTGGGCGCGTCCGGATCAGGCAAATCCACCTTGCTGCAGATCGCCGGACTTCTTGATGCCATGGGGGAGGGCGAAGTGATCATCGACGGCGAGAATTGCGGCGGCCTGACCGATAACAGACGCACCCGCATTCGCCGTCATGATGTTGGCTTTATCTATCAATTTCATCACCTGTTGCCGGAATTCACAGCCCTTGAGAATGTCATGCTGCCGAGGATCATTGCGGGCCGCTCCAAAGGCCGGGCCAGAAAATCTGCCAGCAAGATGCTTGAAAAACTGGGCCTTGGGCTGCGCCTTGATCACAGGCCGTCCGAATTATCCGGCGGGGAACAGCAAAGGGTGGCCATTGCGCGCGCGTTAATCAACAAACCGAAAATATTGTTGGCTGATGAACCGACAGGGAATCTTGACGAGGCCACCGGTAACGGCGTTATGAATGAACTTTTGCGCCTGTCACGGGAAGAGGGTATTTCTGCCCTGATCGCCACCCATAATACGCAATTGGCGCTAAAAATGGATCGCTGCGTTACGTTGCATAATGGACTATTGAGTTAGAAGAGACAAATATGCCCACAGGCGCGAATTTCATACATCTGAGGCTGCATTCGGCCTATTCCCTTTCCGAAGGGGCGATTCATGTGAAAGCCTTGGGCAAGCTCTGCCATAAACATAATATGCCCGCCGTTGCCATCACCGACAGCAATAATATGTTTGGCGCGTTGGAAGCGTCTTTGGTTTTGCCGGATACGGGCATTCAGCCGATCATCGGTTGCTCGCTTGCCATTCGTCACGAGGTAGCGCAGGATTCGCGGTCTTTTAAAGCGCCGGAGCCGGGCTGGATCATTTTGCTGGCTCAAACGAAACAAGGCTATCAGAATTTGATGTATCTGGTCAGCAAGGCCCATATGGAAAGCGAACCGTCGGAAGTCCCGCAGATTAATCTTGAGAAAATCGAAGGGTTTTCGGATGATCTTATTTGCCTGACGGGCGGACCAAACGGGTCGGTGGGGAAATATCTTGCTTTGGGCCGCGCGCATGCGTCATCACAGGCAGAGGATATGGCGCGAAAGCTGAAAAAGCTGTTTCCCGAACGGCTTTATATGGAAATCATGCGTCACGGCATGGCAGAAGAAGAAAAAACCGAAGAGGATTTCATCAATCTGGCCTATAAGCTGGATATTCCCCTCGTGGCCACCAACCAGGCCTTCTTTCCGGAAAAGGAAATGTATCAGGCCCATGATGCCCTGCTTTGTATTGCCGGCGGCAATTATGTGGAACAGGATGACCGGCGCAAATTAACGCCGGAACATTATTTCAAATCGGCAGAGGAAATGACGGAACTTTTCGCCGATCTGCCCGAGGCCATTCACAATACGGTTGTCATCGCCCAAAGATGCGCTTTTAAGGTGCCGACAGTTGATCCTATCCTGCCGAATTTCACGGATGGTTCTGCCAGCGAGGCAGAGGCGCTGGAAGCCATGGCCCATGAGGGGCTTGACGTGCGATTAAAGGCCCATGTCTATAACGGCGAAGATGCGCCGGACATGCAAAAGAAATTGGCCAAACCCTATTGGGAGCGCATAAAATTTGAGCTGGAAATCATCAATCAAATGGGCTTTCCGGGGTATTTCCTGATTGTTGCCGACTTTATTCAATGGTCAAAGAAACATAATATTCCGGTGGGGCCGGGCCGGGGATCCGGGGCGGGGTCTGTGGTGGCCTGGGCCTTGATGATTACCGACCTAGACCCCCTGCGTTTTGGCCTTTTGTTTGAGCGGTTTCTTAATCCTGAGCGGGTATCCATGCCCGACTTTGATATTGATTTTTGTCAGGACAAACGCGAACGGGTGATTAAATATGTGCAAGAGAAATATGGCGAGGCCCAAGTGGCGCAGATCATCACCTTTGGAAAGCTTCAGGCCAAGGCGGTAATCCGTGATGTGGGCCGTGTGTTACAGATGCCTTATGGTCAGGTGGATCGCTTGTCGAAATTAATTCCGGTTAATCCCGCCAAACCCGTGACCTTGGCACAGGCCCTGGAAAGCGAAGCGAAATTACGTTATGAGCGGGATAATGATCCTTCGACGGCCCATCTCATTAAAATGGCCCTGCAGCTGGAGGGCCTGAACCGCCATGCCTCAACCCATGCGGCGGGGCTGGTGATCGGGGATCGGCCCCTTGATCAACTGGTGCCTCTTTACCGCGACCCCAAGTCTGATATGCCGGTGACCCAGTATAATATGAAATATGTTGAGCAGGCCGGACTGGTGAAATTTGACTTTCTGGGTTTGAAGACCTTGACCGTTCTGGCCAAGGCGGTGGAATATATCGGCTTGCGGGATATTCAGGTTGATTTGGGAAAAATCGCCCTTGATGACAAGGCAAGTTACGAATTATTCAGCAGCGGCAAGACGACCGGCGTGTTTCAGCTGGAAAGCAGCGGGATGCAAAATGTATTGTCCCAGTTAAAACCAGATTGTTTCGAGGATATCATTGCGGTCGTGGCGCTGTATCGTCCGGGGCCTATGGATAATATTCCGCGCTATATTGCCTGTAAGCACGGCGAAGAGAAACCGGATTATCTGCATCCTTTACTCGAAGGCATTCTGACCGAAACCTACGGCGTGATTATTTATCAGGAACAGGTCATGCAGATCGCGCAGATACTTGCGGATTATTCTCTGGGAGAGGCGGATCTCTTGCGCCGGGCCATGGGTAAGAAAATTGCCGCAGAGATGGATAAGCAGCGGGCCCGTTTTCAGGAGGGCGCAGATAAAAAGGGTGTCGATGCAAAACAAGCGGCCAGCATTTTTGATCAGGTGGCAAAATTCGCGGGCTATGGTTTTAACAAGAGCCACGCGGCGGCCTATGCTCTGGTTTCCTATCACACGGCGTATCTGAAGGCCAATTACCCGGCGGAATTCATGGCGGCGACCATGTCGCTTGACCTGACCAACACGGATAAACTGGCCATCTATAAACAAGAGGTGAAGGCCATGGGGCTGGAAATTCTGCCGCCTGATATTAATAAATCCCAAGTTGAATTTTCCGTGGAAGTG
>Ga0256839_1001762_pt1 | contig 25554 bp, 37 predicted proteins | sample 354166metaG_FD_185968 | JGI IMG/M metagenome (GOLD analysis project Ga0256839, IMG submission 185968) | Hydrothermal vent microbial communities from Mid Atlantic Ridge, Atlantic Ocean - 354-166 | ecosystem: Environmental > Aquatic > Marine > Hydrothermal vents | place: Atlantic Ocean: Mid... | reverse complement strand
TCATTGTTATGATAACAGTTTGACATCGTTAAACGGTTCACCACAGGAAGTCGGTGGGAATTTTAATTGTTCCTATAACAGTTTGACATCGTTAAACGGTTCACCACAGGAAGTCGGTGGAGATTTTAATTGTTCCTATAACAGTTTGACATCGTTAAACGGTTCACCACAGGAAGTCGGTGGGAGTTTTCGTTGTTATGATAACAGTTTGAAATCATTAGAAGGTTCACCACGGGAAGTCGGTGGAGGATTTTATTGTGGCGTTAACAGTTTGACATCATTAGAAGGTTCACCACAGGAAGTCGGTGGGAATTTTAATTGTAGTGATAACAATTTAAAATCATTAGAAGGTTCACCACAGGAAGTCGGTGGGAATTTTCATTGTTATGATAACCGTTTGGAATCATTAAACGGTTCACCACGTGAAGTCGGTGGAGGGTTTTATTGTTCCTATAACCGTTTGAAATCATTAAACGGTTCACCACGTGAAGTCGGTGGGGATTTTGGTTGTAGCGGTAACAGTTTCAAAAACATACCAAACTGTGATACCATTATCAATGGTCAATTATCCTGGACATAATATGCTAACAAACCACAACGATATCAAAGCATGGCTGGATCGGATGAACATTGAAAAATATACCATCAATGACACAGGAACCGTTACCGTGGATGGCAGTGTCGATATTAGCGATAATCAATTGACAGAAATACCAGTCCAATTCCGAATAGTATACGGTAACTTTTCTTGTGGTAATAACGGTTTGAAATCATTAGAAGGTTCACCACGCGAAGTCGGTGGAGATTTTTGTTGTAATTCTAACAGTTTGGAATCATTAGAAGGTTCACCACAGGAAATCGGTGGGAATTTTTATTGTTGGAATAACAGTTTCAAAACCATCCCAAACTGTGATACCATTACCAATGGTGAACTATTCTGGACACAATATGCTAACCAACCATAAAGATATCAAAGCATGGCTGGATCGGATGAACATTGAAAAATATACCATCAATGACACAGGAACCGTTACCGTGGATGGCAGTGTCGATATTAGCCGTAAGGACTTAACAGAAATATCAGTCCAATTCCGAATAGTATACGGTAACTTTTCTTGTGGTAATAACCGTTTGAAATCGTTAAACGGTTCACCACGAGAAGTAGGTGGGCATTTTAATTGTAGCTTTAACAGTTTGAAATCGTTAAATGGCGCACCACGTGAAGTCGGTGGCGGGGTTTATTGTGGATTTAACAGTTTGAAATCATTAGAAGGTTCACCACAGGAAGTCGGTGGCGGGTTTTTTTGTTGGAATAACAGTTTGAAATCGTTAAATGGCGCATCGCAGGAAGTCTGTGGAGAATTTAATTGTAGATTTAACAGTTTGAAATCGTTAAATGGCGCACCACGTGAAGTCGGTGGGCATTTTGATTGTAGTCATAACAGTTTGGAATCGTTAGAAGGTTCACCACAGGAAGTCGGTGGAGATTTTTATTGTAGAAATAACAGCTTTAAAACCAGCCCAAAATGTGATACCATTATCAATGGTGTACTATTCTGGGAATAACACAATGCTAACAAAATACAACGATATCAAAGCATGGCTCGAGACCATGAACATTAAAAACTATACTATCAACGGCACAGGAACCGTTACCGTGGATGGTGATGTCGATATCCGCGATAAACAATTGTCAGAAATACCCGTACAATTCCGAATAGTATACGGTGGTTTTTTTTGTAATGATAACCATTTGAAATCATTAGAATGTTCACCACGCGAAGTCGGTGGGGATTTTTATTGTAGCGGTAACAGTTTGGAATCGTTAGAAGGTTCACCACAGGAAGTCGGTGGCTGGTTTTCTTGTGGTAATAACCGTTTGAAATCGTTAAACGGTTCACCACGAGAAGTAGGTGGGCATTTTAATTGTAGCTTTAACAGTTTGAAATCGTTAAATGGCGCACCACGTGAAGTCGGTGGGCATTTTGATTGTAGTCATAACAGTTTAAAATCATTAGACGGTTCGCCACAGGAAGTCGGTGGGGGATTTTATTGTGGCTTTAACACTTTAGAATCATTAGAAGGTTCTCCACAGGAAGTCGGTGGCAATTTTAATTGTGGATTTAACAGTTTGAAATCGTTAAGCGATTCACCACGCGAAGTCGGTGGCAATTTTAATTGTGGCTTTAACCGTTTGAAATCTTTAGAAGGTTCACCACGAGAAGTAAGTGGGGATTTTGATTGTTCCCATAACGGCTTGACATCATTAAACGGTTCACCATGTGAAGTCGGTGGGCATTTTAATTGTAGAAATAACGGTTTGGAATCATTAGAAGGTTCGCCATGTGAAGTCGGTGGAGATTTTTATTGTTGGAATAACAGTTTCAGAACCATCCCAAACGGTGATACCATTATCAATGGTCAATTATTCTGGAAATAATATGCTAACAAAACACAAAGATATCAAAGCATGGCTGGATCGGATGAACATTGAAAACTATACCATCAACGACACAGGAACCATTACCGTGGAGGGCAATGTCGATATTAGTTGTAAGGGATTAACAGAAATACCGGTACAATTCCGAATTGCGTATGGTTATTTTAATTGTAGTAATAACCGCTTGACAACATTAGAAGGTTCACCACGGGAAGTCGGTGGCAGTTTTTATTGTTGGAATAACAATTTGGAATCGTTAGAAGGTTCACCACAGGAAGTCGGTGGCGGGTTGTATTGTGGCTTTAACAATTTAGAATCATTAGAAGGTTCACCACGAGAAGTCGGTGGGGATTTTTATTGTTATAATAACCATTTAGAATCATTAAACAGTTCACCACATGAAGTAGGTGGGGATTTTAATTGTAGTGATAACCGCTTGAAATCGTTAAACGGTTCACCACAGAAAGTAGGTGGCGGGTTTTATTGTGGCTATAACCGTTTGGAATCATTACACGGTTCACCACAGGAAGTCGGTGGGAATTTTAATTGTGGATTTAACAGGTTCAAAACCATCCCAAACTGTGATACCATTATAAATGGTGAACTATTCTGGACATAAAATGCTAACAAACTACACAGATATCAAAGAATGGCTTGATCGTATGAACATTGAAAACTATACCATCAACGAATCAGGAACAGTTACCGTGGTTGGCGATGTCGATATCAGCGAGAATCAATTGTCAGAAATACCGGTACAATTCCGAATAACATACGGAGATTTTAATTGTTCCTATAACAGTTTAAAATCGTTAAACGGTTCACCACGAGAAGTCGGTGGGAATTTTAATTGTAGTTGGAACAGATTGAAAGCATTAAACGGTTCACCACAGGAAGTCGGTGGGGAATTTCATTGTAGTGGTAATTATTTAAAATCATTAGAAGGTTCACCACGAGAAGTCGGTGGAGATTTTGAGGGTAGTCATAACGATTTGATAACGTTAGACGGTTCGCCACATGAAGTCGGTGGGAATTTTTATTTTTGGGGTAACCGCTTCAAAGCCATCCCAAAATGTGATACCATTATCAATGGTGAAATATTCTGGTAATAATATGTTAACAAACAACAAAGATATCAAAGCATGGCTGGATCGGATGAACATTGAAAACTATACTATCAACGAGTCTGGAACCGTTACTGTCGAAGGCGATGTAGCTATCGGCGATAACCAATTGTCAGAAATACCAGTACAATTCCGAATAGTATACGGTGATTTTTTTTGTTCATTTAACAGTTTGAAATCATTAAACGGTTCACCACGCGAAGTCGGTGGTGATTTTCATTGTAGTTCTAACAGTTTGGAATCATTAGAAGGTTCACCACAGGAAGTCGGTGGAGATTTTAATTGTAGATATAATAGGTTGAAAGCATTAAACGGTTCACCACGCGAAGTTGGTGGGAATTTTAATTGTAGTTCTAACAGTTTGGAATCATTAGAAGGTTCACCACACGAAATCGGTGGGAATTTTTATTGTTGGAATAACAGTTTGGAATCATTAGAAGGTTCACCACGCGAAATCGGTGGGAATTTTTATTGTTGGAATAACAGCTTGACATCGTTAAGCGGTTCACCACAGGAAGTCGGTGGGGATTTTATTTGTTATAATAACCGTTTGACAACGTTAGAAGGTTCACCACGCGAAGTCGGTGGGAATTTTAATTGTCGGAGTAATAATTTCAAAACCATCCCAAACTGTGATACCATTATCAATGGTGAACTATTCTGGACATAATATGCTAACAAACCACAAAGATATCAAAGCATGGATTGATCGTATGGACATTAAGAACTATACCATCAACGTCACTGGAACCGTTACAGTGGATGGCCATGTCGATATCAGCGATAACCAATTGTCAGAAATACCAGTACAATTCCGAATAGTATACGGTGATTTTCATTGTAGTAATAACAGTTTGAAATCATTAGAAGGCTCGCCACGGGAAGTCGGTGGGGATTTTTGTTGTTGGGATAACCGTTTGACAACATTAGAAGGTTCACCACTTGAAGTCGGTGGCGGGTTTTATTGTGGCTTTAATAGTTTGGAATCTTTAAACGGTTCACCACGCGAAGTAGGTGGGAATTTTCATTGTTCCCATAACAGTTTGAAATCATTAAACAGTTCACCACGGGAAGTTGGTGACAGTTTTTATTGTTATAATAACAATTTGACATCATTAGATGGTTCACCATGTGAAGTCGGTGGGAATTTTGATTGTAGTGATAACAATTTGAAATCATTAAACGGTTCACCACGCGAAATAGGTGGGAATTTTGATTGTAGTGATAACAATTTGAAATCATTAAACGGTTCACCACGCGAAGTCGGTGGAGATTTTTATTGTAGAGATAACAATTTCAAAACCATCCCAAAATGTGATACCATTATCAATGGTGAAATATTCTGGTAATAATATGTTAACAAACAACAAAGATATCAAAGCATGGCTGGATCGGATGAACATTAAAAAATATACCATCAACGACACAAACACCGTTACCGTGGATGGCAATGTCGATATCAGCGATAACCAATTGACAGAAATACCCGTACAATTCAGAATCGTATACGGTAACTTTTATTGTGTTTTTAACAGTTTGACATCGTTAAACGGTTCACCACGAGAAGTCGGTGGCGGGGTTTATTGTGGGTTTAACAGTTTGAAATCATTAGAAGGTTCACCACAGGAAGTCGGTGGGGATTTTAATTGTTCCTATAACAGTTTGACATCGTTAGACGGTTCGCCACGGGAAGTCGGTGGAGATTTTTCTTTTAGTCATAACAATTTGAAATCATTAAACGGTTCACCACGCGAAATAGGTGGGAATTTTGATTGTAGTGATAACAATTTGAAATCATTAAACGGTTCACCACGCGAAGTCGGTGGCAGTTTTTATTGTTGGGATAACGACTTGAATTCATTAGAAGGTTCGCCACGCGAAGTCGGTAGGCATTTTGATTGTAGTGATAACAATTTGAAATCGTTAAACGGTTCACCACGCGAAGTCGGTGGAGATTTTTATTGTAGAGATAACAATTTCAAAACCATCCCAAAATGTGATACCATTATCAATGGTGAAATATTCTGGTAATAATATGTTAACAAACAACAAAGATATCAAAGCATGGCTCGATACCATGAACATTGAAAACTACACCATCAACGAATATGGAACCGTTACCGTGGATGGCGATGTCAATATTAGTCATAAGGAATTAACAGAAATACCCGTACAATTCAGAATCGTATACGGTGATTTTAATTGTTCCTATAACAGTTTGACATCGTTAAACGGTTCACCACGTGAAGTCGGTGGGAATTTTAATTGTAATTTTAACAGTTTGACATCATTAGAAGGTTCACCACGAGAAGTCGGTGGCGGGGTTTATTGTGGGTTTAACAGTTTGAAATCATTACACGGTTCGCCACAGGAAGTCGGTGGGGATTTTAATTGTTCCTATAACAGTTTGACATCGTTAGACGGTTCGCCACGGGAAGTCGGTGGATATTTTTCTTTTAGTCATAACAATTTGAAATCATTAAACGGTTCACCACGAGAAGTAAGTGGGGATTTTGATTGTAGTTCTAACAGTTTGAAATCATTAAACGGTTCACCGCAGGAAGTCGGTGGCAGTTTTTATTGTCAGAGTAATAATTTCAAAACTATACCAAACTGTGATGCCACTATCAATGGTGAACTATTCTGGTCATAATATGCTAACAAACCACACAGATATCAAAAAATGGCTTGATCGATTGAATATTGAAAACTATACCATCAACGACACAAACACCGTTACCGTGGATGGCAATGTCGATATCCGCGATAAACAATTGTCAGAAATATCAGTCCAATTCCGAATAGTATACGGTGATTTTTATTGTAGTTGGAACCTTTTGAAATCATTAGAAGGTTCACCGCGCGAAGTCGGTGGGCATTTTCATTGTTATTATAACCGCTTGACATCGTTAAACGGTTCACCACAGGAAGTTGGTGGCGGGTTTTATTGTTGGAATAACAGTTTGAAATCGTTAAACGGTTCACCACGCGAAGTCGGTAGGAATTTTAATTGTTCCCATAACGATTTGACATCGTTAGACGGTTCACCACAGGAAATCGGTGGGCATTTTAATTGTTCCTATAATGGCTTGACAACATTAAATGGTTCACCACGAGAAGTCGGTGGGCATTTTAATTGTTACGATAACAGTTTAAAATCATTAGAAGGTTCACCACAGGAAGTCGGTGGGGATTTTAATTGTTGGAATAACAGTTTCACAACCAACCCAAACTGTGATACCATTATCAATGGTGAACTATTCTGGGAATAATATGTTAACCAACCATAACGATATCAAAGCATGGCTGGATCGGATGAACATTGAAAAATATACCATCAATGACACCGGAACCGTTACAGTGGTTGGCAATGTCGATATCAGCGATAACCAATTGTCAGAAATACCAGTCCAATTCAGAATAGTATACGGTGATTTTTCTTGTGGTAATAACCGTTTGAAATCGTTAAACGGTTCACCACGCGAAGTCGGTGGGAATTTTAATTGTAGTTTTAACAGTTTGAAATCATTAAACGGTTCACCACGTGAAGTCGGTGGCGGGTTTTATTGTGGATTTAACCGTTTGAAATCGTTAGAAGGTTCACCACGAGAAGTCGGTGGTGAGTTTCATTGTTCCCATAACGGCTTGAAATCATTAAACGGTTCACCACGAGAAGTCGGTGGCGGGTTTTATTGTTGGTGGAACACCTTCACAACCATACCAAAATGTGATACCATTATCAATGGTGAACTATTCTGGACATAATATGCTAACTAACCATAACGATATCAAAGCATGGCTCGATACCATGAACATTGAAAACTATACTATCAACGAGTCTGGAACCGTTACAGTGGATGGAAATGTTGATATCAGTAATAGAGGAATAACTGAAATACCAGTCCAATTCAGAATCGTATACGGTGATTTTAATTGTAGTGATAACCATTTAAAATCATTAAACGGTTCACCACAGGAAGTCGGTGGGGAATTTTATTGTTATGATAACGGCTTGACAACGTTAGAAGGTTCACCACAGGAAGTCGCTGGCGGGTTTTATTGTGGCTTTAACAGTTTGAAATCGTTAAACGGTTCACCACAGGAAGTCGCTGGCAGTTTTTATTGTTGGAATAACAGTTTGGAATCATTAAACGGTTCACCACAGGAAGTCGGTGGCGGATTTTATTGTTCCAATAACAGTTTAACATCGTTAGAAGGTTCACCACGAGAAGTCGGTTGGCATTTTTGTTGTTGGAATAACAATTTGACATCGTTAGAAGGTTCACCACGAGAAGTAAGTGGGAATTTTGATTGTAGTGATAACAACTTAAAATCATTAAACGGTTCACCACGTGAAGTCGGTGGCGGGTTTTATTGTGGATTTAACCGTTTGAAATCGTTAGAAGGTTCACCACGAGAAGTCGGTGGTGAGTTTCATTGTTCCCATAACGGCTTGAAATCATTAAACGGTTCACCACGAGAAGTCGGTGGCGGGTTTTATTGTTGGTGGAACACCTTCACAACCATACCAAAATGTGATACCATTATCAATGGTGAACTATTCTGGACATAATATGCTAACTAACCATAACGATATCAAAGCATGGCTCGATACCATGAACATTGAAAACTATACTATCAACGAGTCTGGAACCGTTACAGTGGATGGCCATGTCGATATCAGCGATAACCAATTGTCAGAAATACCAGTCCAATTCAGAATAGTATACGGTGATTTTTATTGTAGTAATAACCGTTTAACATCGTTAGAGGGTTCACCACGGGAAGTCGGTGGGGACTTTTATTGTCATGATAACGGCTTGACATCGTTAGAAGGTTCACCACGCGAAGTCGGTGGCGGGTTTTATTGTGGCTTTAACAGTTTGGAATATTTAAACGGTTCAACGCGCAATGTCGGTGGGGATTTTAATTGTTCCAATAACAATTTAAAATCATTAAACGGTTCACCACAGGAAGTCGGTGGGAATTTTTATTGTTGGAATAACAGTTTGAAATCGTTAAATGGCGCACCACGGGAAGTCGGTGGGAATTTTAATTGTTCAAATAACAGTTTGACATCGTTAGATGGTTCACCACATGATGTCGTCGGCGGGTTTTATTGTTGGAATAACAGTTTCACAACCAACCCAAACTGCGATGCCATTATCAATGGTGACCTAATCTGGACATAATATGCTAACAAACCACAAAGAGATCAAAGCATGGCTGAACAGTATGGACATTAAAAACTATACTATCAACGACACAGGAACCGTTACCGTGGATGGTGATGTCAATATTAATCGTAAGGGGTTAACAGAAATACCAGTACAATTCCGAATAGTATACGGTGATTTTCATTGTTACTATAACAGGTTAAAATCATTAGAAGGTTCGCCACGCGAAGTCGGTGGAAATTTTCATTGTTCACATAACAATTTAAAATCATTAGAAGGTTCACCACAGGAAGTCGGTGGCAATTTTCGTTGTGGTTGGAACAATTTAAAATCATTAGAAGGTGCCCCACACAAAGTAGAAAACAGTGGGGATTTTGATGTTCTGTGTAATAAGTTCAAACCCAGCCCAAAATGTGATACCATTATCAATGGTGAACTATTCTGGAAATAATATGCTAACAACCCACAAAGATATCAAAGCATGGCTCGATACCATGAACATTGAAAACTATACCATCAACGACACAAACACGGTTACCGTGGATGGTGTTGTCAATATTAGTCATAAGGGATTAACAGAAATACCAGTCCAATTCCGAATCGTATACGGTGATTTTAATTGTAGTTGGAACCGGTTGAAATCATTAGAAGGTTCGCCACGTGAAGTCGGTGGTGATTTTTATTGTTGGAATAACAGTTTGAAATCATTAAACGGTTCACCGCGTGAAGTTGGTGGGAATTTTAATTGTTGGAATAACAGTTTGACATCGTTAGAAGGGTCACCACACGAAGTCGGTGGCGGGTTTTATTGTAACAATAACAGCTTAAAATCATTAAACGGTTCACCACGTGAAGTCGGTGGGGATTTTAATTGTTGGAATAACAGTTTGACATCGTTAGAATGGTCACCACACGAAGTCGGTGGCGGGTTTTATTGTAACAATAACAGCTTAAAATCATTAAACGGTTCACCACGTGAAGTCGGTGGGGATTTTCATTGTTGGAATAACAGCTTCAAAAACCTCCCAAACTGTGATACCTTCATCAATGGTGAACTAATATGCTAACCATCCACACAGATATCAAAGCATGGCTTGACGGTATGAACATTGAAAACTATACCATCAACGACACAGGAACAGTTACCGTGGATGGTGATGTCAACCTCCGCAATAAAAGATTGACAAAAATACCAGTCCAATTCCGAATCGTATACGGTGATTTTAATTGTCACTATAACAATTTGAAATCATTAAACGGTTCACCACGTGAAGTTGGTGGCGGGTTTTTTGTTGGAATAACAGGTTGGAATCATTAAACGGTTCACCACGCGAAATCGGTGGGAATTTTGATTGTGGTAATAACCGTTTGAAAACCAGCCCAAAATATGATACCATTATCAATGGTGAACTATTCTGGACATAATATGCTAACAAACCACACAGATATCAAAAAATGGCTGAACAGTATGGACATTAAAAACTATACTATCAACGACACAGGAACCGTTACCGTGGATGGTGATGTCAATATTAATCGTAAGGGATTAACAGAAATACCAGTACAATTCAGAATAGTATCCGGGTACTTTTCCTGTAGTTGGAACCGGTTGAAATCATTAGATGGTTCACCACGGGAAGTTGGTGGGGATTTTTATTGTAGTGATAACTATTTAAAATCATTAGAAGGTTCACCACGCGAAGTCGGTGGGGATTTTAATTGTAATTTTAACAATTTAAAATCATTAGAAGGTTCACCACAGGAAGTCGGTGGCGGGTTTTATTGTGGTGAGAACAATTTAAAATCATTAGAAGGTTCACCACAGGAAGTCGGTGGGAATTTTGATTGTTCATATAACAGTTTGAAATCATTAGAAGGTGCCCCACAGGAAGTCGGTGGGCATTTTTGTTGTTGGAATAACAGTTTGAAATCATTAAATGGTTCACCACGTGAAGTAGGGCGGCATTTTAATTGTCGGCGTAATAATTTCAAAAATATACCAAAATGTGATACCATTATCAATGGTGAACTATTCTGGACATGATATGCTAACAAACCACAAAGATATCAAAGCATGGCTCGATACCATGAACATTGAAAACTATACTATCAACGACACAAACACAGTTACTGTCGAAGGCGATGTAGATATCGGCGATAGCCAATTGATAGAAATACCAGTCCAATTCCGAATAGTATACTGTGATTTTAATTGTAGTTGGAACCGGTTGAAATCATTAGAAGGTTCACCGCGTGAAGTTGGTGGCAATTTTAATTGTTGGAATAACAGTTTGACATCGTTAGAAGGGTCACCACACGAAGTCGGTGGCGGGTTTAATTGTAGTGATAACCGTTTAAAATCATTAGAAGGTTCGCCACAGGAAGTCGGTGGGGATTTTTATTGTTGGAATAACAGTTTGACATCATTAGAAGGTGCCCCACAGGAAGTCGGTGGGAATTTTCTTTGTTCCTATAACAGTTTGAAATCATTAAACGGTTCACCACGTGAAGTCGGTGGGGATTTTCATTGTTGGAATAACAGCTTCAAAAACCTCCCAAACTGTGATACCTTCAACAATGGTGAACTAATATGCTAACCAACCACCCAGATATCAAAGCATGGCTTGACGGTATGAACATTGAAAACTATACCATCAACGACACAGGAACAGTTACCGTGGATGGCGATGTCAACCTCCGCAATAAAAGATTGACAAAAATACCAGTCCAATTCCGAATCGTATACGGTGATTTTAATTGTCACTATAACAATTTGAAATCATTAAACGGTTCACCACGTGAAGTTGGTGGCGGGTTTTTTTGTTGGAATAACCGTTTGACATCGTTAGAAGGTTCACCACGTGAAGTTGGTGGCGGGTTTTATTGTTGGAATAACCGTTTGACATCGTTAGAAGGTTCACCACAGGAAGTCGGTGGGAATTTTGATTGTAGTGATAACATTTTAAAATCATTAAACGGTTCACCACGAGAAGTCAGTGGATATTTTCATTGTTCTCATAACTGCTTGAAATCTTTAAACGGTTCACCACAGGAAGTTGGTGGCGGGTTTTTTTGTTGGAATAACAGGTTGGAATCATTAAACGGTTCACCACGCGAAGTCGGTGGGAATTTTGATTGTGGTAATAACCGTTTGAAATCATTAGAAGGTTCACCACAGAAAGTCGGTGGGAGATTTAATTGTAGAAATAACAATTTCAAAACCAGCCCAAAATGTGATACCATTATCAATGGTGACCTAATCTGGACATAATATGCTAACAAACCACAAAGAGATCAAAGCATGGCTGGACAGTATGGACATTGAAAACTATACAATCAACGACGCCGGAACCGTTACAGTGGAAGGTGATGTTGTTATTAGTGGTAAGGGATTAACAGAAATACCAGTCCAATTCAGAATCGTATACGGGTATTTTTCGTGTGGTTTTAACAATTTAGAATCTTTAAACGGTTCACCACGCGAAGTCGGTGGGGATTTTGATTGTTGGAATAACAGTTTGACATCGTTAAATGACGCACCACAGGAAGTCGGTGGGAATTTTAATTGTATCAATAACAGTTTGACATCGCTAAACGGTTCACCACGAGAAGTCGGTGGGGATTTTAATTGTTGGAATAACAGTTTCACAACCAACCCAAACTGTGATACCATTATCAATGGTCAATTAATCTGGGAATAATATGCTAACCAACCATAACGATATCAAAGCATGGCTGGACACCATGAACATCGAAAACTATACCATCAACGACACCGGAACCGTTACCGTGGATGGCAATGTTGATATTAGTCGTAAGGGATTAACAGAAATACCAGTCCAATTCAGAATCGTATACGGTGATTTTTATTGTTCCTATAATATTTTGACATCGTTAGACGGTTCACCACGAGAAGTAGGTGGAGATTTTCATTGTTCGCATAACGACTTGAAATCATTAAAAGGTGCCCCCCACGAAGTCGGTGGGAATTTTAATTGTTTGAATAACGGTTTACAATCATTAAACGGTTCGCCGCGTGAAGTCGGTGGGGTTTTTAATTGTCCACATAACGACTTGAAATCATTAGAAGGTTCACCACGGGAAGTCGGTGGCAATTTTGATTGTAGTGATAACCGTTTGAAATCATTAAACGGTTCACCACAGAAAGTCGGTGGAGATTTTAATTGTTGGAATAACGGTTTAGAATCGTTAGAGGGTTCACCACAGGAAGTCGGTGGTAATTTTTGTTGTTGGAATAACAGTTTGAAATCGTTAAACGGTTCACCACGCGAAGTCGGTGGTAATTTTTGTTGTTGGAATAACAGTTTGAAATCATTAGAAGATGCCCCCCCAGGGGTAGGTGGGAATTTTAATTGTCGGAGTAATAATTTCAAAACCAGCCCAAAATGTGATACCATTATCAATGGTGAACTATTCTGGACATAATATGCTAACTAACCATAACGATATCAAAGCATGGCTCGATACCATGAACATTGAAAACTATACCATCAACAACACCGGAACAGTTACAGTAGATGGCAATGTCGATATTAGTAATAAGGGATTAACAGAAATACCAGTACAATTCCGAATCGTATACTGTGATTTTTATTGTAGTAATAACAGTTTAACATCGTTAGATGGTTCACCACGGGAAGTCGGTGGGGATTTTTGTTGTCATGATAACGACTTGACATCGTTAGAAGGTTCACCACGCGAAGTCGGTGGCGGGTTTTATTGTGGCTTTAACAGTTTGGAATATTTAAACGGTTCAACGCGCAATGTCGGTGGGGATTTTAATTGTTCCAATAACAATTTAAAATCATTAAACGGTTCACCACAGGAAGTTGGTGACAGTTTTTATTGTTATAATAACAATTTGACATCATTAGATGGTTCACCATGTGAAGTCGGTGGGAATTTTAATTGTTGGAATAACAGTTTGAAATCATTGAACGGTTCACCACGCGAAATAGGTGGGAATTTTGAGTGTAGTGATAACAATTTGAAATCATTAAACGGTTCACCACGCGAAGTCGGTAGGCATTTTGATTGTAGTGATAACAATTTGAAATCGTTAAACGGTTCACCACGCGAAGTCGGTGGAGATTTTTATTGTAGAAATAACAATTTCAAAACCATCCCAAAATGTGATACCATTATCAATGGTGAAATATTCTGGTAATAATATGTTAACAAACAACAAAGATATCAAAGCATGGCTCGATACCATGAACATTGAAAACTACACCATCAACGAATATGGAACCGTTACCGTGGATGGCGATGTCAATATTAGTCATAAGGAATTAACAGAAATACCCGTACAATTCCGAATTGCGTATGGTTATTTTTATTGTGGTAATAACCGTTTGAAATCATTAGAAGGTGCCCCACGAGAAGTAGGTGGGGATTTTTATTGTGGGGCTAACAGGTTAACATCATTAAATGGTTCACCACGCGAAGTCGGTGGATATTTTTCTTGTAGGTTTAACAATTTAACAACGTTAAATGGTTCACCACGCGAAGTCGGTGGTGGGTTTCATTGTGGTTGGAACAATTTAACATCATTAAACGGTTCACCACGAGAAGTAGGTGGAGATTTTCTTTGTTCACATAACGGCTTAACATCATTAAACGGTTCACCACGAGAAGTAGGTGGTGTTTTTGATTGTGGATTTAACAATTTAGAATCATTAAACGGGTCACCACGAGAAGTCGGTAGTGATTTTCATTGTTGTTATAACAGGTTCAAAACCATCCCAAAATGTGATACCATTATCAATGGTGAACTATTCTGGTAATAATATGTTAACAAAATACAAAGATATCAAAGCATGGCTGGATACCATGAACATTAAAAACTATACCATCAACGACACTGGAACCGTTACCGTGGATGGCAATGTCGATATCAGAGATAAACAATTGACGAAAATACCCGTACAATTCCGAATTGTGTATGGTTATTTTAATTGTAGTTATAACAGTTTGGAATCTTTAGAAGGTTCACCACGCGAAGTAGGTGGGAATTTTCATTGTTGGCATAACAGCTTGACATCGTTAGACGGTTCACCACAGAACGTCGGTGGGAATTTTTATTGTGGATTTAACAGTTTGAAATCATTAGAAGGTTCACCACGCGAAGTAGGTGGCAGTTTTTATTGTTGGGATAACAGCTTCAAAACCATCCCAAAATGTGATACCATTATCAATGGTGAACTATTATGGAAATAATATGCTAACCAACCACAAAGATATCAAAGCATGGCTTGATCGTATGAACATTAAAAACTATACCATCAACGCAACCGGAACCGTTACCGTGGATGGCAATGTCAATATTATTCATAAGGGATTAACCAAAATACCAGTACAATTCCGAATCGTATACGGGTACTTTTCTTGTAGTAATAACAGTTTGAAATCATTAAACGGTTCACCACGTGAAGTCGGTGGGAATTTTCATTGTTGGCATAACAGCTTGACAACATTAGAAGGTTCACCACAGGAAGTCGCTGGCAAATTTAGTTGTTACAATAACAGTTTGGAATCATTAGAAGGTTCACCACTAGAAGTCGGTGGGGATTTTTATTGTTATTATAACAGCTTGAAATCATTAAACGGTTCACCACGCGAAATAGGTGGAGATTTCGATTGTGGTAATAACCGTTTGAAATCATTAAACGGTTCACCACGCGAAATAGGTGGGAATTTTTATTGTGGTGCGAACGGCCTGAAATCATTAAAAGGTTCACCACAGAACGTCGGTGGGGATTTTTATTGTTCCAATAACAGTTTGGAATCATTAGAAGGTTCACCACGCGAAATAGGTGGGAATTTTTATTGTGGTGCGAACGGCCTGAAATCATTAAAAGGTTCACCACAGAACGTCGGTGGGGATTTTTATTGTGGTGCGAACGGCCTGAAATCATTAAAAGGTTCACCACAGAACGTCGGTGGGGATTTTTATTGTTCCAATAATAGTTTGGAATCATTAAATGGTTCACCACTTGAAGTTGGTGGGAATTTTGATTGTTGTAATAACCGTTTGAAATCATTAAACGGTTCACCACAGGAAGTCACCGGGAATTTTTATTGCCAGCGTAATCATTTCAAAACCAGCCCAAACTGCGATACCATTATCAATGGTGAACTATTCTGGAAATAATATGCTAACAAAATACAAAGATATCAAAGCATGACTGGACAGTATGGGCATTAAAACTATACAATAAACGACACAAACACAGTTACCGATCAAAGATAATGTCGATATCTTGAAGCGACCACCACCAAATCAGCAAGCTGAATTTGGAAGTGGTATTTCGGCAACTTTGATAAAAAGAATTAGTTAATGTATTTGAATATGATACACAACATATATACTATTATTATAATAGAGAAAGTTCATGTTCACACATGTTAATCAGCCGCCAATACCAACGCTTATTCAAAACACTAAACCTAATGGTACCCGGACATATGAGGTACCTAATAATAAGGTGTATCCTTCTATAACTACTATTTTAGGCGATGGCGATAAGCCATGGTTAACTAACTGGAGAAATGTATTAGGCGATAAACGGGCTGATAAAGAAACCAAGCGTTGCGCTATACGCGGCACCGCAATACATAAGATGGCGGAGTTATATGTTAAAAATATACCTATTGATTTTAGGAAATATCTACCTGCACACGTACGAGATTTTAATAAACTAAAAACACAATTAAACGCAATGGATAATATCGCAGCGCAAGAAATAGCATTGTATAGTGATCGGTTAAAAGTTGCGGGAACCGTGGATTGTATAGCAGAATATAATGGCACGCCTTCCATCATTGATTATAAAACATCAACGAATGTAAAAACTAAAGATATGGTTACCGACTATTTTTGCCAATTGACGTTTTATGCCATTGCGTGGCATGAATTAACTGGGAATAGTATTGAAAATATAGTAGTAATGATGACTGTCGAGAACGGATTGTTGCCTATTGTTTTTGTTGAACGGATTGAAAATTGGATACCGTTATTATTATCTAAAATTGCAGTCTTTCAAGCAAAGCATAAATAGATTGAATTAATTGCCACTATTTCAACTTGCACCATTTATCCAAGTTGGAGGAATACCACTTCCAAATTCAGCTTGCTGAATTGGTGATGGTAGCTTCAAAGTGGTATTTTGTGAACTTAACTAAACTAGGAGACTTTTGTGGAATTTAGAAATTTAGAGGAATTAAAACAAACATTTATCACGGGTAAGTTCATGTTTCCTAACGTTATTTATGTATCGGGGGTAAAATATACATCGAATGCGTCCACCTCATATGATATAAAGGATTTATTACGAAAAAACTATAAAATGATTTGGACATACACCACGCCTAATAAAGAAGGCGCTCGGGAGAATGATTTAAACGCGGTGATCGCTTTTTTGTGGGGGTTTACACCTAACAAGAAGGTAATGGTTCCATATGATGTACGACTTACTACAAAAGCAAGGTCAAACGCCCCCATTACCGAAACTTCACCTGATGGTGAACAAGTATCAATAGCTAAAGAAAAAATAGTGGGTGATGTCGTTGATGTCATTATTACCAATTTACCTGGGACAAGGCCGATGCGTGGTAAAATTGATACAGGCGCAGATGTATCATCATTACATATTGAATCGTTTGAAATAAAAAATAATCATGTATCGTTCCATACACCTGAATTATCGGATAATAAAATAACCACACCTGTAATCGAAAAACAAGCTGTGCGCTTAAGTAATGGTGATGTAGAATATCGTCCAGTGATAGAACTTAATATCAAAATCAATAACATATATCTAACCAAGTGCATGTTTAACTTAAATGATCGAGGTGCGATGAAATATCCAATGTTAATCGGCCAAAATGTATTGGAAGCAGGTGGGTTTATGGTAGACCCTAGTATTAATGACCCTTCACTATCCGAATCATTTGATTTTTCCGACTTACAAGAAGAATATAAAGATGACGTGGTTATTGATCATGGTCAATATACAATACAAGAAATAATAAAGTTAGTAAATAATTAATGAGGTTATAATGCCAACACCTAAGTCGCCGTTTTATGTAGTACCCGAATTTATTAGTAATAAATATTGTGAAATAATAGTGGATAATCTTGGTTTTTATTCACCTGATGTAGATGATACAGACCAACCAATAAAAATGGTGCGCAATGAGCCTGAATCAGAAACAATAATATATGATAAGTTTAAGTATTTGATACCGTCGTTGGAAGCCTATTACGGATTTCAGCATCGTGGCACCGAGTCTATATCATTTGAATTTCATACCGAAGGTGTTGTTCCAATTCCATTATGCGACAATTCAAAATATATTAATAAGAAATGGGTTAGAACAAAGGATCGTGATTTCAGCATAGTGTTATTCCTAAGTGATTATCAAGATCAAGTGCCGTTTGATAACTATCATGAAGTATATGGTGGGAAACTGGAATTCTTGCAGCATAATTTTGGATTTAATCCTGCGCGTGGTACTTTAATTGTTTATCCATCAGGGCCGCATTTTATAAATGCAATTTCGGAAATATTCGTGGGTGATTTATTTTTCGCTAAATTTCATATTGCTGCCGCCACCCCGTTTTTATATCAACCAAATGATTTTCCTGGAAATTATTTATCATGGTTCGACAGTCGCTAACTGTTGCGTTAAATGTAACAAAACTTGACAACCGCAATAAGTTGTGTTAAATTTGATGGTGGATCGATAGGCACCATATTAAATACACAATGATTAAGTGAATTTAATTCTTGACTTGACATTTAACTATGTTATTATCTATATGTGGAAAACGCAATCATTCCGGTTGATAACGCCATGGAGACTTTAAAAAATCGTTCAGCTCGCTGATTTGATGGTGGTCACTTCAATTACATTCACCCAATGATAGGAATAGAAACAATGCAACACAATACGTTGGTAACTAAATGTACTTTAGTATTCGGCATAATTGGTATGTTGATTTTGTCGGCAACGGTAACCCATCATAACCAAGTCCAATTAAAAATAATCAACACTAAACTACGTATTATCGATTTATTAAGCGTACCTACCAACATTAGTCCACAGTATCACCTCGCCGGTGTTGTATCATCACCGGCGAGGTGTGCGAATGAACCGGCCATTATTGCCCAAGTTGTTGATAAACACACCGTCCCCTCCCCACCAGTACAAACTAGTCATCCGCGCAAATCGATATGGATTGGAAAAATACAATATACAGCAAAACAGCAAGAATTATTAGAGATTGCTTACATTAAAGGATCACGTGTAGGATTTCCCGAAACGATCCAAGCGTTATTGTTGCAAGAAACTAGAGCAGGATTGTTTGGTGATGGTATTGGCGACACAACATTAGAGGTTGGTCGCCGTAGTTATGGAGTAATGCAAATGAAGGTAGGCACGACCCGCATGGTATTGAAGAAGCATAAGTCATTGATTCTTAAATACTTTCCACGGCGAAAAACGTATAACCGGTTACGTGATGAAGATATCATTATTAAATCGGTATTGGATGATACCTTTAATATTCATATGGCTTCCTTAAAATTCAAAATGCACCGTGAACGTTCAAAAACATGGGCACAAGCGGTGGTTGCGTATAATAGGGGTCAGCGAGCTTCTACGCGAATCGGCAACCATACAACCCATAAATATTTTAAAGATATTAGACATAAGGTATTAAATGAAGTGCGACCATTTAATGATAAAATTAATATTGCTACCATGGTCAATCTATGATAATATGGATGACAATTAGGCAAACCAAATCCAATATATTGTCGAAACGGAGATATTATGAGTAATACCGAAATTGAGATTGAAATTTCAAACGAACGAATTAAATATTGTGTAAATTTATATGTGCGGACTGAGTTATCATCGGCCAGTGTAGAAATTTTTGATAAAACACTTCGGGAAAACGGTGATGATGTTGGGGCATTATATGCCGCTATTCTCAATGAACAACTTGTAAATATGATAGCCAGTTCGCTTGAAGATAGATAGTGATGAATAAAAAACAACCAAACGGATATTTTAAATATTTACTTGCATTGGACTGTGAAACCACAGGACTTTCGTTCACCACCGCAGATCCTTCTATCGGCCATCAAGCAGTAGCTTGGGGTCTTATTATAGCGGACGCGGCTACGTTAATGCCTATTGAAAAGAAATATATTGAAATTAAATGGAATGAAGCGAGTATCACAGCCTCAATGCATGACCCAGCGTTTGGGAAAAAAGCGGAAGCGATACATGGTCTATCGCGTTCATATTTGGAAAAAAATGGTGTTAGTGAACAAGAGGCGGTAATAGAAATTGCAAATCTCATTTTACGCTACTTTGGTCCAAATGGGGTTATAAAATGCCTTGGTCATAACGTACATATGTTTGATATACCGTTTTTAAGGGCGATGACTATGCGACATGGTATTGAACTAATGTTTGGCTCAAGACATTATGACAGTAATTCTGTTGGATTCATCACAACAGGTGCATTTACTAGCGATGCCTTATTTGATACTATGGGATTTCCTACTAGAACATCACATAATGCACTCAATGATGCGGAAATGGCGCTTGAATCATGTCGTCGAATTAAAGTATTATGGGAATCAAAAATATCGGTGAATGCATATGAATAAAAACGCATTAGATAATTTCGATTACTTGAAGGACTTATATATTAATGATCCTGAAGAATTTAAAAAAGTAACGGATGCCATGATTAACGATACTATTGACGCACTACCATTGGAACGTCAACAGAAAACAAGGGCAAAACAGTGGCGACTGACACAAGAATTAAGCAAATACAAAGACCCGATAGCACGGTTAAATCGTTTTGTTGTGATTTTTTGGGAAGGGGTGCGCGAGTTTGAACATGTAATTAAAAATAATCAACGCAAAATAATATCGAATGATAATATAAAAAACGAAGATATTAAATCAAAAAATAATAATATTGTTAATATATTCACGAAGAAATAATAATAATAATGGAAATTTAAAATGGTAAACAAGAATATTCTTTGGGTTGAGAAATATCGACCCGCTACGCTAGATCAATATGTTTTTCACGATAACACCCACAAGATTGCCTTCGAACAAATGGTAAACACGAGAACGCTCCCGCACCTATTACTATCGGGGAGTTGTGGAACGGGAAAAACTACATTGGCAAAAATATTAATAAATAGCTTAAACATCGACGATACCGACCATTTATTAATTAATGCGTCAGATGAAAATAGTGTCGATGATATCCGCGATAAGGTCAAAGGGTTTATTTCTTCCGTTGCGCTATCCGACATCAAAATTGTTCAATTAGAAGAAGCGGATTATTTATCACAGCCTGCACAGGCTATCCTTCGGAAGTACATGGAGGAATTCAATGAACAAGCACGTTTCATCCTTACATGTAACTATGAACATAAGATAATTCCACCATTGCGTTCACGTGTTCAGCAATATCGGTTTACCGCTTCCAATCGTGATGAAATCACTGAATTCGCCGCCAAAATATTAATTGCGGAAGGTGTTCAATTTAATATTGAATTGCTAGACCGTTATATTGCGGTAGGATATCCAGATATTAGAAAAATTATTCAGTTATTACAACAGAACACAATAGATGGTGTTTTAATGTCAACCACTGTTCAATCGGAATCGAATGATTATAAATTCAAGCTTATTGAATTTATTAGTAATGACCAATGGCCAGCCGCACGAAAACTTTGTTGCGATAACGTTGCTACGGAAGAATGGGAAGATTTATATAAGTTCCTATACTTAAATTTACATAAATCTAGTAAATTTAGTGATAATACTAAATGGGAAAATGGAATAGTAACTATTGCCGAGCACTTATATAAACATGGTCTAATTGCTGATCCTGAAATAAATGGCGCAGCTATGTTTATTCGACTATCACAAATATAATCAACTAAGGAATATTTGGAATGAAGGCAAATAATACAACACAATCAGATCAGACCCGTATTCTTCGGAAAGTATCACGCAAGGCGGGTAAGGTTGAGAAAACAGCATGGTTACGAAAATACACCAAAATGCAAAACATTATTGAAACATTGATACCAATCGACGAAGAAATATATGATATTGTACTTACTAAAAAACAACCAATTTTAGATGAGATTGCAACGCTACGAGCGAAAATGGTAAATGAATGTATCCATCCATTTGATCAATTGGTATATACCGAAACTCATGTTGAATGTAAGTTTTGTAATAAACGCATAGTAGTTACAGATGAATAAGAAAGGAACCGACATGAGGAAATTAGATTTATTCAACGTGGTTTTGCCGAACATAAGTAAAAAAAATAATAAGTTCTATAGTAACTTATCGGAAGAAGAGAAAAAAGAATTAAGCCCATTAGTAGTAATGAAATTTTTATCAGGTACTTCAAATGCACGGCAAGTATTTTTTCTAAATGAATTGGTAAATACCTTTGTATTTACATTAGCAAAACATAAAGAACTACTGGTATACTTAATGACAATATGTACGACGGGCACATGTCATCGTTATACTTTCCCCAAGGCAAAGGGAAATAAATCGCCCAATACACCTAAAACGATCAAGATCATTACCGAATATTTTAAATATAGTACGAAAGAGGCGAAGGCCGCGCTTGAGATAATTACCAATGCCGAAATATTATCATTGGCAGAACAACTAGGAAGACAGCCAAAGGAAATTTCGGAAATTAAAAAAGAATTAAAAAAGAGATGTTAAATCAAATCGTTCATATATGTGGGTTTTGCGAAAAATCCTTCGTAAGCGAAGCAAACGCTATTAAGCATGAATGTAAGGGGATGATACGGGAAGCCCAGTTTATTTCACTTAATGGTCAGATAGCTTGGGGCTATTACAAAAAATGGCTAACGCTTCAGCGAAGACGAGCGGTGTGTTCGGGAACATCATTTAAAAAATCAAAATACTTTAATTCTTTTTATGAATTTGTTGAATTCAAACATAAAGTGAATATACCTGATGTTGATATTTATATGGAATTGATGGTAAATGTAGGGATTAGTCCTACGTTTTGGACACGCGATGAAGCATACCGTAAATATCTAACGCATTTAACGTACAATACACCAATTAAAACACTTGCAGAAATTACAATATCTACATTATTTGATATTGCGGATGTTATGAATGTGGATGTTTCAGAAGTATTCAACGCATTGGAAGTCAATGACATTATACAGCTCTTGCGACAGCGTACGTTATCACCGTGTATTTTATTAAATAGTAGTAAATTTGCTTATTTTTATAAAAATAGAACAACGGCGGAGGAACGCACGATAATATCTACCATTGTTGACCCAAAAAGCTGGGAAAAACGACTAAATAACAATAAAGAAGACGTTGCCACTTTGAAAAAATATGTAACGGAGCTTGGTTTGTAGTGGATTGGGTGGCGACATTTCGTCAAATTGGATAAGTAACAACATAACAAATGGAACACTATGATGAATATAGCAGAAGCTATCTTAAAAATAAATTATGCTGCCGAAAAGGCACATAGTAAATATTTGACTCTAGGATTTGGACAAATGATGTTATATTTAGAAAAGGCGGAGCAGGCTGCTGATTTTGTTGCTGCTAAATATCCTAAAAAAATATCAAGGTTCCCACTAATTGAAGCGGAAGCCACCGCGACCAATACCCCACCGAATGTGATTGCTGATAATATTTTAGCACGCCGGGCCGAATGGATTGCGATTGCCGCAAAAATAGAAAATATTCGATTTACTGGATTTACTTTGTTATCCACTAGTAAAAACATAGAATCCGATACGGAACAATGCATAAATGAACTTAACAAGCTTTGAAGCAACCACGTCCAAATTCAGTTCGCTGATTTGGACGTGGTAGTCTGGCAACTTTGGTAAAGTCGGTTGATATTGATTTTAATATAAATTATAATGTTAGGATGGAAAATAATAATAAAAAATTCGACATTGACATTGATTTTCAGTCAAACTTTGATCCCTTTAAATATATGCCACAGGCAATAGGTGGATCAATGGTACGAAATGGTATGTTAGTCAAACATAATTCAGCTGTATATTTACAAGCTATGCCTAAAGATCACATCACTGGTTTAGCCGCAATTCCATATAAAGATGCAGATGATGTTGGTTATTTCAAACTAGATTTCTTGCATTTGAATTTATTAAATGATTTTAATAGTAAAAGCGAAATTCGCAAACTGATTAATACCGAACCAAACTGGAAATTATTAGAGAATTCTGATGTTGTTGGACAACTATCGCAAATACACCGACACTTTGATATTGTACATAGGGTAAAACCCGTATCCGTTGATGATTTAGCGGACGTATTGGCTTTGATTCGACCGGCCAAACGGCGTTTACTAGATAAATACATTAATGATAAATCCAATATTAGGACATTATTGTATAAACGCCCTGATGATCCCAAAAAATATTACTTTAAACGGTCACATGCGATTGCGTATGCAATGAACATCGTATTGCAACTACATATGATTGGATATTCAACCACAAATATTTAGGACGTTGAAGCGACCCTCACCAAATCAAAGATTTGGAAGTGGATTCGCACAATGGTCACCCATTGTGTCTTCTGTGTTTCCACAGACTCCTCCAACGAGCGCTTGACTTCCCAAGCGGAGAATATTCGTTGCTGCATTGACATCGCGGTCATGCATTGTTCCACACCCGGAACACGTCCATTCTCTTATTCCAAGACCTGATCTACCTTTCGGACTCGTTTCAGTTATTTCCTGACACGTCGAACAAGTTTGGGTGGTGTACGACTCGTTGACTTCAACAAACATGCATCGCATCGCTTTCGATTTATAATCGAGCATGTTCTTTAGCTGATACCAACCTGCGTCTAATACGGACTTAGCCATCTTAGTCTTTGCTAATTTAGACGCCCTAACGTTGCCAACTATTATTAATTCGTTTTCTTTTACTATTTTCGTTGACCATTTATGGTTTGTATCCATCCGTTGGTTCTTGATTTTCGCATGAATTGCTTTTGCTTGGCGTTTCTTTTTTGCGCGTTGGGCAATGCCCAACTTGCGTTCGGATTTACGAAAATATTCTTTACGTTCTAATATTTCGCCATTGGAACAAGTGGCTGTGGTCTTTAACCCCAAGTCAATTCCTATATGTCCGGTACCAGTTGATACTTGTTTGTCAACCAGCACTTGAACCGAAAGATACCACCGACCACGTGAATCTTGACTAAAGTTACCAGCACGAAAATCGTATTTTGCCAATCCGTAGCTGTCCCATACTTTAAAATGATGCTTATTAAATACAATTTGCCCATTTTTGAACGTCAAATCGCCCGAACTAAACGGAATCCAGCCAAGATTCTTTCGCGAACCACCAGACGTTCGCCATTTCAACATGGGTTTTTTGAACTGTTTACGACGAATTTCATGTTCTTCCTGCACATCTTGAATCGTGCTGGCGCTAATGGAAAGCCCACGTTCTTGTTTAATGTACTTGCGTTCTTTCTTTAGTTCGCTAATATTACGGATTGGGAGCCAACCAAAACCGGGAACCGGCTCAGGTCGGCAATAATCATTCGCATCATTCCACACCTGATTGACTTCAAACGCCTTTTGGTTTAAAACCTTGCGTTTGTTGTCCTTGACACGGATTTTTAAAGTCTTCATGACTTTATTGTCGGGAATGATTGCTCTTTTCATATA
>Ga0256839_1001761_pt1 | contig 25567 bp, 21 predicted proteins | sample 354166metaG_FD_185968 | JGI IMG/M metagenome (GOLD analysis project Ga0256839, IMG submission 185968) | Hydrothermal vent microbial communities from Mid Atlantic Ridge, Atlantic Ocean - 354-166 | ecosystem: Environmental > Aquatic > Marine > Hydrothermal vents | place: Atlantic Ocean: Mid... | reverse complement strand
CGACGCGGCGGCGCGGGCGGGGCCCGTGCCGGGCGCCGCCCACTTGGGGCAAGTATAGGCCAAAGGGCGGGCGGGGGCAAACCTGTAGGGGCGCACGGCTGTGCGCCCGTACGGCTGTGCGCCCCCCAACCGGCTGGTCAATGCGCTGCGCCACCGCGGCCTGGGATGAGCGCACCCGATAGGCGAGTTGGCCCAAGAGTGACGCCGCAGAACGCCGAGTTGTGCAACACCGAGACGAAGTTCCTCTCCCTCAAGTGCAAGGCATCATTTGGATTGTGGAGATGGGCGACTACAATGTACGGGCGTATGACCGCACGTCCACGGCATCCATGGTGGGGACGCCAATGGTAGGGGCGCAGTAAGGGCTCTGCACCCCTGCGCCCTGACCAATGCCAACCACAAACCCGGTGAGGCGCCCCCCCAGCGGTTTGAGGAGCACAGCCATGCCGCGGGATGACCCAAGCCGCCACCGGCGTCGCTCTGTCCGATTGCGCGGGTATGATTACACCCAACCCGGTCACCATCTGCACCCACGCACGCGCGCCGTTGTTCGGCCGCGTGGTGGACGGGGAAATGGTGTTGAACGCATACGGCGACATCGTGCGGGGGAATGGTTCCGTTCCGCGGAAACCCGCGCCGAGATTGAATTGTTCTCCGACGAATTCGTGGTCATGCCCAATCACATCCACGGCATCGTGTGGATTGTGGAAACAAATGACCACAACGTAGGGGCGACCGGCCGGTCGCCCCTACAATGGGCGCACGGCCGTGCGCCCTTACACGCCATCCGCCGCTGCATCATCGACAACCCCCTGCGCTGGACTTGGACTGCTACAACGCCGACGCCACCGGCCCCGACCCCGGGGGCGACCCGGCGAGTCGCCCCTACCATGGCACACGTTGCACGGTGACACGGACTGTAAAAAATGGGGAAGTAAGCATGCCGAAGATGAACGCCGCAGAGGGCCAGACCCTGGAATTCAAAAGGCAGTGGACCGACCGGGCCCTGGAGGATTTGGCGGCCTTCGCCAACACGGACGGCGGCACCCTCCTTTTGGGCATTCGGGATGACGGCGAAATCGTGGGCGCCAGAGCCGACGACCGGGAACAGCAGCGGATTGCCAACCTCATTGCAGCCCATCTGGGCATCACCCCATCGATTCGGGCGATCGAGAGGCAAGGGTTCCCAGTGGTAGAAATTCGAGTCGATCCGGCCCCGGGGTTGGTCCCCTACAGTGGCCGGTATCTTCGCCGGGTGGGCACGACGAACCGCGATTTTTCGCCCGATGAACTGGCCCGGCACATCCTCACCCGCTCCGGGAGGAGTTGGGACAGCCTGCCCAGCGAGTGGATCTTAGAGGAGGTTGACCTGGAGGCCCTGAGGCGGTTTGCCCGCCTGGCCCGGGCCAGACTTCCCTATTTCGACCCCTCCCATCCCGAGCAGAGCTTGCGGAACCTCAATCTCCTGGAAGGCGAGCGGCTGAAGAACGCGGGAGTCTTGCTCTTTGGAAAGCGGCCCCAACGCCTCTTCCCCCAGGCCCAGGTCCGCATCGGCATCTTTCGTGGCACGGAGATCTTGGACAGCCACGATTTCACGGGCACCTTGTGGGACCAACTGGACGGCGCGATGGCGCGCTTTCGCCAGGTGCTCAAGGTGCGGTTCGACATTCAGGTGGAAGAACCCTCCCTGGAAGGGCTTCAGCGGAAGGAGATATGGGAGTATCCCCTGGAGGCCCTGCGGGAAGCGGTGGTGAACGCCCTCATCCACCGGGACTACACCTGTCCGGCGGACATCCAGATTCGCCTGGAAGAAGACCGCCTGGAGGTCTGGAGTCCGGGCGAACTGCCCCCACCCCTGACGCCGGAGGCGCTTTACGGGCCACACTCGTCGGTGCTTCGTAACCCGCTCATCGCGCAGGCCTTCTACTTTGCCGGCGTCATGGAGCGCTGGGGCACGGGCACCACGCGCATCATCCGCCTCTGCCGCGAGCAGGGGCTGCCAGAACCCGAGTTCGCCAACTGGCAGGGAGGCTTTCGGGTGACCTTCCTGAAAGACCCCTACACGCCGGAGCGGCTGCGGAAGATAGGACTGAATGAGCGTCAGATTCGCATCGTCGCTGTTCTGCGTGATGTCGAGAGTGCATCCATGGGCGAGCTGCATCGACGGTTTCCGGATGTGTCGAGTAAGACCATCCAGCGCGATCTGCAGGCGTTGGTTAAGAGAGGGTTGGTGAAAGCTTTGGGCGATAAGAAGGGAAGGCGCTATGTCCTGGCGCAGTAACGGGCTTTAAGGGACATATCGGACACATTTCGGACATTTGTTGGACAAAGGAAAGTGTCCACAAGGAAAGGGCTCAGAGGACTCGCAAACGACTCAAAAACGGGCCAGGGGTTTGTGCAGCGGTTTGAGGAGCGCAGCCATGCCGCGGGATGACCCAAGCCGCCACCGGCGTCGCTCTATCCGATTGCGCGGGTATGATTACACCCAACCCGGTCACCATCTGCACCCACGCACGCGCGCCGTTGTTCGGCCGCGTGGTGGACGGGGAAATGGTGTTGAACGCATACGGGACAATCGTGCGGGAAGAATGGTTCCGTTCCGCGGAAATCCGCGCCGAGATTGAATTGTTCCCCGACGAATTCGTGGTCATGCCCAATCACATCCACGGCATCGTGTGGATTGTGACAACGGACGACATGGTAGGGGCGACCGGCCGGTCGCCCCTACAACGGGCGCACGGCCATGCGCCCCTGCCACCCCACGGCCCCGCGCCCCGTTCCTTGGGTTCGTTCATTGCCGGTTTCAAATCCGCGGTCACCAAACGGATCAACGCCCGCCGCGGCACGCCCGGCGCGTGCGTCTGGCAACGCAATTATTACGAACACATCATCCGCAACGACGGGGCCCTCAACGCCATCCGCCGCTACATCATCGACAACCCCCTGCGCTGGCACCTGGACCGGTACAACCCCGACGCCACCGGCCCCGACCCTCAGGCGCGCGACCTGTGGCGCATGTTACAAACCGACGCCCACCCCCGCCCTGCCGACCGTCCTCGTAGGGGCGCAGCGCCGCTGCGCCCCTACTACGACCCGGCGCCGCGCCCCGAGAACACCCCCGACGACCAGGAGGACCGACCATGAGTGACCTGCTTTTCAAGAAGGTGGACTACACCGTCGGCAAACTGCTGGAGGACATCGCCATCGGTGAAATCGGTCTCCCCGACATCCAGCGCCCCTTCGTGTGGGATACCTCCCGCGTGCGCGATCTGTTTGACTCCATGTATCGCGGCTATCCCATCGGCACCCTGCTCTTCTGGGAAAACGGCTATCCCGGCGAACACCGCACCATCGGCGTGGAGGGCAAGCAGAAAATTCCCCACCTGCTCATTGTGGACGGCCAGCAACGCCTGACCGCGCTTTACGCGGTGATGAAAGGCGTGCCCATTCTCGACAAACACTTCCAGCAGCGTCGCTTGCGCATCGCCTTCAACCCCCTGGAAGAACGCTTTGAGGTCACGAACACGGCCATTGAGCGTGACTTCACTTGGATCCCCGACATCAGCGTGCTCTGGCAGCCCGATTTCGACCAGTATGCCTTTGTCTCGGTGTTTCTGGAACGCTTGGACGAGCGCCGTCCACTCGCCCCAGAGGATCGCAGACGCATTCCCAAGGCCATCCAGCGGCTGGTCAACCTCATCAACTACCCCATGACCGCGCTGGAGATTTCCCTGCACGCCACCGAGGAACAGGTCTCTGAGATTTTCGTGCGCATCAACAGCCGCGGGCGCACCCTGAACCAGGCGGACTTCATCCTCACCCTGATGTCCGTCTTCTGGGACGAGGGGCGCAAAGACCTGGAAGACTTCGCTCGGCAAGCTCGCAAGCCGCCCGCCGACAACCGCCCTTCGCCTTACACCCCCTACTTTCACCCTGCGCCCGACCAATTGCTGCGCGTGAATGTGGCCCTGGCCTTCCGCCGCGCCCGCCTGGAACATGTCTACTCCATCCTGCGCGGCAAGGACCTGCAAACGGGGGAATTTTCGGCCGAACGTCGCGACGCCCAGTTCGCCCGGCTGCGCGAAGCCCAGGCCCAAGTGCTCAACCTGCAACACTGGCATGATTTTCTCAAGGTGCTCAAGCGGGCCGGTTACATTCACCGCTCTCTCATTTCCTCCCAAACGGCCCTGATCTACACCTATGCCCTGTGGCTCATCGGCAAGCATGGCTTCGGCTTGGGCCCGCACACCCTGCGTACCCTCATGGCCCGCTGGTTCTTCATGAGTTCCCTGACAGGGCGTTACACCAGTTCGCCCGAAACGCGCATGGACCAAGACCTGGCCCTGCTGCGCGGCCGCTCTCGTGGCGAGAGATTCATCCAGGTGCTGGAACAAGAAATGGCCGCGGTGTTGACGCCGGATTTCTGGGAAGTGACCCTGCCCAACAACCTGGCCACGGCCTCGGCCCGCAACCCGGGACAATCGGCCTACTACGCCGCCCTTTGCATCCTGGACGCACCGGTGCTTTTCTCCACCATGAAAGTGCGGGACCTGCTCGATCCGACCGTCCAAGCCCGCAAGCAGGCTCTGGAGCGCCACCACCTGTTCCCCCGCAAATATCTGGGGCGACAGGGCATCACGACCAAACGCGACATCAACCAGGTGGCCAACTATGCGTTGGTCGAATGGCATGATAATATTGAAATCAGTGATCGTCCGCCGGCCGAATATGCACCGGAGTACGAGCGGCGCTTTGCCCCGGACACCTTACAGGACATGTATTGGTATCACGCCCTTCCTGAGCGATGGTACGAGATGGGGTACCGGGATTTCCTGGAAGAGCGTCGCCGGCGGATGGCCGTCGTGATCCGCGAGGGCTTCAACCACCTTTCGCACTTGTAACTCCGGCCGGTTGCTCCTCCGGCAAACGCACCGGGTGAGGCCGTTTCCCACTGTGTCGATGCCTCCACCACACCCCTGCGGTCACACTTGAGATGACAGGACCGCGGCCCCCTTGACGCCGGGAGAGGTTTCGTTTATACTGGAGGCAACGGTCTCCAAAACGTTTTGGAAACAGGAGAAGTTCGCCGCCGGGCGGGGGGCTCCAATGGGCGAAGTGCGGCTGCGGGACATCGCGGAGAGGCTGGGCGTCTCGGTCACCACAGTCTCCCGGGCGCTGGCCGGGTACAACGACGTGGCCCCGAAGACGCGCCAGTTGGTGCTCCGCACCGCCCGCGAGATGGGCTACTACCCCAACCTCACTGCCCGTCAGCTCCAGCGGCGGCGCACCGACACCATCGGGCTCGTTGTGGACGTGACCGGGCCGCGCTTCTCCGACCCGCTTTTCAGTGAGCTCCTGGCCGGCGTGGGCAACCGCGCGGCCCGCGAGGGGTTCGATCTCTTCGTGGCCACCATGCTCCCCGACACCGACGACGAACTCCAGGCGTACCGTCGCCTCGTGCGGGGCCGGCGGGTGGACGGCATCATTGTGGTGCGCACGCGCGTGGCCGACCGGCGGGTGCAATTCCTGCTGGAACAACAATTTCCCTTCATCACCTTTGGGCGCTCGACCATCACCGATCACGTCTCCTGGGTGGACGTGGACGGCGAGCGGGGGGTGCAGATGGTCGTGGAACGGCTCATCGCGGCCGGGCACCGCCACATCGCCATGCTCCAGCCGGACTTGCCCCTCATGTTCGCCCTGCTGCGGGAACGGGGCTACCGCCGGGCCATGCGGGCCCACGGCCTCCCCGTCAAGGAGACGTGGATCGTCCGCCGGCCACTCACCGAGGACGGCGGGTACCAGGGCATGCAGCATCTGCTCCGCCTGCGCACACCGCCCACGGCCGTGGTGGCCGGCAACGACCAGATGGCCATCGGCGCTATCCGCGCCCTCCAGGACCGCGGGCTGCGGGCCGGCAGCGACGTGGCCGTGGTCGGGTTCGACGACATCCCCCTGGCCAGACACGTTCACCCATCCCTCACCACACTTCGCCAGCCCATCTACGAAATCGGCCAACACCTCTGTCGGCTGTTGGTGGCCGTCCTCCGCCGGGAGGCAGATGGCCCGCGCCATCTCCTGCTCCAGCCGGAGCTCATCGTGCGCGAGTCGGCCCGGCTCTAACACCGGCTCCACGCCGGAGATCCGAAAGGGGGTGATATTGGGGCAAGAACCCTCCGCTGTACCGTTGACGTGGCGAGAAACGGCCGTGAAGTACCTTCAATTTCCAGGAAGGAGGAGATAGAGATGAGACGTACACCGTTCGTTCCGCTCGTCCTCCTGCTGGCCGCGCTCATCGTGGCCGCGTGTCAACAACAGCCGGCCGCGGCCCCAACGCCCCAAGTCATCGAGCGCACCGTGGTCGTCGAGAAGACGGTCGTGGTCGAGAAGGAGAAGCCCGTCGAGCAGACCGTCGTCGTCGAAGTGACGCCCACGCCGGTGGACTACGGCAACGTGGTCATCCTCTCGACCCAGGCCAAGCCCATCGAGGAACAGGAGAAGATGCGGGGCATCGTCCTGGCCGACTTCCCCGGCACGCCGGAGTTCATCGCCGAGGACGAGGGCGTGCTCATCGACCGCGTTGTGGCCGAGGCGCAGGCCGGCCAGGGCTCCGTGGACGTGATCATCGCCCTGCACGGCACTTTCCCCGTCCTGCTGGCCGAGAACACCCTCATGGACGTTTCTGACTTGATGGCCGAACTCTCGGACCGGGGCATCCCCGAGAAGTTCGTCGAGCTGGGCAAGCTGGGCACCGACACCCAGTATTACATCCCCATCATGCAGGCCACCTACATCTTCGCCGCCAACAAGGCCGCCCTGGAGTACCTGCCCGAGGGCGCCGACCCGGAGGCGCTCACCTACGCGCAGCTCCGCGATTGGGGGCGGAACATCCAGGAGGCCACAGGGGAGCAGATGTTGGGCTTCCCGGCCGGCGAGCGGGGCCTGATGCACCGCTTCCTGGAAGGGTACCTCTACCCCTCTTACACGGGCACGATGGTGACCGGCTTCCGCAGCGAGGAGGCCGTCACCATGTGGCAGGAATTCCAGGACATCTGGCAGTACGCCAACGTGCAGTCGGTGGCCTACGAGTTCATGCAGGAGCCCCTGTTGGCCGAGGAGGTCTGGGTGGCCTTTGACCACACTGCCCGCCTGATCAACGCCTTCAAGGAGCGGCCTGACGACTTCGTGGCCCTGCCCGCCCCCTCCGGCCCGGCCGGCCTGGGCTTCATGCCGGTCATCGTGGGCGCTGCCATCCCGGCCAACGCGCCCAACCCCGAGGGGGCCAAGGAGCTCATCAAGTACCTCACCCAGCCCGAGGTGCAAGTCGCCATCCTGCGCGAGATCGGCTTCTTCCCGGTGACCGACGTGGACTTCCCGGGCTACGTCTCCGTGGGCATCCGCATGGAGGGCGAGGCCGTGGCCAAGCAGGCGGCGGCGCCCAACGCCATCCCCGCGCTCCTGCCCGTGGGCTTGGGCGAGAAGGGCGGCGAGTTCAACAAGGTCTACCGCGACACCTTCACCCGCATTGTGCTCAACGGCGAGGACATCCAGACGGTGCTCGAGGAGGAGGCCGCCAACTTGCAGGCCATCCTCGACGACACAGGCGCCCCCTGCTGGCCGCCAGACCCGCCCAGCGAGGGCGCGTGCCAGGTGAAGTGAGAGCCGGAACTCCCTGCCGCGCGGCACCCTGTCGCGCGGCAGGGCCTTTCTCCGCCGTGCGACCCGGGCCCGACCCGTGAACCCGGCAGAAGGAGCCGAACATGATCCGCAAAACCCAATGGGAACCTTACCTCTTGCTCCTGCCCTCCCTCTTCTACCTGCTTTTCTTCTTCGGCTGGCCCATGATCCAAGCCTTTAGCCTGGCGCTGCGGGGCGAGGACGGCGGGTGGACCTTGGCCTACGTGCAGCGCATGATCAACGACACCTACTTCCGCGAGGCCCTGATCACCACCGTGGCCCTCATCGTGGCCATCCTGCCCATCCAGTTCCTCGTTGCCCTGGCCATGGCCCTCGTCGTCCACGCCCGCCCCAAGGGCGCCGGCCTCTTCCTCTACTTCTACGCCGTGCCCCTGGCCATCTCCGACTTGGCCGCCGGCATCGTCTGGTTCGCCATCTTCACCCAGCGGGGCTACTTGAACACCATCCTCCAGGCCATCGGCCTCATCGAGAAGCCCATCATCTTCCTCAACTACCAGAAGCCCTTGTGGGTCATCATGGCCATTGTGGCGGCCGAAGTGTGGCGGGCCACGGCCATCATCATGGTGATTCTGGTGGCCGGGCTGCAATCCATCCCCAACGATTACCTGGAGGCGGCCGAGATCTTCGGGGCCGGCCTCTTCGAGCGCATCACCCAGATCATCCTGCCCCTCCTGAAGCCCAGCCTCCAAGTGGCCCTCATCCTGCGCACGATTTTGGCCTTCCAGGCCTTCGCCGTGGTGGTGGCGCTGGCCGGGCAGGGGGCCACGGTGTTGGCCAAGGAAGCCTACAAGTGGTACACCGACATCCGCAACCCCAACGTAGCAGCCGCCTACGCCGGCCTCATCATGGTGCTCTCCATCGCCACGACGATTGTCTACCTGCGGGCCCTGCGCACGCCCGAGGAGGTGACGGCATGAAGCACTGGCCCTGGAGTCGCATTGTCCTCCACGCGGTGGCCCTGCTGTTGCTCCTGTGGGTGGTCCTGCCCATTTACCTCATTGCCCTGGCGGCCTTCAGCCCGCGGGACGTGGTCTACCAGTATCCCAAGCCGCTGGTGCCGACTCAGTTCTCGCTGGAGACCATGCTCTTCTTCATGCGCTCCAGCGGCGTGCTCGACTCGGTTCGGCGCAGCGTGATCGTGGCCCTCCTGACCTTGGTCGTCTCCATGGCCGTGGGCGCGCCTGCCGGCTACGCCCTGGCGCGCTACATCTTTCCCGGACGGGACACGTTCCGCATTGCCATCGTCTCCACGCGCGCCTTTCCCATCGTCATCCTCTCCATCCCGCTGGCCGTCTCCTTCATCAACCTCGGGCTCTACGATTCCACCATCAGCGTGGCCCTGATGCACACGGCCTTGGCCCTGCCCTTCACCATCCTGGTGACCAGCAGCGTCTTCGCCAGCGTGCCCGTGGACCTGGAGGAGGCGGCCATGACCTTGGGGTGCAGCCGGCTGGGGGCCTTTTGGCGCATCTCACTCCCCCTGACGTTGCCCGGCCTGGCCGCGGCCGCCATCTTCACCTTCGTGCTCTCGTGGAACGAGGTCTTCGCCGCCGCCATCCTCACCCTGCGCAACCGCACGCTGCCCGCCCACGTGCTCAGCGTGCTCAACGAGTCCCCCCTGCCCTTCCGGTTCGCCGGCGGCTTCTTCCTGCTCGTGCCCGCCCTGATCTTCATGCTCTTCATCCGGCGGTACCTCTTCAACCTGTGGGGCCGGGTCGTGCGGTAGTCCCGCCGGGACATGGTGCCTAGCTCGTCAGGAGGAGAACGGCATGGCCGAGATTCGCATTGACCACGTGTGGAAAACCTTCGGCAAAGTGGTCGCCGTGAAGGACGTGACGCTGACCGTCGAGGACCGGGAGTTCGTCATCCTGCTGGGGCCGAGCGGCTGTGGCAAGACGACCTTGCTCCGCTGCATCTCCGGCCTCGAGCAGGTGGACCGGGGCACCATCTTCATCGGCGGCCGGAACGTGACCAACCTGCCCCCCCGCCGGCGGGGCATCGCCATGGTCTTCCAGAGCTACGCCGTCTTTCCCCACATGACGGTCTTCGACAACATCGCCTTCGGGCTGCGGATGAAGAAGCTCCCCAAGCCTGAAATCGAGCGGCGCGTGCGGGACGCCGCCGCCCTCATGCACATCGAGGAGCTCCTGGACCGCTACCCGGCCCAGCTCAGCGGGGGCCAGCGCCAGCGCGTGGCCGTGGCCCGCGCCATCGCCGTCCAGTCGGAGGTGCTGCTCATGGACGAGCCCCTGAGCAACTTGGACGCCCTGTTGCGCCTGGAGATGCGCGCCGAGCTCAAGCGCCTCTTCACGGAGTTGGAGACGACGGTGGTCTACGTGACCCACGACCAGGTGGAGGCCATGAGCATGGGCGACCGCATCGCCGTCATGCGGGACGGCGAGATCCTCCAGTTCGACACGCCCGTGCGCGTCTACGACTACCCGGCCGACCGCTTCATCGGCGGCTTCATCGGCAACCCGCCCATGAACTTCCTGATGGCCGAAGTCACCGACGGCCGCGTGCTCGTCCACGGCACGGCTGTGGAGGTGCCCGCGCCGGTGCGCTCCCGCCTGCAGGCCGGCCCCGTGCTGGTGGGCATCCGGGCCGAGAACATCGAACTCTCGCCAGAGCAGGACGAAGGGGCCATCCCGGCCCGCGTGTTGGTGGTGGAGCCGCTGGGCTCCCACAACCTGGTGACCGCCAGCGTGGAGGCGGACATGGTGAAAGTCACCACGCCGGCCGACATGCGCCTGCGCCCCGACCAGGCCGTTTGGCTCCGCTTCGTGCCCGAGAAGGTCCGCTGGTTCGACGCCGAAAGCGGGCGCGCCCTGCCCGTGGACTACGAGGCCGTGGAGGCCGCCGGCCATGTCGGATAAAGTGCGCGTCGCCCTGGTGGGGTGCGGGAACATTGGGAGCGGAGGGCACGCGCCGGCCTACGCCCGGGTGCCCGGCGCCGAGCTGGTGGTGGCCTGCGACCTCCTGCCGGGACGCGCCGAGGCCGTGGCCCGGGCCACGGGGGCCGAACCCTGTGGGAGCTTTCAGGAGGTGGTGGCCCGCGACGACGTGGACGCCGTGGACCTCTGTGTGCCCACCGACCGGCACGCGCCGCTGGCCGTCGAGGCCCTGCAGGCCGGCAAGCACGTGCTCTGTGAGAAGCCCATCGCGCGCACCTTGGAGGAGGCCGACGCCATGATCGCGGCCGCCCGCGAAGCCGGGCGCGTGCTCATGGTGGGCCACGTGCGCCGCTTCGACCACCGCTACGTGGCCGTCAAGGGGGCTCTCCGGGCCGGCGACGTGGGCCGGCCGATCTACATCCGGCGCGCCGAACGCCAGTGGCTGCCCGTCCCCGCCGACGTCTGGTATTGGCGCCCCGAGGCCGGCGGGGGAGTCATCGTGGACATCGGCGTCCACATCGCCGACATGTTCCGGTGGCTCCTGGAAGACGAGCCGGTGAGCGTGTACGCCGTGGGCCGCCAGGTGCGCCAGGCCGCCCGTGAGGCCAACAGCTTCGACCACGCCCTGATGACCTTTCGCTTCGCCGGCGGGGCCATCGCCGTGGCCGAGGCCAGTTGGGCCTACCAGCCCAGCTTCGGGCGCGGCCTCTACGCGGCCCTCGACATCGTGGGCACGGCCGGCACGCTCCACGACAGCGACCAGCAGGCCAATCCAATGCTGGTCTACGACGCCACCCAAGGACCCCAACTGCCCCACTATTTCCGCTTCATGTCCACCACCGAGCACGCCTTTCAGGCCGAGATCGCCCACTTCGTGGCCTGCGTGCGGGGCGAACACCCCCCTGCTATTTCGCCCCACGACGCCCGTCGGGCCCTGGAGATGGCCCTGGCGGCCCAGCGCTCGGCCGAGACGGGAAGTGTCGTTCCCCTGTGAGGAGGAGAACGCCCATGGGCCGGAAGGTGCGCTTTGGCATTGTGAGTTACGCCCACCTGCACACGCCCCGCTACACGGCGGCCGTGGCCGCCAATCCCCACGCCGAGCTGGCGGGCATCGCCGGCACAGGCCTCAACGACGACGTGGCCCGTGCCGAAGCGGCCCGGCATGGCGTGCCCTACTTCGAGAGCGTGCAGGGCTTGCTCGACCGGGCCGGCGTCGAGGCGATCTACGTCGGCACCGAGCCCACCCGCCACCTGGAGATCGTCCGGCTGGCGGCCTCGCGGGGCGTCCACGTGCTCTGCGACAAGCCCATCGCCACCACGCTCGCCCAAGCCGACGCCATCGTGGAAGCAGCCCGTCGCGCGGACATTAAACTCATGGTGCCCTTCAACCCCCGTTTTCAATTGCCCGTCATGCGCTGCAAGGAGGAGCTCGTGTCGGGGCAGGCGGGTGAGCTGGTGGCCATCTACGCGGTGAAGTACGGCAAGCTGCCCACGTGGGCGCGGAGCCCCCAGCGGGCCGACTGGTTCCTCGACCCCCATCAGGCCGGCGGCGGGGGATTCCTGGACATCGGCATTCACGCCGTGGACGCCCTGCGCTGGCTGGCCGGCGCCGAGGCAACGCGGGTCTACGCCCAGATGGGCACCTTCATTCACCCGCTGGAAGCCGAGGACTTGGGCACCATGACCGTGGAGTTCGCCAACGGCGTGGTGGGCGTGCTCAGCGCCGGGTGGGTGAACCCCGAGAGCTTTCCCGCGTGGCTGGACGTGCGCTTCGAGGTGTTGGCCACCGAGCGCACCTACCTGATCGACAGCCCCTATCACGCCTTCACCCTGCACGGCCCCGCGGGCGTGGAGAGTCGCCCCTGGTGGCGGCGCGACGTGGACGGCCTGGTGGACGAGTTCCTCCACGCCATCATCGAGGACCGCGAGCCGGCCATCACCGGCGAGGACGGCCGCGCCGCGCTGGCCATCGTGCTGGCCGCCTACGAGTCGGCCCGCTTGGGCAGGCCTGTGGCTCCCAGCTTATAGGCTCATGGCCAGGAGCGTCTGCACGATGATGGATTGCACCACTTGGAGGACCAGAATGGCCACGATGGGGCTAATGTCCACCATGCCGATGGGCGGGATGATGCGCCGGAAGGGCTCCAGGATCGGGTCGGTCACGCGGTACAGGAACTGCACAATCGGGTGATAGGGGTCGATGTGGATGCCGGCCAACGGCAACCACGAGAGCAGAATGCGGGCGAAGATCGCCAAGTCAAGCAGGTAGAAGAAGAGATTCACCAGGTCAACAAGAGCGCGCATGATTTCCCCTGTACCTCCGCTGTCTCCGTGATCACGGGTTCCGTGGCCCCAGGATAGCCGTGCCGATGCGCACCAGAGTTGCCCCCTCCTCGACGGCCACCTCGAAGTCATTGGACATGCCCATCGAGAGCTGGCGCCAATCCGCCTGCGGGAACTCCCGGGCCAGCCGGTCCCGCAGCCGGCGCAGGGCCGCGAAGTGAGGGCGTGCCTCTTCCGGGTCGGCCACCAGAGGGGCCATGGTCATGAGGCCGTGGACCCGCACGCGCGGCAGGTTCAGAATGGCCTCCACGTCCTCCAAGAACGCCCCGACATCTTCCGGCGACGTGACGGGGAAGCCATACTTCGTCGCCTCCCCGCTGACGTTAACTTCCAGCAGCACGTCCACGCGGTCCACCCCGGCCGCGCCGGCGCGCTTGTCCAGCTCGCGCGCCAGCCGCACCGAGTCCACCGAGTGGACCAGGGCGAAGCGGCCCACGACGTGGCGGGCCTTGCGCCGCTGCACGTGGCCGACCATGTGCCAGCGCACGTCGGCCAGGTCGGCCAACGCCTGCTGCTTCTCCAGCGCCTCGTGAACGCGGTTCTCGCCGATCTCCCGCACCCCGCAGGCGTGGAGTGCCCGGATGACCTCCGGCGGGTGCGTCTTGGTGACCGCGACCAGCGTCACCTCGTCGGCCGTCCGGCCGGCGCGTGCGGCCGCGGCGGCCACGCGCTCTTGAACGCGGTTCAGGTTGGCCCGCAGAGTTGTCGTGTCCATGGGTCCACACCGGAGATCGCGCGCAGGGCAAGATATGGGGTAATTGTACACGGAATTCCCCGTTTGACGAAGCGGCGGGGCTCCGCCTCGCCCGGCGAGAGGCGCTCCACGCGCCCGCTGGCTATCGGGCGGGCACCTTAATTTCCTGCCCAATGCGCAGGCGCCTGGGGTCCAGGCCCGGGTTGAGGGCCAGGATGTCGTCCACGGTGACACCGTACCGGCGCGCGATGGTGCCCAGGATCTCCCCTTCCTGAACCACGTGGATGATCACCGCCGGCGTCGCCGTGGGCTCAGGCGTGGGCGTCGTTGTGGCCTGCGGCGCTTCGGGCGAGGGCGTGGCATCGGTTGGCGTCGGTGTGGGGAGGGGGATGATCAGCTCCTGGCCGACGCGCAGGAAATCGTCGGTCAGGTTGTTGGCCTGCCGGATGGCCTCGACGGAGACGCCGTAGCGGTTGGCGATCTCCAGGAGCACCTCTCCCTGTTGGACGACGTGGACGAGCGCGGCCGGCGTGGCCGTTACCTCCGGCGTGGCCGTGGCCGTGGGCGACGGCGAGGGCGTGGCCGTGGGCGTCACAGTCGCCGTGGGCGAGGCCGTTGGCGGGAAGGTGGGCAGGGGGGTGAAGGTGGGGAGTGCCGTGGGGGTCGGGGTGGCAACGGCCGGGAGCTGGGTGGCGGCCACGGCCCCCACGAAGAGAAGCGTGATGGCCAGGGCAATCAAGTCGGTGAAGAAGGCGGCACCTCGGGGCCAACCGCCGGGCCCAGCATGGGCATGGCGCCGGCGCTGCCAGAGGAGTCCGGCGAACCCCACGGCGATCATGCCGCCTATCAGCAGAATTGGCCACTTGGCGCTTAAACTGTCCATTTCACCGCTTCCTCACCTCAGTACGCCGCGCGAACCGTGTGGCCGTGCCCTGACAGCGGCGATCCGCGCCGGCCGGTCTTCATTATAGGCCGTTCCTCCTCCTTGTCGAGCCACGCCGCTCCCGTCCTCACGGCACGCGGACGACCAACGTGCCCAGCTCCACCCGACGGCCGTCGATGACGAGGCGCAGGCGCGCCGTGCCGGCTGGCAAGTCGCCGGGCAGAAAGCGCACCTGGGGGTCGCGCACCACCTCACCGGCCTGCCACTTCTCAGGGGGGTAGCGCCCCTCGAGCGGCTCCCACGGCCACGCGGCCGCCAGCCGGCCGTCGGGCGCCACCAGCTCGAGGGTCATCGGGGGAAGATCGGGGGCCTGGCGACCGGCCCGCCAGAAGAGAATGACGCTGAGGGGGTCGCCGGGGGCCAACGGCGTCTCGGGGGCGTGGTCGAAGCCGAGCTTGTTGAAGCGCCAGCCCACCAGGGACACCTCTCCCAACGGGACCCGCCGGCGCACGGCCGCGTCCAGGGCGTCGGCCGTGGGGGGCACAGGGGGCCGCCGGACGCGCACGTCGGCCAAGGTGAGGGCATCGCCGCCCCCGGCCACGGGCAGGCGCCGGCCCGTGGCCCGGTCGTACAACCCCACGATGAGCCGATAGGTGCCCGGCGGTGTGCCCGGCAAGACGGGCACGCCCAGGCGCCCGCGGTAGGCCTGGCCGGGCTCCCACGCCGTTGAGGGCGTGGCCGCCGGCCGGCCGTCGTACTGGCCCACGATGTGGTTGCCGGCGTCGAGCACTTGGGCAAACACCACCAGCTCCGCCTGCGGGGCTTGTGCGGGCCGCCACACCAGCTCCACCCGCACAGCGTCGCCGGCGATGACCTCCTCGGGGGCCACGGCCGCCTGAGCCAGCACCACCCCGTCGCCGAACCGGGCCCCCACGGGCTCGAGGCGGTCGCGGAGATCGCCGAACTCGTAGACGGCCAGGCGCACGTTGCCATACCACCGGTCGCCGGCCTTGAAGGCGTTGGCGTTCAACCACCCCTCGATGATGCCCTCGGGGTCGCTCTCCTGCTGGGCCCAGAGCACGGCGTAGAGGCGGCGATGCCGGCGGGCAATGGACTCCAGCTCCCGCACCGTGGCCTCCGGGTCCGGCGGGCGCCGGCGGGGCATGGGGTAGCGGGGCAACGGCCCCTTGTAGTAGTAGTCCAGGATTTCGATCTGGCCGGGCCCCAGGAGCATAATGGCGTCGTCGGGGCCGGCCGTGGCCTCGATGGTGCGGGCAATGCCCCGGTAATCGTCCCGCCAGTAGGCCGGGTCGGTCCACTCGTTGCGCAGGGGCACCACAGCGGCGCCGACGAGCAGGGTCATCGCGGCCGCTGTGACCGGCCAGGACCACGCCGGCCGCCTGATCAACTCGGCCGCTGCGCGCGCGCCCAAGCCCAGCACGAGGTGGTAGCCGGGCAAGGCCACGATGAGGAACTTGGCGTCGTAGAAGGGGCGGTCGAGGGCCGAGAGGATCAGCATGAGGCCCGGCGGCACCAGCCACCAGGCGAAGGCGAAGAGGCCCGGCCAGCCGGCGCGTCGCGCGCCCACGGCCGACGCCGCAATCAAGGCCAGGAACCCCCACAGCCACGGCGACCACGTGGGGGGCACATTCGGCCCCAGGCTGAAGGTGCGCAGCACTTCGCGAGCCAGGAACGCGGGCCCGAAGGGCTGGCTGATGGCCGGCCAGTTGAGCAGTGTCTGTCGGCTCAGGTAGAGCCAGGGGATGTACGCCGCGGCGAGCCCCACGTGTGCTCCCGCCCACCACGCCCACTTGGCCGGCGCCCACCGCTCTCGCCAGGCGCGCAGAACCCACACCACGTTCTGCGCGACGACGACGGCCCCGCCGAAGTAGTGGGTGTAGGCCGCGGCCAGGGCCACCGGCCACCAGACGGCCAGACGGCCGGGCGATGGGCGCTCCAGGTAGCGGGCGAAGGCGGCCCAGGAGAGCGCGCCCAGGAGGGCCATCAGGATGTACATGCGCGTCTCCTGGGAGTAGTGCACGGCAAAGGGCGAGAGGGCCGCGGCGAGGCCGGCCACCGTTCCCCCCACGCGCCCGAACCACCGCCGGCCCAGGGCGTAAGTCACGGCCACGAGGAGCGTGCCGTACACGGCGCTCAGCCCGCGCACGGCGAAGACGCCGGTGCCGACCAGCGCCACCCAAGCGTGCAAGGTGAAGTAGTAGAGGGGCGGGTGAATGTCGCGCGACGCGTCCAGGGCGATGCGGACGAGGGGGCGGGGGGCCAAGGCCACGCTGGTGCCCTCGTCGGCCCACAGGCTCTGGATCTCCAGGCCGTAGGTGCGCAGGGCGAAGGCCAGGAGAACGAGTCCCAGGCCAACGAGCAGGTGTTCACCGGGCCGGCGACGGCGCATCCCTGTCTCCTCCTCCCGGCTATTCCTCCTGCCGGACGATGATGCCGTCCACTCCGAGCTCGCCCTCCAGCACCTCGACGCGCACGGCGTGGCGGCCGGGCCCCAGCCCCTCGGCGAGGGGGAGCAGCACGGGGTCGGAGGGGGTATCGCCCCGCACGGACAGCTCACGGGGAGCGCCGTCGCCCACGCGGACGGCCAGGCGGGCGGCCAGGCCCGGGCGCAGGGCCAACACCACGCTGCGCCCCTCGACGCCGAAGGAGAGCGTCGCGCCCTCGCGGCCCAAGGCGTACCCGCCCAGCACGGCGCGGTCATCTGCCCGCCGCTCCCAGGGGCCCTCATAGGTGAGCGCCCAGTGGGTCTCCTGGTGATACCCCCGGTACAGGGTCGGGCGCAGAGTGGTCAGGAAACGCCGGATGGCCTCATAGGCCGGCGTGGGCGTGAAGTCGGGCTCCACGAGCCGAAAGTAATACTGGGGCTGGTCGGCCTCGCGGTCGTCGGCCTGTTTGAAGAACCAGTAGGTGACCACCCCCATCCAGGGCCACTCCCGTTGAATGCGCTCGAAGGCCTCCACGGCGTAGCGGGCGCGCCGATCCTCCGGCGTGCGGCCGAAGAGGGGCACCACGCCCTCGGGCGCCGAGTTCCACCCCACTTCGCTGGCCCAAATGGCCTTCTCCCCGTCGCCGTTGCGCAACATGATGTCGCGGATGTAGATGGGGCGGGAGAAGTTGAGCACGCGCGGCCTCATGCGGCGGTCGTAGGGCCCGCTCCAGAGGCCGTAGTCCTGGACGGCCAACACGTCGAACCACCGGGCCGCGCCCGCGTCGTAGAGGCGCTGGAGGAAGAGGAAGTCGTTGAGGTCCCGCCGGGTGAGCTCGATGGTGGGCGCCAGGGGAGCCGTGAGGATCACGGCGTCGGGGTCAACGGCCTTGATGCACGTGAAGCCGGCCTGGAGCAGGCGGGCGTATCCCTCCGGGCTAACGGCATAGGTGCCCCACTCGGGGAAGATGTTGGGCTCGTTCCAAATCTGGTAATAGCGAATGCGCCCCCGGTAGCGCCGGGCCACGGCCTGCACGTAGTCACAGAAGTCCTGCAGGTCGTCCGGCGGGGCCTGGGGCCCCACGTCGTTGCCCCGAGCCCTGGCCCACGCCGGCGGGTTGGAGAGGCGGGCAATGATGGAGAGGTTGTGGGCCTCGGTGCGTTCCACGATGTAGTCATACTTGGTCCAAGCGTTGCGAATTTCCCGATTCCGCAAGTCCACGAACCAGCCCTTGCGGTGGATTTCCAGGTCCTCCCAGGGGAACTCCTGGCGGATCCAGCGGAACCCGGCGGCCTCGATCATGGCCAGCGTGCGCTCCACCCGGCGGGGGTCGGTCTCGTTCTGGAGGAAGGTGTTCACGCCGAAGGGGTAGAGCCCGGCGTGGCGCACGGGGATCAGGGGTTCGGTGGCCGGCCGCGGGCGCAGGTAACCGCTCACCACGTGGCCCAGCCCCCGCACTTGGGCGGCCAAGAGCTCCTCGCCCGTCTGGGAGCGCAGCCACCGCCGCACGGCGTCCTGGCGTGCCCACGCGACGCCGGCGAGGAACACCAGGAGCGCGAGGCCGAGGAGCACGGCCGGCCAGAGGAGCCGCGTCCGCGAGCCCATCGCCTGCCTCAACCGCGCAGCTTGATCAACCGCTCGGCGGCCGCCTCCAACGTCTCCCACCGCTTGCAGAAGGTGAAGCGCACCAGGTGGCGCCCCTCGTGCGTGTTGATGTAGAAGGCCGTGGGCGGGATGGCCGCGACGCCGATTTCGGTAACCAGGTGGCGACAGAAGGCCACGTCATCGGGGAAATCCGTTTCCCCGATGTCCACCAGGACGAAGTAGGTGCCCTCGGGCGTGTAAGCCGGCAGGCCGATCTCGGCGAAGAGGCCGAGCATGAAGTCACGGCGCTGCTGGTAGTCGCGGCGCAGGGCCTCGAAGTAGTCGTCGCCGGCGCGCAGGGCCACGGCGATGGCCTCCTGCAACGGCGTGGCGCCGGCGAAGGTGATGAACTGGTGGGTGCGGCGCACGGCCGGGGCCAGGTGAGCAGGGGTGATGGCCCACCCCACTTTCCAGCCCGTGAGGCTGAAGGTCTTGCCGGCGCTGCTGATGGTAATGGTGCGCTCCCACATGCCGGGCAACGAGGCCAGGCGCATGTGCCGGTGGCCGTCGAAGACAATGTGCTCGTACACCTCGTCGGTGATGGCCACCACATCGTGGGCCTGACAGAGCTCGGCAATGAGGGCCAGCTCCTCGCGGGTGAAGACGTGGCCGGTTGGGTTGTGGGGCGTGTTCACGATAATGGCGCGCGTGCGGGGGCCGAAGGCAGCCCGCAGCTCCTCGGCCGGCACGCGGAAGTCGGGTGGCCGCAAGGTGACTGCCCGCACCGAGCCCCCGGCCATGCGCACGGCCGGCAGGTAGGAGTCGTAAAAGGGCTCGAAGAGGATCACCTCGTCGCCCGGGTTGACCACGCCCAAAACGGCCGCGAAGATGGCCTCGGTGGCGCCACAGGTGACGGTGATGTGGGCGTCCGGGTCAACGTCTACGCCGTAAAACCGCCGGCTGTGCTCGGCCAGGGCTTGGCGCAGGGCGGCTTGGCCGTGCATGAGGGCATATTGGTTGAGGTCACGCGCGATGGCGTCACGGGCGGCCTCCTTGGCCACGCCGAAGCCGGGAAAGTCGGGGAAGGCCTGCCCCAAGTTGACGGCCTGGTGTTCGGCAGCCAGCCGGCTCATCTCGGTGAAGATCGTGGTGCCCGTGCCGCGGATGCGTTCGGCCAGGTAACGCTCTGCCATGATGAGCCCCCTCCTACCGTTTGGAGAAGAGGAGCGCGCTCACGGCGCCACAGACGGCCAGCAGCGCACATCCTGCCACGAACACCATGACCATGGCCACGCGGGTGTAGCCGTGGTGGAATTGCTGTTGGTCCACACGCCGGGCCACGTCCAACGCCAGGGCCGTGGCGCCCAGGGAGGCAAGTAGGGTACTCATGGGCTCAACTCCGTTGAGGTGTCATGGGGCCAAGTATAGACAAGTTGGGCGAAAACGGAAATGGCCGCCCACTAGCGCGCTGTGCGCACCCACAGGCGGGTGCCGTCGCTGATGAGCTCCACCGTGCCCTGGGTGTCGGTCCGGTAGACGCGGACGCCGGCCGCGCGCAGGCGTTCCAACACTGTTTCATCAGGGTGGCCAAAGGGGTTCTGGGCCCCCACGGAGATGAGGGCCACGGAGGGGCGCAGCGCCTCTAGGAGGGCCGGCGTCGTCGAGGTGGCGCTGCCGTGGTGGGCCACCTTGAGCACGGCGCAGGGGCCAAGGCGCCCTGCGGTCACCAGCCGGCGCTCCGCCTCGGCCTCGATGTCGCCGGTCAGGAGGGCGCAGAACCGGCCGTAGCGCACGCGCAGCACAACGGAGCTGTTGTTCTCCTCCGGGTCCCCCGTCGTCCCGGGCGGGGGCCACAACACGTCCAGGCGCACGCCGTGGCCCAAGTCAACGACCTGCCCCCGCGTGGCGCGCACCAGACGGGTTCCCCCGCCGTTGCGCACTTGGTCCCACGTCCGGCTCAGGGCCGTTGTGGGCGGGAGCCCAGGGTCGAGGATGAGCTCGGTGCGGTAACGGGTGAGGAGTTCGGGGAGGCCACCCAAGTGGTCGGCGTCGGGGTGGGTGAGCACGATGAGGTCGAGGGTGCGGTCCCACGGCGGCATGAAACGCCCCACGCGGGTGAGGAGCACTTGGGGGTCTGGCCCCCCGTCCACCAGGACCTGCTTGCCGTCAGGAGTGCGCAGGAGGATCGCGTCGCCCTGGCCCACGTCGAGGAGCACAAGGTGCAGTCTCCCGTCCGGCCGGTAGGCGACGAGCAGCCAGGGGATCGCGGCGGCCACGAGGGCCACAGCCCACCCAAGGGCCTCCAGCCGCGTGCGCCCCGAGCGGGCCCACGCCCACACCTTCGCCCTGAGTTCCGGGCGGCGGGCCAGCCACCACGCGCCACCCACGGCGGCGTAGAAGGCCAGCAGCCCGCCGATGCCGGGGGACGGAACGCGCACTTGGGCGTAGGGCAGATTGGCCGTCCACTCCACGGCCGCCAGGGTCCAGGTGAGGCCGGCCCAAGGCACCCAGGCCAGCAGCCGGCCAAGGGGCAGCCACACGAGGCCGGCCAAGGTTGCCAGGCCGCCCCCGAGCATGATCCACGCCTGCACCGGCAGGATGAGCACGTTGGTCAGGAGGGAGACGAGGGAGAGCCGGCCGAAGGCGTAGACGATGAGCGGCGTCGTCAGGATCTGGGCGGCCAACGTCACGATGAGGGCCTCGTTCAGCAGGTCGAGCAGCCGCCGGCGGAAGGGCCCGCGAACGGGCAGCCGCGCCTCGGCCCAGGCGGTCAGGTCGGGCACGAAGAGGATCAGGGCCAGCGTGGCCAGGGCCGAGAGCTGAAAGCCCATGTCGTAGAGGGTGGCCGGCCTGAGCAGCGTCATGGCCACGGCGGCGGCCGCCAGGGAATTGAGCGCCAGGGTGGAGAGCCCCCACTGCCGGGCGAGCACGTAGAGCCCGCCCATGATGGCCGCCCGCGTCACGGCCGCGTCGGCGCCCACCAGCAGGGTGTAGAGGAACACGGCCCCCAGCGCGAAGGCCGCCGCACCACGCCGGCCCAAGGCCCGCCGACCCAGCGCCAGGAAGAGGCCGGCCAGGATCGAGATGTTGAACCCCGAAATCACCAGGATATGGGTGGTGCCGGTTATGTTGAAGCGCTCCATGACCTCGTCGGGAATGCCGCCCTCGATGCCGAGCAGGATGCCGTTGAGCAGGGCCGCGTGGGGTTCCGGGAGGAGCAGGGCGTTCGTGCGGGCAGCGCGCCGGCGCAGGGCGTAGAGGGCCCGGTAGAGGGGAGAGCCGTGTCCGCCGGAGAGGCGCTCGGCCCGCGCGCGCCGCATCTGGCTGAAGATGCCCTGGCGGGCCAAGTAGGTTCGGTAGTCGAAGGTGTCAAACGAGGGAGGTGTCTCCAACAGGCCCGTGAGCCGGATGCGGTCGCCGTACCGGAACGCCGGGTACAGGGGCACCCGGGTGACGAGCGTGCCCCGAACGGGCTCCGCCGTGCCGTCCGGGCGCACGAGGAGGTCGGCCGCCACGCGGAGGCGCAGTCGGCCGGCATGGGCCTCGGGATCGTTGACGATCACCCCCTCCACGGTGACCCGCTCTCCGAGGTCATTGTAGGCCGAGAGCGTCTGGCTGCTCGGGTCGGGCCGGGCTGATACTGCCCGCAGGCCGCCGAGGAGGAAGAGGATGAGCACGGCGAGGCCCAGCACGGCGCCATCGCCCAGCGGGTTGAGCACCACCAGCCTTCCCCACGCCGTGCGGCGCAACGAGCGGAAGCGCCACGCCGCGCCGGCCGCGAGGGCCGGCAGGGGCAGCCACCACGCCCACGGCGGCGTGGACCGGGTTTCGGCCAGAGCGATGCCGGCCAACCAGGCGGCGGCAAGCCACACCAGTGGGGGCAGGGTGTGATACCATGTCCGAGCTGGGGGCATGGCGCGCTTCACCATCGCCGTGCTCTGCTGTGCTTCAGGGGCCAACGTCATCGGCCGGCGGCGCCACTAGCAGGGCGACCTGCTCTCGACCGGCTTCGGCTAGGTACGGAAGCAGCTCCGACGGGGACAACTCCAGGCCTCCCACGAGAAGGTGGGCCCTACATCCCCGCCGGCAGTCGCTCGCCCCAAACCCCAACACGGGAACGGAGAGAGCCGGAGAGGCGGCCAGCGCCTGGCTCCAGCGGCACTCCAGCCTCTCGCCGGCAACCCACGCCGCCCACGCCACCGGCGCGACGTGGCGCACGTAATCCACGTGCCAGCGGAGCCTTTGGGGGCCACGCCAGTGGCGCGCTAATCTCGCGCGCAGGCCGCCGGGCCCCCAGGCGCTGCCCACGTACAGGTAGAGCCCCGGGGCAAAGGCGAACGTGCCGAGGCGGCCCACGGTGAGCACGCGCTCCGCCTCCAGGCGCAGGGCGAGCACATACGTGCCGGGCCGGGCGGGAGGAGAGGTGGCCGCGGACATCTCCCGCTTCCTACCACTTGCGGACCGCTCCCGGCATGACCAGCTCGGTCAGGGCGCAGTGGTAGCCGCCGTAGCGCACCTGGCATTGGGCAGGCCGCGCGTCGCGGGGCACCTCGACGCCCAGCCGGCGCAAGTTGCGCACCACGTGGCACACGGGCAACCCCATCACGTTGGCCGGACACCCGACCACTTTTTCCACCGGGGCGAACTCGGCGTTCTGGATGGCGTAGGCGGCCGCCTTGTCGAGGGGATCGCCGCTCTGCACGTAGGCGGCGATCTCCTCGTCGCTCATGGGACGCAGCCAAACCAAGGTGTCACACAGTTCTGTGATGGCCTTGCCTGTGGCCGCGTCCAACACGGTCACGCCGGTGAGCACCCGGTGGCGCTCCCCCCGCAGGCGCTGCAACATGGCCACAGCCTCGTCGGGATCGCGGGGTTTGCCCAGGATGTCACCCCTGTGAACCACAACGGTGTCGGCAGCCACGATGATGCCGTCACCCGCGTCCGCGGCCACAGCGCGGGCCTTCTCCCGGCTCAGCCGTTGGGGGAACGCGGCCGGGGGCTCATCGTGCCGGCGCTCCTCCGGCACGTCGGCCGGACACACGTTGAAAGGGAGCCCCAACAGGGCCAGGAGCTCGCGCCGGCGGGGTGATCGGCTGGCCAGGACCAAATGGCGTGGTGTCTGAGTGGTCATGGGGTTCGCTCCTCGTAGGCGTGGGCCAAGGCCACCCGCTCGCGCACCGGAGGGTGGGAGGCGAGGAGCCACACGGCCCAACGGGGCGGATCGGCCTCGGCCAAGTTCTGGTTGGCCAGGCGAATCATGGCCGAGGCAAAGGCGCGGGGATCACTCGTCTTCAGCGCGTACCGGTCGGCCAGTCGCTCGCGCCAGCGGGAGTAGGCGTTCAGCAGGGGGAAGACGAGCACGCTGAAGAGGCCGAAGGCCAGTACCAGGAGGGGCAAGGCGCTCACGTCGCCGGGGCCTTCGAGGTCAAAGGCGGCCACGCCCCACCGGAGGAAGCGGTGGGCCACGTACATGCCGCCGAAGTACAGGGCGCTCTGGACGAGCACGCCCAGCTCCAGGTCACGGTGGACTTGGTGGCCCAGCTCGTGGGCCAGGATGGCCTCGATCTCGTCGGGGGAGAAGTCGGCGTAGAGGGTGTCGCCCAGGGCGATGCGCTTCGTGCGCCCCAGGCCCATCACCAAGGCGTTGGCCGCGCGGGTGCGGCGGCTCAGGCGAATCGTGTAGACATCGGCCACCTCCACGCCGGCCCGGGCGGCCAGACGGCCAATGCGCTCGCGCAACAGCGGGTCGTCCAGGGGAACGAGCTGGTAGAAGAGGGGCACGATGAGAACGGGAGCCACATAGCCCAAGAGCGCCGAGACCGCCGACAGGAAGAGGGCCGCCCACACCCACCACGTGTCCGGGGCCGTGCGCAGGAGCCAGAAGACCATCTCGGCCACAGGCAGGCCGAGCGCGAGCCCCAATCCCAGGGCCTTGAGTTCGTCGAGGAACCATCCCCGAAGCTCTTGGGTGCTCAGGCCATACCGGTGTGGGAGCACGAACCCCCGCCACCACGCCAAGGGCAGGGTGAGCGCCGTATACCCCGCGTAGACGACGGCCACGTAGGCGGCCACCAGGGCCCAGGGGTTCTCCACGCCGGCTCCCACCAACCACTGCTTGAGGGTAACGGCCAGGCCGCTGAGCAAAAAGGCGAGCACCAGGGCCCCGGAGAAGAGCAGGTCCACGAGCAGGAGAATTCGCCGTTTGCCGGCGTACTCGCGGGCCCTCTCCTGGCGTTGAGAGTCCAACTCTGGACGCTGGTAGGAGGCAGAACGCATACTTGGGCTCCCCAACGGATCTCCTGTACACCCGATTGTACGCCATCCCCCAGGTTCCGCCAAGTTCCTAGCCCAGCCCACGCGATGTGGACAGCGAGAAAAAATTGGGAGGTACGTTGAAATTGGGCGTTACCTTTCCCGGCCTGGGACGTATGTGGGGGTGACGGTGAACAACGAGCCAACGACAAGCTCAAGGAAACAAGAGGAGGATAACGATGAGACGGTTCCAACGACGATTTGCTTCTATGACGCTCCTGTTGGTTGTGGTCATGGTCTTGGCTGCCTGTGCCACACCCTCCGGTGTGCCTGATCAGAATGGCGCCGATGTGCCCACCCAAGATCTCCAACAAGCCCCTGACCAAAACGCACTTCCCGTAGATGCAGCCGGCGATCAGGATGCCACCACACCGGCCGACACGGCCAACGACATGGACGGCCAGGATGCCGCCGACATGAACGCCGACGCGGGCGACATGAGCGGCGACATGGACAGTGACATGTCCATGGACGAGAAGGACATGGAAGGCGCTCGGATGGGCGACGACGAGGCGGACGACCGCATGGCCGACGCCCAGGACAAGCGCGACGAGGCCATCGATGAGGCCGACGACAAGCTCGACGACGCTCTGGAGAACCGCTCTGAGATGGCCGAGGAGCAGGCTGATGAGGCGGACGACCGCATGGCCGACGCCCAGGACGACGCTGAGGACCACCGCGACGACGCCCAGGACGACGCCGACGACGCCCA
>Ga0256839_1001760_pt1 | contig 25571 bp, 27 predicted proteins | sample 354166metaG_FD_185968 | JGI IMG/M metagenome (GOLD analysis project Ga0256839, IMG submission 185968) | Hydrothermal vent microbial communities from Mid Atlantic Ridge, Atlantic Ocean - 354-166 | ecosystem: Environmental > Aquatic > Marine > Hydrothermal vents | place: Atlantic Ocean: Mid... | reverse complement strand
GCATCCGCTACTGCAATCGGTGCAGAATTAAACCGCCCTGAAGGTAATGGGGCTGCTGCTGCAATGAATCAGCAGCACTCACATGGCATGGAACATGGACATGCTATGCCGGCGGCGACCTTAGCCAAGCAAGGGGCGCAACCGCATGAACATGCGAGCCAGGAAGCACCTTCGGTAACGGATGAGGGAATGACAACGGCATTACACTCGCATAATAAAGAAAGTAAGCCAATGATGCCATCATCACATGCAGGTCATAATGATGGGCATTAATTGAACCTAAAATAGACTAAGCTTTATTCATTATTAAATCGCTAAAGACATCATTTGGAATCACTTATGAAAATAAAATTAACTTTAATATCATTGCTACTTAGCTTGCTTTCAGCTTGTGCTTCTACTGCTCCAAGCCAAGAATCCCTGCATTTAATGGATGGCTCAAGCCTTTATATCGATTCGGGAAAAGTGGTGAAAATGACCGATAAAACAGGTGCTGTGGTTGAGATAAAAAAAGGTAAGGCATGGGCGCTAGAAGAGGGCGGTTATGTTTATATACGACAAGATGATACGATAAAAAAGATAGGGGAAAGTAGCTCAGCACATGGGCATGGTTCTCAAAAAAGTAGTGGCGGCGGTGGCGGCGGCCATAGTCACTAATGATGTGAAGTAAGCAACATACAGGTGTTTTATTTTGCATAGCATGTGTTATTAGGGCATATTTTAAGGTGCGGTGTTTGAGTAATAGCTTGCTCTTTAGAATATTGTTATCAAAAAAATGAGGAGTACATTATGAACTCGCACCATTGTCATCATCAGCATAAAGAAACAACTACCGAAGCATTACCCTCGGGTAATGCGCCTGTTTACAGTTGCCCGATGCACCCTGAAATTCAACAGAACCAGCCTGGGGAATGCCCAAAATGTGGCATGGCGTTAGAACAGGCTAATTATGTATTAAATTCCTCGGAACAAACCGAGTATAGTTGCCCGATGCACCCTGATGTTATTCGTTATGAGCCTGGGGACTGTCCTAAATGCGGTATGGCCCTAGAGCCCAAAACGGTAAAAGTTGATGCTGAAAATATTGAATTGAGCAGTATGTCGCGACGCTTTTGGGTCAGTGTACTGCTTGCTTTGCCTGTATTTGTTATCGCCATGATGCATGATTTAGCACCTGATGTAATACCAAGTGCTATTTCTGTGCAACAAATACAGTGGTTTGAATTTATGCTGGCAACCCCCGTGGTACTTTGGGGAGGATTTCCTTTTTTTCAGCGCGGACTCGCCTCTATTATGCACCGTAGTCTGAATATGTTTACTTTGGTTTCTATAGGCATAGGTGTTGCGTGGATTTATAGTGTGGTGGCTACTTTTTTGCCACAGCTTTTTCCTCCTATTATGCAAAGTGCAGAAGGGACAGTCGCTGTTTATTTTGAAGCAGCAGCGGTTATCACCACCTTGGTTTTATTGGGGCAAGTACTAGAGTTGCGTGCCAGAAGTCAGACCAGTGATGCTATCAAGCTATTACTTGAATTAGCACCAAAAATGGCGCGTATACACCGTGATGATGGCACTGAAGAAGATATTCCTCTGGAGCATGTAAAGCCGAACGATATATTACGGGTGCGCCCCGGTGAAAAAGTGCCTGTTGATGGTGTTGTGGTTGAGGGTAGCAGTGCCGTTGATGAGGCGATGATTACGGGGGAACCTATCCCTGTAGAAAAGTTTATTGGCATGCCATTGATTGGTGCCACCATTAATGGTACCGGTAGTTTGTTAATGCGTGCAGAGCATGTCGGCAGTGAAACCTTGCTGTCGCAAATTGTGCATATGGTCAGTAATGCGCAACGTAGTCGTGCCCCGATACAAAAGGTAGCCGATACGGTTGCCGGTTATTTTGTCCCCGTCGTGCTATTGGTCGCGCTTGCCACCTTATTGGCTTGGTGGGTATGGGGGCCTGAGCCACGTTTAGCGCATGCTATGGTAAATGCGGTTGCCGTATTAATCATTGCGTGTCCTTGTGCCTTAGGTTTGGCAACGCCGATGTCTATTATGGTCGGAACAGGGCGCGGGGCAATGGCCGGCATATTGATTAAAAATGCAGAAGCATTGGAAATTATGGAAAAGGTCGATACTTTAGTGGTCGATAAAACAGGCACTTTAACAGAAGGAAAGCCAACATTAACCTCAGTACAGGCCGTTAATGATTTTGTCGAGCAGGATGTTTTACGTTTCGCTGCCAGCTTAGAGCAAGTGAGCGAGCACCCGCTTGCCACGGCGATTGTAAAAGGAGTGCAAGCACAAGGATTACTGCTTATGCCGGTTGATGATTTTAACTCACTCACGGGGCGAGGTGTGACAGGTGTTGTTAAAGGCCATCACATTGCACTCGGTAATGCAACATTAATGGCAGAGCTAAATGTTGATATACAAGCCTTAACGGAACGTACTGATATTTTACGTGCAGAAGGGCAAACGGTGATGCTGGTAAGTGTTAATAATCAAGCAGCCGGTTTAATCAGTGTCGCTGACCCTATCAAGAAAAATAGTATTGATGCTTTAGAGCAGCTACATAAAAGGGACATAAAAATTGTGATGTTAACAGGTGATAATAAAGTGACCGCGCAGGCCGTTGCTCGGAACTTGAATATTGACCAGGTTTATGCGGATGTTTTACCCGAGCAGAAAGCAGAAGTGGTCAAACAGTTACAACAAGAAGGGCATATTGTTGCTATGGCGGGAGATGGTATTAATGATGCGCCGGCACTCGCGCAAGCTAATATAGGTATTGCAATGGGAACAGGTACTGATATTGCAATGGAAAGTGCTGGGATTACGTTGGTTAAAGGAGATTTATTAGGCATCGCCAAAGCGCATCATTTAAGCCAATTAACGATGCGTAATATTCGTCAAAATTTATTTTTTGCTTTTATTTATAATACCTTGGGTGTGCCCATTGCTGCTGGGGTACTTTATCCTTTCTTTGGTATTTTATTGTCACCGATGATTGCAGCGGCTGCCATGAGTTTTAGTTCGGTTTCTGTTATTAGCAACGCCTTAAGATTGCGCACTCTACCGCTTGATGAGTAAGCTATTTATGCGTTTTAACCACTCTACATGTGCGGAAGTAGCTGTATGCCTTTGATCATTTTATTAGCTTTGTTGCTGGTTGTTTTGACATTTTGGTTTCATTTTAAAGTGCTATTATGGCTCTCGAATTACGCGCCAGGCCTTGCCATATCTGATCAAAATCGTGTGTTAAGTATTATATTAGTGTTGTTTTTTGCTCATATGATAGAAATTGGCTTTTATGCCATTATGTTTGCCTGCTCCATAAATATTTTTGAACTTGGGACTTTAGAAGGAATTAAGGTGAATGACCCGATGGAGTATTTGTACTTTTCTAGCGTACTTTTTACATCATTGGGAATTGGTGATACCTATCCAATGGGGCATATTCGCTTTCTCACGGGAGTAGAAGCACTCAATGGCCTTTTGTTGATTGCTTGGTCGGCTTCTTTTACCTTTCTGGTCATGGGAGACTTATGGCCGCAGATTAAATGTTGTGATACTGATGAACCACCACCTGAAGGATAAATGCTGCAACGATGAAAGCTAACATTCATACCATTGTTATTAAAAGATTACTGAGTGCCAGTATTTTGATTGCGCTGGTGGTCTCTGCGATAGTGCTTTATATCGAGTTAGAGCGAATCGAAAAAAACGTGGTGCATATGGCTTATGAGGAGTCAATGCAATATGTTAGTTTTTATGATAAATATAAAAAGAATCAAAATGCTGATACTTTTCAAGTCTTTCAAGAAGAAATAAACGATCAGCTCAAAAAAAGCCATTTTATTATTCTGGAATTTTACAATGAAAAGCATCATTTGCTCTTATCACTAGGAACGGTTGATGTTGCTGAAATCAGAAACGAACTGATCAGAAAAGATCATAAATTACTGATGGATGATAATGTGAATTACAAAACTTTCTTTGTACACAATGCATTTACTAATGAGTTGTATATGGAAGTTGAAATTCCCTTTACGAGGCATGACAGTAAGCTGATTAATGGATATTTAAAAGGTATCTATAAGGTGTCTTCAAAAGAAGTTTGGAATATGGTTTATGATGCTGCTTTTGAATTGGCTCAATATATTGCAACCATTATTTTTACGGCGCTGGTTCTTTACCCCATTATTATCCGTTTAAATAAGGGCTTGCTTGCAAGTGCTAATGACTTATCACATGCCAATATTACGCTTCTTAAGGTATTAGGCGGCGCAATCGCTAAGCGTGATAGTGATACGAATACGCATAATTATCGGGTCACTATTTATGCGATTTATCTTGCTCAAGCACTTAAGCTAAAAAAACGCGAAGTAAGAGCACTTATTAAGGGCGCATTTTTACATGATGTCGGCAAAATTGGTATCAGCGACAGCATTCTTTTAAAGCCGGATAAGCTAGATGATGCCGAATTTAAGGAAATGCAACGTCATGTTATTTATGGGGTTGATATTATTAATAACAGCGAGTGGTTAAATGATGCCGTGGATGTTGTCAAATGCCATCATGAACGATTCGATGGTTTGGGATATTTTGGCGGTCTGGCCGGTAAAAAAATTCCACTGAATGCAAGAATCTTTACGATTGTAGATGTCTTTGATGCCCTAACGTCTAAGCGTCCCTATAAGAAAGCCTTTTCTTATGCCGAATCCATTGAAATTATTAAAAAAGGTTCTGGTTCTCATTTTGACCCAGAACTTGTCACGTTATTTGAACAAATTGCAGAAGAGTGTTATCTTCAACTAAGCATTATCAAAAAGGAAGATATTTTGAGTCAAAAACTAGATTTTTTGATAAAAGATTATTTTTTTTAAAAAAGATTAGGAAATCTTAATGATATGTGTGGCATGCATAATATGCCCATTGGGTTATTAAAGCTAAAGAATAGGGTAGAAGTGCCGATAATGTTAAAGCAATTTGGTTCATTTAACTGAAGTTGCCTAGCTTTTAGGGCGGTATATAGAGGTGTTAGCAGGGAGTTTTTACCATATCGCTTCTACTGATACTGCGAATATTAGCTTCTCAAATGATTGGGAAACTTCAATTATTTTTAGTGCTTAAATATTTTTAAATTTATAAGGAGACCATAATGGAAATTTCATCTGCAACAAGTATACTCCCTCAAGCGGCACCTACTGCTACCACACCGACTAGGGCAGAAGAGCGGCTTGAAGGGAATAGACCTGATAATGATGGTGATAAAGATGATGCTGTTAGTTCAGTTGCCTCTCAATCTACCAATACAACGGGCTCGATAGGGACTCGTATCAACGTCACTGTCTAAAGGTGTAATACCTGAGAGTAAAAAGGATGCGTTGCATGGTCGTATTAAAAACACATCAATGATATCCCTGTGTTTTTGGTATGGCCGTGCAATATCTAGGGATTGCGTTCTGCTAGCCCTAATAATAAAAATTCCCCCAATTTTGTTTGCGCGTTAAATTTTTTGCACGCCTGCTAAAAGCAACGCTAACTCAAGAACGCCTCAGCAACTCATTTTCTATGTTTTTAATATAGCACTTAATTTTTTAGTGACCTATCTGTCTTGTGTTAGCATGGCATTTTGTAACCACTTTATTGAGGTAACATGATGATACAGATTTTGCATGATAATACGCATATGACAAGGGCGAAAGTGCTTGCACAAACGATTACGACAGATGCTGAATACGCATCAATAGATACTCAGGCTAAAAGCAATGCTATTACAACCATTATTTTCTGGGGACATGGCGACTCATATGGGCTGTGCGGTAAAACCGATGATAAGTTGACAGAAATTATTCAAAAATGGCACAAGAAGAATAAAAGCACACTAAAAACAATCGAAATTATCACCTGCAATGCTCGGCATTCACAAACAGGTATTCAGCCGGCTTTTGTTGATGCATTAAGCGAAAAAACACTGACCAAAAGAGTAAAATTAAAACGAATTAAAATAAAGTTAAGGGATGCGCTGAAAATAAAGGCTTTACCAGCCATGGATCTGCCCTTAAATAAGCAAGGAGTTAGGCATGCTTACTCCGTTTTATTGGCAGAGACTGAAACCAATACTTGGGTTTATTTAGCGGCCCCGGCAGGCAAGCCGGAAAATTGGCCCGGTTCGGGGGATGATGGTTATTTAATGTCGGCAAAAAATCTCTTTGATTTTAAAAAAGTAGGCTCTAAATCAATTTCTTACAGAGGCCGCTTAGATACCAGAGCCGCAGAACTTAACACTGAACTTTTTGTAGGAAAAGCCGTGACAGATACGCCACGGTGGCAAATTATCAGCTCAGGTGAGCTAAAAGATTTACGTGATGCGTTGGTGGATGTGATTTGAATAAATTTGCGTGACATTCAAGCCGGCGTCTTTTTTTAAAAAGGAAATAACAATGAATATGACAAGACATGGTCTTTCTATTGGTATAGAAAGGGTGGGTAATGAGTTCTTTTTATCGCTAAAAGCCGTTGGGAAATTGACGCATGCTGACTATGAAGTGATTAATCCTTTAATTGACTCTGCATTAGCTGGTATCAGCACGCCTAAAGTTAAAGTCTTGGTCGATGGCACTGAATTGGAAGGCTGGGAATTAAGAGCCGCCTGGGATGATTTTCAATTAGGGCTTAAGCATGGCAACGAGTTTGATAAGATTGCCATTTTTGGCAATAAAAAATGGCAGGAATATACCGCCAAAATTGGTTCATGGTTTATATCGGGAGAGGTTAAATATTTTCAAGATTATGCAGCTGCATTACAATGGCTACATGATTGAGCGCATCGCCGCTCTTAACTGTATGATAAATGAGAGAGTAAAAAACGATGAAATGGCGAAATCGTCGGGTCAGTCAGAATATTGAAGACCGAAGAGCAGGCGGTGGGCGCAGACCCGCTAAAAAAGTGGGTGGGATCAGTGCCATTATTATTACACTGGCCGCCATGTATTTTGGTATTGACCCTAAGATTGTATTCAGTCTTTTGGAGAATACAGGCGGAGCGGTTTCTAGTAGCACAAATAATGCGCGTCCCTCGGCAGAGCAAAAGCAACTAGCACAGTTTACAGGGGTGGTACTTGCAGATACCGAAGATACTTGGAACAAATTGTTTCAACAAGAAAATATTCGTTATAGTGAACCCAAGTTAGTTTTATTTACGGACAGTGTGCGTTCTGCTTGTGGGCATGCCGAAGCGAGCATGGGGCCTTTTTATTGTCCTGGTGATCATAAAGTCTATATTGATCTCGGCTTTTATAAGCAATTAAAAATACGCCACAATGCCCCCGGCGATTTTGCACAAGCCTATGTCATTGCGCATGAAATCGGACATCATGTACAGACCCTCTTAGGGACTTCTGCAAAAGTGCGTAAAGCACAACAAGGCATGAGCCAAGCGCAAGCTAATCGGCTCTCCGTGAAATTAGAGCTACAAGCAGACTGCTATGCCGGTTTATGGGCGTATCACACGGAAAAGGCCAAACAAATACTAGAACAAGGTGATATTGACGAAGCTTTAAATGCAGCCAGTGCCATTGGTGATGATCGTTTACAAAAACAAGCCCGAGGCTATGCAACACCTGAATCTTTTACGCATGGCACTTCACAGCAACGTGTCTACTGGTTTAAAAAAGGGTTTACGGATGGAACGCTACGCGGATGCAATACCTTTTCGTAAGCGTAAATAACAGCATTCTCCTTTTTTAGTTTATTTTTTAAAAATATAAGAACGGTATCGCATAACAGCCTATTCAAGATTGCTATTTCGGCATACCCGTTTATAGTGACTCCCTAACGATACAATTAATTAAATCGTCTGGTTGTTTTTGTAACATAACAAAAATGACATGTGGCGCGGAGGAGGCGGCGATGCAATACCTAAAAATAACGCTGATAACATTACTTGTTGTATTGAATGTGGTGTTAACACCTGTCAATGCTAAAAATGACCAAAAAGTTGCTGTTGACCGGCATCGCTCTGCTTTAATCAGTGAAGGTGCTGTACTGGTTGCAGGTTATAATGAAAATAATATTTTTGGCAATATAATCAGTAATTTATACGGTTTTGTAGAATATGGGCAATTTGATAATGCCATTTCTATTGCTATGCAAGGCGGTAGACTGGCCGTCTTGACAAATAATGGTCGGCTTAGCTTGCAAGGCGTAGAGTTTGAATACATGACTTTGATAGCAAATGATGTGATTGATTTTGCATTAAGTTCTCGATACTTGCTTATTCTGCATGACAGTGGTGTTTTAACACGGATTGCACTAGAGCAAGCACCTGCGTCGGTTTTATCGTCCCCCCCTCCTACAACTGCTATCCATCTTGAAGGAGGAGAAAATAATATTGCACTTATCACAGAATCCGGCCTGCTCTATCTTGATGATCGCTTTGTGGCGGATAATGTTGACATGTTTGCCGTGGGGCAATCTGCAACACTCTATAAAACTAGACTTGGTAAGGTCTATTTGCTTGACAATATAAGTCTCGTATCAACGCAACTGGCTTTTGGTACTGATATAGTTAACCTTAGTGTAGGAGCGGAGTATCTTTATATACATTATCAAGATGGGCGGGTATTGGCCAAAGACACGCGCAATAACAGCAAATTAACTGCAATGAAGCAATTATGGGGGCTTGAGTCGATTCAAGCTAGCAATACGCATGCTTTAGCCAGAAAAGGAGCGGATGTATACGCCTGGGGCCAAAATCATTTTGGCCAGTTTGGCCAATTAACGAAGCCTTACGTTGATATAGAGAGAATGACTTATACTGCCACCTTAGTAGAATGATATTAAGCGTAGCAGTCTTAAAAAAATCGATTGGGCTGCTGTAGAGCTAAGGCAGTAAGGACTGAGGATGAAATAAAATCCCACACCAGTTTTGGAAGTTATAAAATTCTCAGTCCTGAAAGTTTATTGTTTTTTAATCTTTAGATGTTACACTTTTTGTTTGCGGTAAGAAAACCCCAACCCTAACAAGCCTAAGCTAAATAAGGCCAATGACTCGGGCTCTGGTACGGTTGTTGTATTAACGCTTAATGAAAAATTTTCTATCCCCCACGCTTCATCGCTCCCACCTTGCCAACCCGCACCATTCCCTGCAATGGCAATTTGTATGCTAGATGCCGTATGTGGAATAGCGGTTAACGGCGAATCGATCAGGTTAAACGCTTGGTCTAGCCAGCCGGTAAAGCCGCGCGCCACTTTACCTCCATTAATGTCGCTTAGCCCTAGTAAATTATTATTACTGCCTGATGCATTATTGTAAGTATCTTGGAAAACAGAGGTACCATCAACAGCTATGCTTAAAAAGTCAGGTGCAGGGCTACCATTAGTTGAATCCCAAGAATCAATAATGGCAAGCAAACCACCAATAGAGATACTATCATGAGCTGGCAAATTGTTTAATGTTAGCGTAGCAAGATTAGCACCAGCGGTAGGCCCGATATTGTAAGACGAAAGAAAGTTGCCGGAAAATCCAGCGGCGGTATAACCTTGTACTGACTGTAGAGAAGCTCCTGGGGTTGTCCAACTCGCGGTCACACCTGGAGCGATAACCGGGCCACTATCAAAATCATTGGAGTAAACTGATATAACTGCCGCTGAGGTGGTAATAGGCGCAACAAGGAGAAGGGCGGTGATAAGTCGTTTTTTGTTCATTTTGGATCTCCGAATCGTATTTGTCATTCATAAAAGATGCTATTGTTATGCCATTATATATTTTTGTTTTTCATAACAATGACTTGTAATTTGTTGCATTGGAGAGGTAATAGTAAATGTAAAATAAGCTGACGCTTTTATTTGATTATTAGCCTATGTTAAGTAATGTTGTAAAATAAATTGACATTTTTCAGTTATAGAGACGGTATTAAGGCAATATTTGTAAAATAAACTGACAGTTTGTAAAGCAGGGGGGAACACGCTTGATAATTTTTACTGCTAGAGGCTTCCTAAACTAGTGAACAAATAGACTAACAGCCAACCAATTGCTTTTCTAAGTTGCCTGTGCGCCAGTGCACAGGACATTTATCCCAGTTATAACCGTTTCATTGAATTAATGTCGCTCCGTGTTTGTAAAAACTACGCATTCCACGACATAAGACATTCAAAGGGGTTGCTGAGCATGGTAAATCCTCTGCAGGTTGGTTTACGAATTCACATTGCATATCGATGATCGAGGATATATTTCTAAAAACTGACCGAGCTTTTAGCGACCGATGGTGTTGAACTGATTACAATCCTTAGAAAAAGACATGAAGCCTAGGGTGATGATGGCTTTTGATGCTATTTTATTGGGAAAGCGTAGCATTATTGAAACCATTAACGACCAATTGAAAAATATTTTCCAGTTAAAGAACTCTCGGTATAGATCACTCACCAATTATATGATCAATGCGGCTGCCTGCTTGGTCGCTTATTCATATCAAGAAAAAAGCCAGCTCTTAATCTAAAAAGAGAGGATTTGTTGCCTTTGCTGTAATCCCTTATCCCGAATTCAGGTTAATGGTAGGGGATATTATTATGAGCCTTGCAGTTTGCGCGGTATTATCACGAGCAAGATAGTTCCCTATTCAAAGAATAGGTTGCTGATTTTAAGTGCTGTTTAGTTGTGGTGCGGAACGCTATACTATTGCCATTTTCAATTTAGCTAGACCCAGCCTTACGTTGTATGTGGAGTGTGTTCCAATAAGGCTGACTGCTTGCCCCCTTATATTAAGAATTATGCATATTGTCATTGTTTCCTCAGCACCGGAGCTTTATCGCAAGTTATTTAGAGGCTTGCAGGATATTATGGTGTATGCTCCCGCAAAATTTGAATGTCAGTTTGATAATAATACCAAGCTGGATGTTGTTTTTTTTGATGCGCAATTGGGGCAAACCCTGATTACGCAATACGCGCAATTTATACAACAGAAAAAACAGACTATTAAATGGTTGGTGATCGGGGCAGAGGATGTGCCGCAAGCACTTTTGTATTTGCAATTAGGTGCATCGGGTATATTAAGGCAGGTGAGCGAGCAAATATTGCAAGATTGTTTGCAGACTATAGCCACGCATCAGCTTTATTTAGATACTGAATGGGTGCAGATTTTAGCATTGCGCCATATTAAAAAAATATTATTACCCTTCAAAACTTTAACTGCCCGTGAGTATGATGTGTTTTGTATGTTAGCCGAAGGATACTCTATTGCTGAGATAGCTGAGATCTTATTGCTGAGTACAAAAACAGCTTTTAATTGCCAGACGCAAGTGAGAAAAAAGCTAAATTTAAAGACGCAAGCACAGTTTTATGCGCTTGCAAAAAAGCATGGACTTGTCAATTAGAAAACGCTACAATTCCCAAAAAATAGGAATTTTTCCTGATTTTTAAATAATCCTTTAAATTTTACTTTTTGGAATCTGATTATGAATAAAATAGTTTTTAGTGCAGCTTGTGTTTTAGCGGCCAGTGCAGCATTTAATGCGCAAGCAAGCAATCAAGGCCTAGATAAATGTATAGCCGCCATTCAAAAACAAAAAACCGGCGAGTTAATCAAGTTGGAAAAACTCAAAACAGCCGGTAAGACGGTTTATGAGCTTGAGTTGCAAGATGCAAATGGCTTTGAATGGGAGTTTATGTGTGATGCAAAAAGCGGCAAAATTTTAGAAACTGAATCAGAAATTGAGTCTGTCAATAGTGCCGCGTTTAAACGCAAAATGAAAGTAACCGAAGAAGATGCCAAAACAATCGCACTGAAAGCATACCCAGGTGTGATTGAAGAAGTCGAGTATGAAATTGAAGAAGATGGCGCGGCGAGTTATGAGTTTGATATTGTTAATCGCAAAGGTGTCGAAACCAAAGTAGAGGTTGATGCGACAACCGGAAAAATTATCGAAGTATCGGTTGAACAATGGGAAATTGGCGAAGAGGCTGACGAAAGACGCTAGTTTTGCTATTTGAATCACTAGGCTTTTCAATACCAGCCTAGTGATTTCTTCTTCTGTCTTAAAATATCTTTGTTGTATTATTTGACCACCAGCCCCCACGGGTAGCGACCCACTGCAATTGATTTGGTCACTTTCATCGCCTCTAGGTCGATAATGGAAAGGTCATTACTGACCCCGTTGCTGGTATAGACGCGTTTTTGGTTGGGGGAAAAAGCAAGGTTCCAGACACGTTGGCCAACCAGAAAATATTTTTCCACTGCCAGGGTTTGTGCATTAATTAACGCCACACGATTAGCAGGCCCTAAGGCAACCAATGCCCATTGGTTTTGCTTATCTACAATCACACCCACCGGCTGGATTTTTTCGGAACCGACCCCCGGAATATTAAAACGAATGGTTTTAATGGCGCGGCGGCTAGCGACATCGAATACGCTGACTGTGCCACCCATTTCTGAGCTTACCCATAGTTGCCGGCTATCTGCACTAAAACTTAAGCCTCTTGGGCGTGGATCGACCAAGGTATTATCAACGACCGTTAAGGTTTTTTGATCAATCCAATGCACCATATTGGTGGCCTCTGATGCACTGACCACCCATTTTCCATCCGGACTGACGGTAACCGCTTCCGGCTCTACGCCTACCGGTATGGTTTTAATGGCTTTTGCTTGTTGCGTATCAATCACGGTGACTAAACTGTCATCTTCATTGGAGACATAAAGCCGGTTGCCGCTAGGGTTCAGGGCAAATGTTTCCGGGTCTTCGCCTGAGGGAAATGTTCCCACCGGTTTTAACGTTGCAATATCAATAATCTGAATAATATCATCATCACTACTGGCGATATAAAGTTGCTGTTTGTTTTTGCTTAAGACAATGCCGCGAGGGCGTTGGCCAATGGCGATTGTTTTAAGTAATTTTCCGGCAATCGGATCAACAACTGCTAAGGCATTATCCTTTTCCAGTGTAATATAGATTGTTTCTGCGCCAATCTGGCAGCTCATCAATAATAAGACGGTGGTAAAAAAGTGCTTCATGATTTATCCCATACAATCGTTATAATGCAACTTTTTAAGATAGCATTTTTCAGTGTGTTCTGGGTGCTAGGCTATAAAATAAGGAGATTTTCCTAATGAGTTTGCGTTACCAAATCAGTATTAGGATTTTATTGATTTCACTGTGTATTCTCATTTTAGGCGGCTCTATTGGTATTTGGCAAGCCCGCCAATCAGTCAGCCAAGAAGTCGATTCCTCGATTAAATTAGCATTGCAATTGATTAAGATAGGGATTGGCACTCATAAAACACCGCAAACGGATTGGATGTTTCGTTTAAGCCATTTAGAGCAAACAAGGCACTTAAATATACAGATAAAAACAGCTACCGGGGATATGGTGCATATTTCTCAGCCGTCACCACAGAACGCGCCAGCGGATGCACCGCCCCAGTGGTTTATTGATTTAGTGGTCAGTGAATATCCACAAGTAGAATACCCGATTGAGGTCGGCCGCCATAAAACATTTGTGCTTATTATTCAGGCCAATCCCATGGATGAAATTATCGAAGCCTGGGAGGAGAGCATTGCTTTTTTTACCACCCTATTATTATTGGTCTTACTCACATTTTTGGCGATTCATTTTGTTTTTGATAAAACCTTGCAGGATATTAAAACGATTGTAGAACACCTTAAAGGCATTGAAACGGGGGATTATCAGAAAAAATTGCCTGATTTTTCCACCCGGGAATATAATGATATTGCTACGGCAATCAATCATATGACGCATGTATTAGATAGCACAGAAAAGCAAAATAGAGCGTTAACACAGCATTCATTAGAAATTCAAGAAGAAGAAAGGCAACGATTATCGCAAGAATTACATGATGAATTTGGCCAGTCACTAACGGCGATTAAAGTCATGGCGGTCACGGCGACGCATCAAAAAGCCGATACGCCCAAAATTATGGGTTCTGTGGTTGAAATTTGTGATCACTTAATGACGGTGGTGCGCTCCATGATGAAGCAATTACACCCTTTAATCTTAACTGAACTGGGGCTGAAAGCAACGCTGGAAGACTTACTGCATCACTGGGAGCTTAGAAGCGCATCAACCCGTTTTATTTTGCATTATGATGATGCCGTAGATCATGTAGAGCGTACGATTGTGATACAGGTTTTTCGCGTTATTCAAGAAAGTTTAACCAATATTGTGCGCCATGCCAATGCCAGCCAAGTCGATATTAGCCTGCAAATCCAGCCTGAAACTAAACAATTAGTCTTATCCATTACCGATGATGGCCAAGGTTGTGATTTGGAGCATTTGGCGCCGGGGTTTGGGCTATTAGGCATGGAAGAAAGAATTAAATTATTGGGCGGTCAGTTGACGATACACGCCCAAATCAACCAAGGTATGCAAGTGCAGGCACATATTCCCCTATGATAAACAATAAAATAAGCGTGTTACTGGTCGATGATCATGCGGTCGTCAGAGCCGGCTTTAAATTATTACTCGCGACATCTTCTAATATCGAAGTCATTGCCGAAGCAGAGCGGGGCGAACAAGCCATTCAGCTATATCAGTCTTATCAGCCGGATGTCATGGTTTTGGATTTATCCATGCCCGGCATTGGTGGCTTAGAAACCATCAGGCGATTGGTACAGCGAGATAATAAAGTAAATATTCTCGTGTTTAGTGTGCATGATGAACAGGTTTACGTCAGTCGTGCTTTAAACGCCGGCGCGAAAGGCTATATTACCAAAAACAGTGCGCCTGATATTTTGGCGGAAGCCATACAAAGCATTCAGCAAGGCGGTACGTATATTGAGCAGGGTTTGTTGAGTAAAGTGAGCGATGATTTGCCGGAACATGACTATCAGGCCATTATCCAAACCTTTTCAGCGCGGGAGTTTGATGTTTTTCGCTTGCTCTCGAAAGGCTTAACCGCACATAAAATAGCGGATGAACTTTGTTTAGGTTATAAAACCGTTGCCAACTATGTCACCACGATTAAGAAAAAGCTACAAGTCTCCAGTATTGCCGAATTAGCACATATTGCCATTGTGCTGGGCATTATGAAGCATTAGGTGTCAGGTTTCACCACGTTGTACCATGATCTTTCCTAAGTCCCTTATTATGTTCTTGGCATTTAGAACGTGGTTTTTTAAGAGGGAATAATTCCCGTATCAATATCGGAACCCTTCCCATTACAAGCGGGCGTTTATATTTGATAATATCAAATTTATACGCAGGTTCAATATGAAACTAACACGCTTGTTTTTAATATGCTTTGGTCTTATTTCTTTTGGGGCGCAAGCGCATGGCCCTACTCCTAAAAAAGCAGATAAAAGTATTCTTATCAATGCAACGCCCGCGCAAGTCTGGGAGCTTATCAAAAATTTTGATGAGATTGCCCGCTGGCATCCTGATGTTATCGCGAGTAAAGGCGAGAGAAGCAATGTTGCAGGTAGTGTGCGCACTTTAACTCTAGCGCAAGGCGAATTAAAAGAGAGTCTGGATTATTTCAGCAATACAGACCATGAATACAATTACCGCCTGCACACTGAAAATACGGCTGTTTTTCCCGTGAGTTCCTATACGACTGCTATACAAGTGATTGCCGAAGGCGATAAAAGCAAAGTGAAATGGAAAAGTCGTTTTTATCGCGGTGATACCGGTAATTCGCCATCTAAAAAGCTTGATGATGCGGCGGCTATCAAGGCGATGAATGATTTTATCTTAAATGGCTTGCAAGGTATAAAAGAGGCTTTGGAAAAATAGCATGTTGCGATTATTACTTGCCTGGTTGCTTTATGTGGCGGCCGCTTGTGTGTCTGCGTCCCCTTATTTTTATATTAATCAGCAACAAGGCGAGGGCGTACGTGTTTTTAACCGCTCAGACTTGAAGCTAACAACGACTATCCCAAGTCTGGCAGGGCCTGCCGGTATTGCCATTCATCCGCGTCAGCCGTGGTTTGCCATTACTTATCCTGAACAGGGGATGCTCAGTTTTATGGATAGTAATAAACTCATTCCTTTGGAGCATATTCCCGTGGGGGGGAGTCCTTTCGGTGTTGTCTTTGCAGGGCAGTATCTATTTTATACTGACTGGGAGCATCATATTGTCGGCGTGGTGCATCCGGGGACAGGGCGCGTTATAAAAAAGATAGCTGTCGGACAATCCCCGGCCGGTATCGCAACAAATGCTTGTGAATCACAAATATGGGTGCTGAACCGAGAAAGTCATAGTGTTACCGTATTAGATAGTCGTCAGTTTAAGGTCATTAAACAGATAGCTGTGGGCAAAGCTCCGTTTGCATTGGCATTAGATGATAAGTATGCCTACATTGCCAATGCACAAGACAATACGCTGAGCATTGTTAGTCAAGCGCAATTGACAGAAGTCAAACGAGTTAAGGTCGGGCGTATGCCTTATGGTGTGGCCGTCGACCAAAACCAACACAAGGTCTTTGTCAGTAATCAGTTAAGCAATAGCATCAGTGTTTTGGATACGCGCACGCAACAACTGACGAATACTTTTAAAACTGGTGCATATCCTGAAAATATTGCTGTGGATGTCGCGCATCAGCGTTTATTGGTCTTGAATTGGTTTGATGCCAGTTTGAGTGTATTTGATAGCCGGACAGAGCAAGAAATAAAGCGCATTCAGTTGGCAGAGGGCAGTCGCGCTTTCGGGCAGTTTGTGACTCAGCCGCAATATTGTCCCGCTGTACCCTAGTTGGCTATTTTATCCGCCTGTATCAATCCTTGTCGTGTTGCCATCAGCGTAAATTCTGCGATGGTTTTAACGGCTAATTTCTCTTTAATGGCGGTGCTGTGATTGCAAATGGTTTTATAGCTAAGGTGTAATTTTTCTGCGGCTTCACGGGAGCTGTATCCATTTGCCAATAAGCAAAACACGTCAAATTCGCGCGGCGAGAGTTGTTGGATTTTATATTCATCATCTTGCTCTGTAATCATATTCACGGCAAGTTGTTGCGCCATGCCGGCATCTATATAAGTGCTGCCTTGGGCAATGGCGCAAACGGCGGTAATCAGTGTTTCCGGAATGCTGGTTTTATTGATATAGCCTTTTGCACCGGATTTGATGGCGCGGGTGGCATAAATCAATTCATTGTGAATGCTAAACACTAGAATTTTGCATTGCGGATAACGCGCAATCAGTCGGCGAATGCACTCCAGTCCGCCCATGCCCGGCATGGATAAATCCATCACAACTACATCAGCGGCATGCTGTGCATACGTTTGGCATGCTGTTTCACCGCAATCTGCTTCATAAATAGTCCCTATTTTTTCTGATAGGGATAAATATGATTTATAGCCTGCCCTCACGACAGCGTGGTCGTCTACCAGTAATACGCTGATTTTGGTCATAATGCATTCAAAGTAAATAAAAGGTGCTCATCATGAACAACTCTATTCTTAAATGATATAGGAGCTTTTCCCGTTTATGGGCATTTGTTGTTAACGGGAATTATTCCTATAAGGAGGCGTGCTATATTCACGCTCAATTCATCATTTATTCCGTATTCAGACCGGAGGCCAGTCCCTAAAATAGGTTCAAAGTATTTACCAATTTGTTTGCTAACAAGATCAAGTGGCTGTATTTCAATTTAACTGAATTGGTAGGTACTTTATCACTTAAAGTTAACCGGGAGGAATTATGCAAATTAAAAAATTTGCTCGGAATATGGGAACAAGCATGCTGGTTTCCAGTGCAATTCTGGCTATGTCGCAACAGGCAAATGCCAACAAAAGATTGGAAGATTTATCAGAGCAGAATACTAACTGGGTCATGCAGACCAAAGATTATAATGCCAGCCATTATAGTGATATGTACCAGATTAATATTCAAAATGTCCATAAATTGAAGCCTGTTTGGTCGTTTTCTACGGGTGTGCTGAATGGACATGAAGGCGGGCCTTTGGTCGTTGATGGCATTATGTATATTCATTCGCCTTTTCCGAACAATATTTTTGCAATTGATTTAAGCGATCCGGGTCGAATTTTATGGGAATACAAACCTAAACAAAACCCTGCGGCTCGTGCAGTTGCCTGTTGTGATGTGGTGAATAGGGGACTAGCTTACGCGCCGGGGACAAAGGATTATCCACCGACTATTTTCCAAGATCAGCTAGATGGGCATATTGTTGCCATTAACGCCAAAACGGGTGAGTTGCTTTGGAAAATGGAAAACTCTGATATTTCAATGGGCTCAACACTTACCTCAGCACCCTTTGTTGCCAAAGATATGGTGATTGTCGGTAGTGCCGGTGCGGAATTAGGGGTACGCGGCTATGCCACGGCTTATAAAATTAAAGATGGTTCGCAAGTCTGGCGAGTGTATGCAACGGGGCCGGATAAAGATATCGGTATCGGCAAAGGGTTTAATGAAGATAACCCGCATTATGGACAATTTGGCCTAGGTACAAAAACATGGGAAGGGGATGCTTGGAAAATTGGTGGTGGTACCAATTGGGGTTGGTATGCCTACGATAGTGATTTAGAAATGATTTACTACGGCTCAGGTAACCCCGCGCCGTGGAATGAAACCATGCGTCCTGGCGATAATAAATGGACGATGACTATCTGGGGGCGTGATGTTAATACCGGTAAAGCTAAATTTGGTTACCAAAAAACACCACATGATGAGTGGGACTATGCCGGTGTGAATTACATGGGTCTATCCGAGCAAATGGTTAACGGTAAGAAAACCAAGCTATTAACGCATCCTGATAGAAATGGTTTGGTATATACCTTAAATCGTGAAACGGGCGATTTGGTCAATGCCTTTAAAATTGATGATACCGTCAATTGGGTTAAAAAAGTGGATTTAAAAACAGGGCTACCGATTCGTGACCCTGAATACTCAACACACATGGATCATGAAGCAAAAGGAATTTGTCCGTCTGCCATGGGGTATCACAACCAAGGGATTGAGTCTTATGACCCCAATAAAAAATTATTTTTCATGGGAACCAACCATATTTGCATGGATTGGGAACCGTTCATGTTGCCTTATCGTGCAGGACAGTTCTTTGTTGGGGCAACGCTTAATATGTACCCAGGACCTAAAGGTACTCTAGGTCAGGTCAAAGCAATGAACTCGGTAACAGGGGAGTTTGAGTGGGAAATTGCTGAAAAATTTGCCGTCTGGGGCGGCACAATGGCAACCGCCGGAGACCTTGTTTTCTACGGCACGCTAGATGGTTATATCAAAGCACTTAACTCAAATAATGGTGAAGAGCTTTGGAAGTTTAAGTTACCTTCGGGCGTAATTGGCCATCCCATTACTTACAAACATGAAGGCAAACAATATGTTGCCATCTATTACGGTGTAGGAGGATGGCCTGGTGTGGGCTTGGTCTTTGATTTACAAGATCCTACTGCTGGACTAGGTGCTGTGGGTGCATTTAAAGAATTAGCGCATTACACGCAAATGGGCGGAGGCGTGATGGTTTTTGCATTGGATTAAATGATTATGCAGAGGCTTTGCTTGCTAGCACTTTTGCAACAAAGCCTTTCCGGTAACGACTCTTTTTTGTAGATAAATTAAAGAACACCATGAGACTAAAGTTAATAATACCTGCGTTTATTGGCGCGATGCTACTTGTCGGTTGTACGGCAAATTCTGCACCTAAGCTGGTTGCAAACCCGACAGGTAAAGCACTGAAAGTCTGCGCGGCTGAAAATGAAATGCCTTATTCCAATAAACAGGGAGAAGGATTTGAAAACCAGTTAGCACAGCTATTAGGTCGCCACTTAAACCGTAAAATCAAATATGTTTATTGGCAAGACCCACGCTATTTTTTACGTGACTTTTTAGATAAAGGTTTATGCGATGTGGTGCTGGGAATTGATGCAGGTGACCCTCGGGTATTAACCGGTACGCCTTATTATCGTTCGGGGTATGTCTTTATTTCACGTACGGCAGATAATCTGGATTTAACAGACTGGGATAGCCCTGTGTTGCGTTCGGTACAGCGTATCGGTTTTATTCCGGGAACCCCTTCGGAAGTGATGATTCGTGCGATTGGCCGGTACAGCGATATGTTTAATTACAATAAAGAATTGGTCGGTTTTAAGTCGCGGCGTAATCAATATGTGAAATATGAAACGCATAAATTAGTCGATGATGTGGCGACGGGTAAGGCCGAAGTGGCCGTACTTTGGGGGCCGGCTGCGGCGCGTTATGTTAAAGCAGCTGCTACTCCCTTAACGATGACACTGGTGCCGGATAATAGTACGCGTGCCGATGGCCAGAAAGTGGGGCAACATTACAGTACCTCCATGGCGACACGCAAAGGCGACACTGAATTATTGCAACAGTTAAATCAGTTTATTGAGCAACGCCAAACCGAGATACAGGCGATATTGACAGCAGAAGGTATCCCTTTGCTATAGATGAAATGTCGATAGCCAGCAAATAATTAGGAAAAATAATGAAGTTTAAAAAAATAGCAATCACGACGGCGTTAGCAGGGCTTTTTGCAACGACCGGCGTACAGGCAGAGATTACATTGCGCCATGCAATACAAGGCACGGTATTGGATTTGAGTTTTGCTAAAAAAGGCGGCAATACACCTGCTTTTAAAGAGTTTATGCAAACGGGTAAAAATCCTTATAACACCGATAAAGAAGCCATTGAGCATGGGGAAAGCCTGTATATGACCGGTTGTTCCGGTTGTCATGGGCACGAGGCGGAAGGCAAATTAGGCCCAGGCTTAGCGGATGACTATTGGACATACCCTAGCATTGCAACCGATAAAGGTTTATTTGAACTTTTATTCGGCGGTGCGAAAGGCATGATGGGGCCGCAATATGTCAATTTTAATACCGATGAAATGTTGAAAATTATGGCTTGGATTCGTTCGATTTATACGGGCAAACCTAAAAAAGCAAAATGGCTGAAATAATCTTCAGGAGAGAAAAATGAAAAAGCGACAATTAACCCTAATGGTACTGTTGGCAGCAGGCGCATCGTTCACCGCGCAAGCTTATGACGGTACAAATTGTAAAGAACCGGGCAATTGCTGGGAACCCAAACCAGGCTACCCTAAAAAAGTAGCTGGTAGTAAGTATGACCCTCGGCATGATGCTAACGAACTGAATAAACAATCGGCCTCAATAAAGGAAATGGAAGCACGTAACAAACAGCGTGTGGCTCATTTTAACAAAACAGGTACCTTTGTTTATGATGTAGATGATCTTTAAATAGTTCATCTGACAAGGTTTTGCCTTGTCCCCCTTAAGGGGTAGGTGCGTTTTTATATTAAATTTTGGTGCAATAAGTAAAGATTTATTGATTGATTCTGCAAGGATGCGGGAAATAAATGTGTCAACATTTTAAAAAGGCAAGCGCAGGATGCGATCGCTTTGTTTTAGGCAATGCGGCTTGGCAGTGTATAGGTAGCTACTTGACTGTCAATCTTTACCGGCTTAAACAAAATCAGTGCATCAAATTTGTTGACCACGACTTTAAATAAAGTGCGTATCTACTTCTTTCCCAAGGCGTGTGCTATGGGTAAAGACTAATATTAAGCTTTTACTCCGGCTCTTCCTCCGAGCCGGAGTTTTTTTTGGAAAAATTATGTTGAATACTCAGCTCAGCGACTGGCGAGAGGCCGCTTTACAATTCGAGCAACAGATAAATAACACTATTTTAGGGCAAGAACGCGCAGTCAGGCAGGCAGTTATCGCTATCTTTGCTCGTGGACATGTTTTATTGGAAGGCAGTGTGGGTGTTGGCAAAACGACGTTGCTACGTGCACTAGCACAAGGATTGGGTGGAGATTATCAACGTATTGAAGGCACGATTGATTTAATGCCGGCTGATTTGATTTATTACACCTACCTTGATAAGCACGGCAGACCGCAAGTTGATCCGGGGCCTTTGCTAAAACAAGGCAATCGCTTGGCGACTTTCTTTTTTAATGAAATCAACAGAGCTAGACCACAAGTACATTCCTTACTATTAAGAGTAATGGCAGAGCGCAGTATCAGTGCGTTTAATCAAGAATATCATTTTCCGCATATGCAGGTGTTTGCCGATAGAAACCGTATCGAAAAAGAAGAAACTTTTGAATTGCCGGCGGCGGCGCGTGACCGCTTTATGATGGAAATTCATATTGATATGCCGGCGGATGAATCGATATTGCAAGACTTAGTTTTTAATCCGCGTTTTCATGATGTTGATCAGTTAATCGCCGAGATAGCGCCGGGTAACGTGGCCTATTATCAGCTCAATGAGTTAGCTGTACACATACAACAAAGCATTGTGCCGAGTCATGCTTTACAACAATACGCATTAAATTTATGGCAAGCCGGTAGCAAGCCGATGGAATATGGCATTCAATTAAGTGATGTGGACATGACGGAGCTTATTCAGGCGGGGGCAAGTCCTCGTGGAATGAGTTTTTTAATTAGAGCCGCAAAAGTGAATGCATGGTTGCATAACAGAGATATTTTATTGCCGGAGGATTTACAAGCCGTTTTCGTTGTTACGATGGCGCACCGAATCTTTTTAAACCCAATTTACAGCTATCGCCAAGAACAATTGATGCCGGCATTGATGCATGCCATTCTCAATGCGGTAGCCGCTCCTTAAATAGACTTATGACGCGACAAGAGTTTTTTAAAATAATAACCCCGGCCAGTGGTTTTGGAAATTTGCTTGGGGTTTATATTAACTGGACCGGTGTCGGTTTTATTACCGCGATTATTGCCGAACGCCTCGATCATTTCAGTGGTGTATCTTATGCCGCGTATTATACCAACTCACTGAACTCCGCGATTGGGGTCAAGTTTTGGGCATTAATCAGCATTGTCGGTTTGTTGTTATTGGGTCTTTGTTTGCCGGTTATTTATTTAGAGCAACATTTTGTGCAAATCAAAGCCGGTTGTCAGCGTTTGCGTTATTTTACCTATGGCTTTTTTTTAGTCGCATTTGATGAAGGTGCGCTAATGTTAGGCATATTACTCGCTAATTGGGTGCATACCAATGACCGCGCCGAATTATTAACCAGTCAATCTTTTTTATTTACCGATGCAGGGATATTTAATATTGTTGCCTTAATGCTGGCAAATTCTATGCTCTGGTTATTAGGTGAATCTTTATATAACCAGGCGCATAAAAACTATTCCGGTGTGGTTAATTTTATCGTACGTAGCCCTCTAAAATACAGTGTACCTTCGTACTTATTATTGAGCGCAGGGCTGTTGTTTTTGATTATTAATCAATCTTAATATGCCCGCAGAGACTATTTTTTATTACCGGAAATTAGGTCAAAACAGTCTTTTTCCGGGGGCGCATATGAGTCGGGTGGCAGGAAGCGGCCAGCTATTCAAGCAGCATCAATCTTTAATCAACATGCCAGACCCACGCCATATTGATTTAAGAGCCAGTCTGCTCGACCCTTTCTCGCGTTTTCAAGTCAAAACATTTCAGCAATTATCACGCCTGGATGTTTTTTTACTGGCGGATTTGTCGGCTTCAATGCGCTTTGTCGGAGCATATGATAAGCGTCAAGCATTGGTCGATTGCTTATTGTCGGTTGCGCAATCTGCACACGCAATGCACGACCGTTTCGGTTTTGTCGGTTGGGGGCAAGGTATTGATGCCTCCTTTTTAATGGCACCGGCGAGTTTACAGCAAGGGCGAGTCTCGGCGATGGCAGAGCAGTTGTTAAGCACACGTTTGACAGGGCAAGGGGACAACATATTGCATGTGCACCGCTATTTGCCACAGCATTCTGCATTGGTCTTTTTGCTCTCTGATTTTCATATGTCACTGGATAAAATTAAACAACAAATGCAAGGGCTTAGTGCCCATACGGTCGTGCCGCTTGTTTTATGGGATAACATCGAACAGGGAAATTTACCGGCCTGGGGCTTGGTCAAGTTTTCCGATATGGAACAAGGTCAGACGCGGACACTATTCATGCGCCCTAAATTACGGCAAAAAATCAAACAGGCTTTTGCACAGCGTAGGCAGCAATTACAGCAATGCTTTCGAACATTTGGCTGTGAGCCGCTTTTTATCGAACAAGGCTATCGTGCCGAATTACTCAGTCAGTATTTTTTACAGCATGGGAGTCGGTATGCACTTTAAATCTTTGTTACTGCTTTTATTGAGTGTCTTATTAAGTAGCTGTTCAGATTCAATCGACCGACCCATTCGTTTTTTTCAAGTGCAAACACCACGCCCCTTTGGTTATGTGATTGGAGATACCATCATGCAACGTATTATTATCGAAACGCGCCCGGGGTTGGCCTTACAAAAAAACAGCTTACCGGCAAAAGGGCGTATTAATCGCTGGTTAAATTTACAAGATATTACGATTAAAAGCGTAGCGGGCGGGCAGGGGACGCGCTACCAAATCGACTTGGTTTATCAACTATTCTATGCACCTTTAACCGTTAAAATGTTGGAAACCCCCAGCTTTACTCTGCAATTCCATCAATTTGGCAAAACCATAGCCAAGAAAGTACCTCGGTGGCATTTTACCGCCGCCCCGTTACGAGAACTTGCCATTCGTAAAGACGCGGGAAAAGACTATATGCGCCCTGATGCGCCCGCGCCTTTAATTGATAATCGCGCGGTATGGATTCGTGTGGCATTATTTTTAGCACTCGCCTGTTGCCTAGGCATTTACCTCGCCTGGATTTATGGATTATTACGCTTTTTACCGCGCTATCACATCTTTAAACGCCCTGTCCGTCAATTAGCGCACTTAGCCGAGTCAGATTTTGCCCGTATGTTGCGCATTATGCACACAGCATTAAATCGGCTCAATGGCGCACCCTTATTTCCTCATCGTTTGCCGGCATTTTACCAACGCTTTCCGGCCTATCAACAGCTTGATGATGAATTGCGCTGGTTTTTTGACTGCTCGAATCACTATTTTTTTAGCGTAGATAGCAAAATACAACCGGGAGATGATGCAAAAATAAAAGCACTTTGCCGCCATTGTTTACAGGTAGAACGAGGGATGAGATGACTTTTTCGGTTGATTACCCCTGGGTATTATGGGCATTGTCACTGGCATTACTACCTTTATTGAATAATGGTATGCAACAACATGACTACCCATCGGTACAAATTTTGCCGGCTGACGCGCTCTCCCTTGTTTTTTCGGCTTTAATAAAATTGCTCGCTATTGCGGCCATCGTCAGTTTAGTTTTGGCTCTCGCAGGGCTTAACCGTGGTGAGCAAACGCGTGAGCGTATCGGCTATGGTGCGCATATTGTATTATTGCTGGATCGCAGTAAAAGTATGGACTATACCTTTGCCGGCAAAACGCCGGATGGCCAAGAAGAATCCAAAGCCAGTGCAGCCAAACGATTATTAACGGAATTTATCCGGAAGCGAGAGCATGATCGTATCGGTGTAGCAGGTTATAGTACCTCGCCCTTATTTTTTATGCCCTTAACCGAAAATAAACCCGCAGTATTAGCCGCCGTTTCAGCTACCGACTTGCCTGCTTTGGCCTATACCAATATCAGCAAAGGGCTGGCAATGGGATTGTCTTTTTTTCAACAACAAACCACACAAACAGGGGCGCGTATTATTTTGTTGGTTTCA
>Ga0256839_1001759_pt1 | contig 25575 bp, 24 predicted proteins | sample 354166metaG_FD_185968 | JGI IMG/M metagenome (GOLD analysis project Ga0256839, IMG submission 185968) | Hydrothermal vent microbial communities from Mid Atlantic Ridge, Atlantic Ocean - 354-166 | ecosystem: Environmental > Aquatic > Marine > Hydrothermal vents | place: Atlantic Ocean: Mid... | reverse complement strand
GCTGTGCTGTTTCAAAGGCGTAGGACTTGCCTATACTTCCTTGTAAAAATGTGTAGGTCGGTAAACGTCTCTCTTCATCATACAGTGCTGCTATGAGTTCTACCTCATCATCTGTTGCCATGAGTGAAGCCAAACGTTTATGGTGTGTGGTGACGATGAAGCTTATGCCTTTTTTACTCAGTTCATCTAGCATGACCCTAAAAAGTGAGGCTGCTTCATCTGAATCAGTTCCGAGTTCTATCTCATCTACCCCGACGATGGCATCTTCTTTGGCAAAAAGTTTTGCAAACTCTTGCATACGCCCTGCAAACGTTGAAATGTCATTTTTAACCGACTGTGGGTCATCTATGACTGCTTCTATGCTTTTATAGTGTCCCACCTCTGTACGCTCTTCATCGCAGGCAAAAGGGAGCAGATACTTTGACATATACACTGCTGAGAGCATGGACTTTAGCAACATCGTTTTACCCCCAGCATTTACGCCAGTGACGAGCATGATTTTTTTGTCAAAGTCCATACTTATGGGTACTGGTTTTTCTATGGCAGGGTGTGCAAATGCTTCTAGTTTGATGCGTTTGGTTTTAGAAGGGAGTATAAACACATACTCTTTCGCCCTTGCAAACGATACACGTGCTTGATAGTGGTCAAAACGGTCATACTCTTTGTTGATGAACGCTAAAAAACGCTCCCATTTAAAAAAGACAGCCGAGATTTCTTTACAGTAACGAAAGATAATTTCTTCTTTTGTAGAGAGTAAAGCAGACTCTTTTTCTTTAAGGTGCGAGATGCTTTGAGGCAAGATATAAAAAAAGCCTGCTGAAGACCTAGCAACAACCGTAGCCTTTATGGCATTGTTAAACCCACCACGCACAAGTAAGGTCTCTTCTCCACCGTTAAAGTGTACTTGCGTGTCAACTAGATAGTCTCTAAGTTTGCTTGAGTGTGCCAGTTTATAGAGCGTGTCTTTGATGTCTTTTTTGTTTTGCTTGATGGCGCGTTCAAGTTTAAAAAGCTCAGGGTCACGTTCAGGATTGATGTCCCCTTCTTCTGTAAAATATCCTATGATTTCGGCTATTTCTTCAGGTATCTCGATGCCTTGTATCCATGAGATAAGAGGTTCTGTGAAGCACACAGCTGAGAGTGTATTAAAGTAAGAAAACATCGTCACAAAAGCATATATCTCATCAAGTCCAAGTATGGCTTGTTTTTTGATACGAGCGAGTTGGGCATCTAGGTTAGGCACACTCTTAGGTGTAGGAAATTGCACACGTGTGAGTGCTTTGATGTAACGATAATGCTGATTTATATCCCCCATCATCGCCACAGGTTTCTCTCTGGCTAAAAAAGTTTGAAACTGCTTGACATAGCCGTCAAGGTCGAGTTTTTGTATGATGGATTTTTCGTTTGTTTGTTGTTGTGACACCAAGATTTTCCTCTGTCGTTAATTACTCGAATTATACTATAATACTTTCAACATAAGGAAGACTATGAAATATCTATTAAGTGCGGTAGCTATAATACTCATATTCTTTTCACTTGCATCCAAGGAGACACCCATCCAACCTCTAAACCAAAACGACACCATCTTAGCTTTCGGAGACTCACTCACCTACGGGTACAATGCCAAGCCAAATGAAAGTTACCCTTCTGTACTTTCTCGTCTTTCGGGGTATAAAGTTATAAATGAAGGTGTTTTAGGAGAGACTTCGCATGAGGGGTTAAGACGCATGGCTCCACTACTTGAAGATAAGAGAATCAAACTGATGATACTCCTTTTTGGGGGCAATGACATCATGCAAGGTTTGTCTATGGAAGCGTTGAAGTCTAACCTTAAAACCATGATACACATGGCAAAAGAAAAACGCATAGACGTACTACTAGTCAGTGTGCCAAATCTTAGCCTTTTTGGACTCTCACCTTTAGAGCTTTATGAAGAAGTAGCAGAGGAAGAAGAGGTACCACTACTGTCTGGGATGATGGCAGACATCTTAGAACAACCCTCACTTAAAAGTGACCAGATACACCCTAATGCTAAGGGCTATAAAATAATGGGTAAAAAAATCTATAAGAAGTTAAAAGAAGAAGGGTGGCTTAAAACATAAATCATATGCAGGAGAATTCCTGCAATGCTTAAAAGTTGTAGCCAACCCTAATAATAGTTTTAGTATCTGTAGTCTCAAAACCTATTGGTGGGATTTTGTCATAGCGTACTTCTTGTTCTATGGTTACAGAAAGATTCTCTGCGACTGTAAAATTAAATCCTGCAACCCCAAGTACTTCATAGTCTTCAAAGTTGTCAAAATTTTCAGAAGCACCTATGCGTATATATAGAAGGCTTGTTTGATTCAATTGATTACTATACTCTACATATTGAGTAAGTGACGTAAATGTATGTTCAGGCTGACTATTGGCATATTGTTCAATATTATAAGCAACTCCCAATTTAAATTTTAAGGAGTGGTTCTCATCATTCAATATTGCTTTACCAACCCCTGCTCCTACTAATACTTTATTGTCAAAGTTCCTAAAAGTATTACGTAACCAGTAGATAGAAGCATATCCTAACCAATCATTCATAATAAATTGCTCCATGCCTAAAGTAGCTGTATACTCTTCATTATCACGAACACCACTGTTTTCTGTCACAAATGCTGAAGCATCAAACGCTATATTAAGTACTTTATCATCGTAACCTGTAGTAGCAAACCCTAAGATATACTTAGCATTAAGATTTAATGTTTCTGTGTTTCCTGTGGTATTTGCAAACCCTAAGTTAATACTTTGTTTTAGCTCTTTAGAGTCTATTTTTACTGATTTGGCGGCATAGTTCGCCTCTACGTCACTTACTTTGATATCGTCTGCATACACTGAAGATACAAATAATATGCTTGCTACTAGAAGTTTTTTGTGCATTTTTTCCCTTTGAATGTAAATTTTTCGGATGGATTATAGCATACAAAAGTCATTCAAATGTTTATTATGCTTCACCCCGTATCTGATAGGTGATGTCACCTGCACCAAAGGCAGTCACTAAGCCTTCTGAGTAGGTACGTATGACATTGCCGTCTCGTATCACTTTTACAATACCATCTTCTTTAGTAACTGAATCTGCCATAAGAAGTTTATGCCGTGCAAATGCACCTTTTAAGTCTATGTCAACTTCTAGTTCACCTGCAGCCCATATAGGGAGGATGACAAGTTCATCTACGCCATCAAAACACTCTACAAAAGCCTGTAAGTTATCCATAGTGCGTGAGTACTTATGTGGTTGCCAGATGACATTGAGTTTCGTAAAGTTACGTAGACTTTTGTACGCTTGTAGTGACTCCATAGTGACTTTTATCTCTGTGGGGTGGTGACCGTAGTCATCTATGATGACACAGCCTTCTTGGTTTTGTACGATGTCAAAACGTTTTTTGATACCTTTGTAGTTAAGAAGGTTTGTACGTATATCTTCTAGCTTTTCACCTAGCTCAAGTGCCGCAAGTACAGCAAGTGCCGCGTCGAGTGCGATGTGGTTTCCAAAACCAAAGACTTCGAATGTCCCTAAATCTAAAAGGGTAAACCTAGTATAAGGCTCACCGTTTACTAACACAAACTCTATGTCAGAGATATCTTTACTTGGATACAGTTTTATACTCTCCTGTTCAAGTGAAGCTAAAAATTCATCTTCTGCGTTGATAACACGTACTTTTGCTAGGTTTAAAAAGTTTCTGTAAGCATTGTAAAAACGCTCTTCATCGTACTCGTAGTACTCCATGTGTTCAGGCTCTACGTTGGTGACGATGGCTAAGTAGGGGTTGGAGTTTAGAAAACTTTCATCACTCTCATCTGCTTCAAAGACTACTTTGTTGTTAGGGTAGTTACGCACATTTGAGCCAAACTCTTTACTGATAGCACCTATAAGGGCATTTGACTCAGGTATGATGGAAGCTAACATCGCAGAAGTCGTACTCTTACCATGGGCCCCGCCTACAGCATAGACCTCTTTTTTACCCAGAATACTTTTGAGTGACGCTTTACGCGAAAGAAGTTCAATGCCTAGTTCTTTAGCTTTTTGGTACTCAGGATTGTTAGGACGCACAGCGGCAGAGTATATAACACGGTCAATACCTTCCACTGCATCTGCATGATGAGGGATGGTGATTTTGGCATCAAAGTTAACACTCAAATCATTGGTGATTTCTGTTTGTTTGATATCAGAACCTGAAATTTTATGTCCATCGTTCACCAAAAACTTTGCCAAGGCAGAAAGCCCAATGCCACCTATACCTATAAAGTGTATTTTCATAGCTAGTCTTCTTGTGAGTTAGCAAATACACGTATCTCTTCACGTGCTAAAGCTACTTCTTTTTCAAAAGTACTAAACATATCAGGTATAGACTTGGTAAATGTTTGTATGAAAAATGCCAGAGGGTCATTTTCATCTACCTTACTTACATCGACATATTTTTCTATGAAGTCATCAAAACTTGTGCCTGATATCACTGCTGCTGCGTGAAGCAACATCGCATCTTTGAGTGAAGACTTATCTATGCTGTGACTTAAAATCAAAAATATCTCTTTTGCACCTTTTTGATTGTTTTCACTATAGAGCTGAATGCCATGTTCATAGATGGCACGTGCTGCTGCTCTTTCTTCGTCGTGTTCCATACTAAATGTTTGAGCAGTAGAGAGCTTTTCTGCCAGTGCATCAAAGGCAGCGTTGACTATAAAGGTAAAGATTTCGTTTATCTCTTCTTCTGGGGCTTCTATGATGAGCTGTGCATCTAAAAGTTGATACCCTTTTGCAATGCTTTGTTCTTCTTTGCACTCTACTTCAAGGCGTTTAATGTTTGCTAAAAATTCTTCATCTTTTTTTAACTCTTCTACGTGTATTTCAGGTGTTTCCATTAGCGTTTCTCCAAGCAGTTTTTTATTCTTTCTAAACATTCTCTTGTCAGCGTTTCTTCATAGACAAGAGCTAGTCTGACATACCCTTTACCTTCTCCCTCACGTCCTAAAAAAGAACCAGGGATGACCTTGAGGTTATACTCTTTGTAAAGTTTCGTGGTAAAGGCTATCTCATCTTCCACCTTTAGCCAAATGTAAAATGTCGCTTCTGGTGCATCTACACCCAAAACTTCTTTGGCAACTTCAAAGTTCTTTTTGTATTTTTCTCTAAACACTGCCACATGCTCTTGGTCTGCCCAAGCTACTGTTGCAGCGTGTTGTAGTGGTAGCGGTGATGCACAGCCAACATAAGTACGGTAAGTCATGTACTCTTTTAGTATTTTCGCATCTCCTGCTATGAAACCAGAGCGTAAGCCTGGTGCAGAAGAACGTTTAGAAACAGAGTTTATAACCAGTACATTTTTAAAGTCTGCATTGCCTACTTCTATACTGGCATTAAGCAGTGAAGGCAATGGCTCATCCAAATACAAGTCAACATAACACTCATCATTGAGTAACACAAAGTCATGTTTAAGTGCAAGCTCTACCCACTTTTTTAAGTCATCCATACACATCACAGAAGATGTAGGGTTGTTGGGTGAGTTGAGTATGACAAAGTCTGCTCTACTTAATGCTTCTTCATCTACTACAGGCTGAAAGTTGTTACTCTCATTTAAATTGAGGTAAATAACCTCTGCTCTACACGCTTTTGCTGCCCCTTCATATATCTGATAAAAGGGGTTAGGGAAGACCATCACAGGGTCTTTGACATCGTGTAGTAAAAACTGAGGAAAGTTAAAAAGTACTTCTCTGGTACCAAAAGTAGGGATGATTTGGCTATTGTCTAGCTCTAACCCAAAGCGTTCTTTGTTGTAAGAGAGCATCGCGTCACGAAGCACTGTTTCACCTGCTGTTTTAGGATATTTATTAAGAAGTGCAGCCTTGTCATTGAGTGCATCGAGTATAAACCGAGGTGTAGAAAACTGTGGCTCACCAATAGTCAACGAAAGTGCTGTATATTCACTGTTTGGTGTAATATCTTGCAGTAAAGTATTGAGTTTTTCAAAAGGGTAGGTTTCGAAGTTCATATTTGCCCTAATTTTTTAGGCATTATAACGTAGTTGGGGTAAAAGAAAAGTGTATCTATTGTCTCGTGATAAACGCACTTTTATTGAGTTTTTGTTTTACCTTGGGGAGTATCTTTCTTGCTGTCGCTTCTTTTTTATAGGGGCCTATGAGTACTTTATAGATATCTGTCTTTTTGACCTTGTAGGGTAAACCTAGTTTGGTGATTTTACTTAGGTATGTCTTGTTGGGTTTGAGTTTAAAAGAGCCTAGTTGTACATAATAATAACTATGCGTAGAACTTTGAGGTTTCGATACTTGTTTAGGACTTGTTTTTGATTTTGATGTTTTAATCACAGCAGGTTTGCTATGTGACTTAGCTTTCAACTTAGATTGACTGGACGGTTTCGCTGCACCATTGACCAACCATTTTATGATTTCATTTTGTAACTTTGCTCCACGATATTTGGCTTTGGTACTGTTAACGAGTATCACCACTGTGTATACTTTACCTGCTCTATTCTTCACATACCCACCAATATTTTTTACCCGCCTAAGTGTACCAGTTTTCATCCATGCTTTGTTGCGTACGACTGTACCTCTAAAGCGTCTTTTTATCGTACCATCTACCCCTGCTATAGAAAGGGTGTTCATCCATCGTTGTCCATATCGGTCGTAGGCATGGTCATACATGGTTGCTAGTAGTTTAGCATCCATTTTTGCTACTCTTGACAGCCCTGAACCATTGTCTAACCTCAGCACACCTATGTCTAATGCTCCCCTTGAGGAGAGTATCTTTACTACGGCATCTCTGCCTTTTTGTAGTGTTGCTGGAGCCCCATATGTTTTTGCACCTAACAGTAAAAGCAGATGTCGTGCATAAAGGTTATTACTTTTTTTCGCTGTTTTAGAAATGATTTTTTCTAGGCTATCAGAATAGTACGTAAAAAGTTCTGTTGCATTTTTAGGTACTTTTTTTAATCTCATCGTACCACTCACAGTGATGCCTTTTTGTTTCATCTTTGCTTTTAGTGCATAGTAAAAAGACTTATACGGCTTGGTTAAAACTTTACAGATGTTACGCTTTGCACAGCGTTTAGATATCTTACCTTTAAGTATAACTGTTGGCATGATGTCACTCTTATCTATCTTCACCCCTGGCCATGAGTAACGACCCTTACACGGTTTGTTGACCCGTATAAGTTTGTTGACAACTTTGTAACTGCCATCTTCATTTTTTTTGTACACTTTATTTTTTTTGGGTTCGACACAGACTGTACTCACACGTTCGTTAAACATCATCGCATCGGGCATAGCATTGTAGGCAGAGTAGGTATGTTCATCAAAGCCTGAGTTATCTCTGTTTCCTACTTTAAAATAACTTCTATCTATAACGATGTTACCTTGTACCTTACGTACGCCTTCAGCTTTGATATAAGAGACTATCTTGTCAAGGTCTTTATCATTCAGTGTAGGGTCACCATAACCCTTTATGATTAAGTCACCATAGAGGACACCATTTTTTATCTGACCTTTGGTGTAAAACTTGGTTTGCCATCGGTAGTTAAACCCAAGTTTTAACACCGCTGCATACGTAGTCAAGACCTTGATGACTGAAGCAGGTGTTCGTGTTTTATGGGCATTGAGTGAGGCTACGACCTTACCATGCTTTCCTGCTTCTTTTATATAGATGCTCAAATCTTTTTTTGCTATGCCAGATTGGCGTATCTTTTCATTGATAGCTGTAGGTAAGGCATAAAGCCAAAGTGAGAGTATATAAAAAAGTAGAAGTTGTTTCATCATAAACCTTTCACTGCAGTAAGTAGTCTTTGCATCGCTTCTTCAAGTACTGCTTTACTTGTACCAACATTTAAACGCATAAAACCCTCACCTGACTCACCAAAACTCATACCATCGTTAAGTCCTAGTTTGGCTTTATGGTAAAAGAAGTCTGTGAGTGCCTCATGTTCAAGTCCTAAATCTTTACAGTCTAACCATACTAAAAAAGTAGCTTCAGTAGGCACAGGTTTTATGGACAGTTGATGCTCATTTAAAAATGTACTGACAAAGGTGATGTTTGAGCGTAAATGTACTTTTAAAGCATCAAGCCAATCTGCTCCCTCTTCATAGGCAGATATGAGTGCTTCTATACCAAAAGGGTTACCATTTGTGATGCCTGATTTGTCTTGTTCTAGTCTATACTTCTGACGAAGTTTAAGGTTTGGGATGATGGCATAAGAGGTGTTGAGTCCCGCGATGTTAAAGGTTTTTGAGGGGGCGTTTAGTATGACACAGTGTTGCATCATCTTCTCAAAAGTCCCTATGCTATGGTGTACCTTATCATACACTATATCCGCATGGATTTCATCTGCTATCATCAATACATCATGTTCAAGACAGATTTCTATGAGCTTCTCTAACTCCTCTTTATGCCAAGCACGTGATGTTGGGTTATGTGGCGAACAAAGTAAAAAGAGTTTTGCTTCTTTTGCTTTATGCTCAAAATCTTCAAAGTCAATGCTATAGCGACCTTCACTATAGACCAAAGTATTGTCCAATACTTTTCTTTTTTTATGTTTGACTGAAGAGACAAAAGGAGGATAAATAGGTGTTTGAACGATGATACCATCACCCTCTTTACTATAGGCAGAGATGGCAAAATTCAGTGAAGGTACGACCCCATAACAAGGAACGATCCACTCTTTTTCTATACTCCAATCAAAACGTGTTTGCATCCAATTTTGTATGGCAGCATAGTAAGAAGGTGGGTAGACTGTATACCCGTATAGAGGATGTGTAGCACGTTTGGCTAAAGTCTCTTGTACATATCTAGGTGAAGCCAAATCCATATCTGCCACCCATAAAGGGAGTAAATCCTCTGTACCAAATTTCTTTTTGGCATCATCATACTTTGTGGTGTATGTCCCTTGACGATTTATGGCTTTAAACATTATTTAATTCTATGTTTCCATAAATGTATAGAAAACTATATGCTCTTGCATTATCTAAAAATCTACTTTTTCTTTGGTACTCTCAATCATAGAAATGACAATCGTGTACAAGTTAGCTATCACGGCTCCAATAACTAAACCCACCGCCAGAGGTTCATTCCCCCCAAACTGTAAAGCAAAAAATGCAGGGATTAAGTGCAAATCAGCCACAAGTGACCCTGCTAAAAGTTCAGCAGAAAGTAAGTTACGTACCCCTATTTTCATCAATGTTGAAATGATATTAACCGAGCCTGCTATAAACAGTGCCACGACTGAATGTTCAAATAAAAATGCTGCTGATGTCGTAAGTGACATCAACGTAAAAAACATATAAAAAACTTTACCCCAATTCATGGTTATCCTTTATTTCATTTACATCATTATAACGTAAATTATAGCGTACCATTTTCATACATAGCACGCATTTTTTCTTTTTCTTTTTCTCTTTTGAGTTTGATAGCTTGTTTTTCTCTGTAACCAGAAACTGAAAAACCTAACCACATCAAAATAGGTGAAGCCACAAAGATAGATGAGTACGTACCTACTATCACACCAACAAGTAACGTAAATGAGAACCCATGGATGATTTCACCACCAAACATAAAGAGTGTCAAGACCACAAAGAAAGTGGTGAGTGATGTCAATGTAGTACGTGAAAGCGTACGTGATACAGACTCATCTATAATCTCACCAAGGTCTGGGTTTTTAATGGTATTGATACCCTCTCTAATACGGTCAAATACGATAATCGTATCGTTGAGTGAGTACCCAAGTATGGTAAGTAGTGCTGCTAAAATATCAAGGTTTACCTCGATGTTAAATAGTACTATCATCCCCATAGCGATGGTAACATCATGTACAAGTGCTAATACAGAAGCTACTGCAAAACGCCACTCAAATCTAAAAGAAACATAGATCAAAATCCCAAGAATTGCCAATAACATAGACATAATACCTTGTTCACGTAGTTCTGAACCAACTTTGGCTCCAACCATGTCTACTCTACGTACTTCAAATTTTCCTGTCTCTTTGAGTAATGCTCTTACCTTATCGCCTACATCTTCACCAAGGTTCTTAGATGACATTTTAGTTTTGATAACTATTTCATCTTCACTACCAAAGAAGGTAACCGTTGCACCTTCATAAGAGTTGTCTGTGTCTATAGCATCTCTTACTTTGTCTATAGGGGCTTTTCCTTCATACTGTACTTGTATAAGTGTTCCACCTGCAAAGTCTATACCGTAGTTAAACCCTTTTGTAAATATGAGTCCCAATGCAAATACAAGTACAGCAACGGAGAGTAAACCAAAACGTTTACTTTTACTCATCAATGAAAGAGGTTTTTTATATTTAAATATTTCCATCTATTTCCCCTCTTTTCTAATACCAAACCAAAATCCAAGTTTGTTTTTGTTTATTTTAGGAAGTATCCACTGGTAAATACCATGTGTCCCTACTATAGCCGTTAGCATAGATGCTAAAATACCAATGCTCATAGTCAGTGCAAACCCTTTGATGGCACCTGTTCCATACGCATACAGTACAGTAGCAGCAATGAGCGTTGTTACGTTGGCATCCCAAATAGCTGTAAAGGCATTACTGTAGCCATCTTCTATGGCTTTTCCTATGGACTTTCCTGCATGAAGTAACTCACGTATACGTTCGTTTATGATAACGTTGGCATCAACTGCCATACCCACCGTAAGGACGATACCTGCCATACCAGGCAGTGTCAGTGTCGCACCAAAAAGTGACATAATGGCTAAGATAAGGAAAAGGTTTCCTATCAATGCGACGTTTGCAATCACACCCGCCACACCATAATAAAGAATCATAAAAATAACCACTAAAATAAATCCAAGCATTAAAGCCAGTGAACTTGAACGAATACTGTCTGCTCCAAGGCTAGGTCCAACAGAACGTTTTTCCATGACATACACAGGTGCAAGTAAGGCTCCTGAACGAAGAGCAATAGCAAGGTCATGTGCTTCAGAAAGCTCAAATCTACCAGAAATCTGTACACGTCCCCCACCTATACGTTCATTAATAACAGGTGCAGAATAGACCTTGTTGTCAAGGACTACTGCCATACGTTTACCTACATACTTACCTGTAAAATCACCAAATATTTTAGCACCTTGCCCATTAAGTGTAAAGTTGATAACAGGCTGATTGTTCTCATCAAATCCTACTTTTGCATCTGTAAGCATAGAGCCATCAAGCACAGGAATGGCACGAAGTAAGTACTTCTCAGGTGTGTTTACATCTGGGAGTATGACATCTCCAAAACTTTTGGCTTCAGCTGCACTCATAGTACTTACACGTGCATTTCTCTCTTCATCTACTGCCATAAGCTGTAGGTGTGCTGCACGGGCTATAAGCTCACGTATACGTTGCTCATCTTCTTGTGTCTTGATGCCTGGTACCTCAACAAGAATTTTGTCTTCGCCCTGCTTCGCAACAGTAGGTTCAGCTAGTCCAAACTCGTTAAGTCTGTTTCTTATGGTGTCTACTGCTTGTTGAATGGCATTGAGTTTAGTACGCTTTATCTCTTCTTCTGTCATAGCAAGAGAAAACTTTAAACCATTTTGACTTAAAGCTGTACCTTCAAGCTCTTTTTTGAGAAGTGCAGTTGCTTTCGTCACATCATCACTGTCAAGAAGTTCAAAAGTAATCTTTTCACCATCTACCATACGAAGCTCATCAAAGATAATCTCTTCGTCATCAAAGATATACTTCACAGACGCAGCCATTGACTTAATGCGAGACTCTATAGCTATCTCGCTCTTAATGCCAAGGAGCATATGAAGCCCACCTTGGAGGTCAAGTCCAAGTGTTATTTTTTTACCTTGTTCACTTTGTGTCAAAGAGGGGATGGAAAACACCACCCCAAAAATGAGTGCAAAAGCAAAAAGGATAACTCTGAAATTAAGCGTCTTCACCGACTTCAACCTTTTTAGAAACATAAGCTTTGTCTAATTTCACAATAGTGTCATCATTTAGTTTGATTTTGATAAAATCTTCTTCAGTCTTTACGATAACAGCGATTAACCCGCCTGTTGTGATGATTTTATCACCTTTACCAAGAGCCTCAAGCATCTCTTTATGTGCTTTTGTAGCCTTTTGTTGTGGTCTGATAATCAAAAAATAGAAAATTGCGAATAATAATATAAGTGGCAAAAACGAACCAATAACACTGCCTTGTTGTTCCATGAGGAATCCTTTATGAGTAAAATTAGACATTATTTTAGCACTTTAGAGATAACAAGAGGCTTTTTCATTGCTCTTTTAAATGCTGCCTTTATTTACCTCAGTTATTGGGGCTTTATGCATCCGATTTTAGCCTCAGTGTTAGGACTCCTCTCCTTGTATATGCTCTTAGCTTCTAACACAAAAATATGGTTCATTTTTGGAGCATTTACAGGTCTATTTTGGTTTTGGTGGATAAGCCTTAGTCTCAAACACTATGAAATGCTCTGGGCAATCCCCATAGCACTTCTCATCATCATGCTAAGTTATGGGGTACTCTTTGGCTTCATCTCATGGATTAGTCATAAGCTACCAACATTCTTTAAGTTACAGACTACGCTTCTGCCCCTCTTACTCCAGTCACTAGGGCTTCTTGCTCTTAGCTATGTGCATCCTTTTGGTTTTGACTGGTTCAAGCCTGAGCTTATTTTTGTAGAGAGTTATTTTGGCATTCAAAAAGTACAGTTTGCTCTCATACTTTTAGCTCTATCGCTTGCGTTGTGGAGAAAACAACTGCCCTACCTCCTGCTCACTCTTCTCGCACTTGAACCTATGACTTCTAACATAGAAGCACCAAGTAAAAACATTGCACTCATCACAACTCACACCACCGTACAAGACAAATGGAACGAAGACAAACACCAAGCACAGTTTGATGCTATCTTAAAAACCATAGATGAAGCCATAGCCAAGAAAAAAAGTCTCGTTATCTTACCTGAGTCTGTTTTCCCTATCTTCCTTAACCATTCAGAGGTACTCATAGGCGAGCTAAAAGAGAGAGCAAAATGCATAGCCATCGTCGTAGGAGCCTTGTATTGGGATGGACAAACACCACGAAACTCAACTTATATTTTTACAAAAGACAACATACAAATAGCCAACAAAGTCCTACTCGTTCCCTTTGGAGAAGCCAACCCTCTGCCAGATTTTTTGAGTGACTGGGTCAATGAAGTATTTTATGATGATGCAGTAGACTACAAGGCAAGTAGCATGGTGAGTGACTACACTATAAATGGTGTCACCTACAGAAATGCCATCTGTTTTGAAGCCACGTCAGAAAAGCTTTATGAAAAAGGGAAAGATGGTAAACGTCCCAGCCATATGATAGTACTAAGCAACAACGGATGGTTCACCCCATCTATAGAACCCACACTACAAAAACTCCTACTAATGTATTATCACAAAAAATACGGAACTACTATCTACCATGCTGTAAACATGTCACCTTCGTATGTCATACACAATGGCAAAGTCTCCTACAGGTAAAAGGTAGAAGTTCTAAGTAATTGACATGCTTTTTCTATCTTGTGTCTTAAGACCTCTTCATGTATACATAAAAGTGGCTCTATGTCTAAGTTTTTAGTTTCTGCTTGGTCTTTAATGGCATCTAAAATCATAGCACGTTCTTGGCAGTTTCGATACTCACGTAGAGGCTTTAGCAAGATATTTATCTCTTCGACTATCAGTTTTGTCTTGTCTTCACCGATAATGTGATAAAAATCTTCTATCAACGTTTGTAAGGAGTCTAGAGAAACGTACAAGTCATCTAAAAGTTCATCATCATAGCCCTCTTGTGTTTTTGAAAGTAAGTTCTGAAAATGGTCTAGTTTTTTTCTCACGGCTTTTTTGACTTCTTTTTTTAACGGTTTATACTGATGGTACTCAGCATCGTACAGTTCTCTAGTAAGTATCTGTATCAACTGCCCAAAAGGCTGAGAAAGTAACATCTGTACCACGGCTTTTTCTTCATTTGAGATGAGCGTTTTGAGTTCACTGTAGAGTGTCATCTTCGCTTCTTCTTTTGTACTGCACAGCTCTTCTAAAAAGTAGAGGTAACGCAACACTTTTGTCTCTTCATGGTAACGCAAGAGTAAGTCTCGAGAAAATCGTGTGACATTGGGATTAAAGTAATCTGAAAACGTCTCTAAAAGTGTTGCTGTTCTACGCAACAACACACGTAAACGATGCAAGGTAGCAGAAAAATGTTTTCTTTGGTAGTTTACTTTATAGTAGTGTAACAAACGTAAATTTTTGTACAGCACCAAAGAGACTCCATCTCGTACATACAGTCGTGATGGTACTTGCCAAAAAAAAAGATTTGCTGCTTCAAACGCATCTATCTTCTCAAAAAGTTTTGTGATGTTGTACTCCATTGGCTTCACACACAGTGCCAATGTTTCATCTTCATACTTTTTGTCTACATCTATCTCTTTAAGTATAAAAGGCTGTAGCGTTTCAAGTGTATGTGACTCTCTAAGGTACTTCTCACTGCTACAGTACGCAAAGAGTATGTACAAACCTTTTAACTTTTTCATATACTTATACACCACATAACGCTCATCTTCTATGTAAACGGTGTAAGATTTTTTAACTATTTTTCTACCTATATGTTTTGAACGTTGGGAGAAGTACTCTTCTTCTTTTATGGGAGTGAAGTGTTCTTGTTTATCTTTATCTACGAGTACTTTTGTGTAGATGTTTGGCAGGTATTTTTTATAATACAATGTTTCATGTTCTTCAGACTTCACATAAAACTGTTCGACTTCTTCACTATGATACTCATACTTTTCAAGCCATCTCATAATGTCAGCGGAGACTAAATATTTACGTTGTATTTCATTCATGATTTGATTATAGCAAAGAAGACTTTAGTCAAGATAGCTAAAGAGTATTAGTTAGGCAAAGCAAAGAGCTTTTAAACTATAATATACCTATCATGACACTAAAAAAACTCTATATTGCTCCCATAAAAGGCTACCAGTACCTCTCAAAAATGATACCCGCTTCTTGTCGTTACTACCCAACTTGTTCTGAGTACGCTTCATGGCAATTTGAACTTAATAGGCCATATAAAGCATTCATCGCATCGGGTACACGCATTTTACGATGTAACCAGTTTTTTAAAGGGGGTATAGACTACCCTTTGATTACGCTAATCCCACAACAACCATCTTGTATTCACACTTTTAATCCAGACTATGGCAAAATAGATATAGTCTATTGGCTTGTGCCAAAAAGTAAAAACACATATTATATAGTAAAGGATTTTGATGCAATTAAACGCACCTCTTGACATGCACCTACACCTCCGAGATGGAGAAATGTTAGAAAATATCGCGGAATGTTCAGCGAAAACGTTTTCAGGGGCTATTATCATGCCAAACCTTGTACCACCTGTAAGCACAAAAGAAGAAGTGATAGCGTATAAAAATCGTATCATCACTGCCATTGGAGAGGAAAAATTTACTCCCTACATGACGCTCTTTTTTAAACCCAGTTATAACAAAACATTTTTAGAATCTGTAAAAGATGAAATTACCGCCATAAAGCTCTACCCCGCGGGTATCACCACCAATTCAGAAGGTGGCGTAAGTGGGTTTGATGTTGAGGAGTTACGCCCTGCTCTTGAAGCTATGAGCGAACTAAACATCCCACTATGCGTACACGGTGAAACCAATGGCTTTGTCATGGACAGAGAAGCTGAGTTTGCCTCCATATACGAACGTTTAGCCACAGCTTTTCCAAAACTCATCATCATCATGGAACACATCACTACCAAAACATCGGTAGAACTTTTAGATAAATATGAGAACCTCTATGCTACTATCACCATACACCACCTACTCATCACACTAGATGACGTAGCTGGTGGAGTACTTAAACCTCACCTCTTTTGCAAGCCTATCGCTAAACGTCCCGAGGACAGAGATGCCCTACTTAAAGTTGCTCTAGAAGCCCACCCTAAAGTGATGTTTGGTTCAGACTCAGCCCCACACCCTAAACATGCAAAAGAAGCCTGTGGTTGTGCGGCAGGTGTCTTTACTGCTCCTATTGCTTTACAACTTTTAGCAGAACTTTTTGACACGCATAATGCCCTAAAAAACCTTCAGGCTTTTGTTTCAGACAATGCACAAACAATTTATGACATTGATGTCCCTAAAAAAGTTGTTACCTTGGAGAAAAAACCTTTTAGGGTACCTTCAGATTATAATGGTGTTGTCCCTATGTATGCAGATGAAAAGATAGCCTATAGTATCATGGATGTCAAACTTGCAAACTAAATGTAAAATAGTTCTCTACATTAAAAATAATTTCGCTAACATATAATAAAATATAAGTAAAATAAATAGGGGAGTATATGATTGCAAACAATATTGAAGAACTCATAGGTAACACACCATTAGTAAAGATAAATGTTCTCTCAGAAGAGACAGGAGCATCCATATTGGGTAAATGTGAGTTTATGAACCCTACCTCTTCTGTTAAGGACAGAATCGCTTCAAATATGATAAATGAAGCCTTGAACTCTGGGGCTATCAATAAAGATACAACTATCATAGAGCCAACCTCAGGCAATACAGGTATAGGATTAGCTGCTATTTGTGCTTCAAAAGGCATACGACTCATACTCACTATGCCTGAGTCTATGAGTATGGAACGTCGTAAGATACTCACACATTTAGGTGCAGAACTTGTCCTCACACCAAGTGCCGATGGCATGGGTGGAGCTGTAGACAAGGCAAATGAACTAGGAAAGGAACTCAAAAATGCCAAAGTACTTCAGCAGTTTACCAATCCAGATAATCCAGATGTACACCGTAAAACAACAGCACTTGAACTCCTTAAAGATACAGAAGGGAAAATAGACATTTTTGTCGCATCTGTAGGAACAGGGGGAACGCTGACAGGTACAGGTGAAGTACTTAAATCACATAACCCAGATATACAGATTGTTGCAGTAGAACCTACAGCTTCAGCCGTACTTGAAGGAGGAAAAGCTGGACCTCATAAGATTCAAGGCATAGGAGCAGGTTTTATCCCTGAAATTCTCAATACAGATATTTACAATGAAGTCATACCTATCAGCAATGAAGAGGCTTTTGAGATGGCAAAGAAAGTGGCAAAAGAGGAAGGTTTGCTTGTTGGTATCTCCGCAGGAGCAAACTTACAGGCGGCACACATACTTGCTAATCGTCCTGAAAATAAAGGCAAAACGATTGTCACAATATTGTGTGACACAGCTGAACGTTACCTCTCTACTGAACTTTTTGAGAGCTGATGTATTCAAATACTTCTACTCAAGCTCTTCTTGAAACTATCAAAATAGAAGATGGTATCATACATAACCTCCACTATCACCAACAAAGATGTACGCAAAGCAGACAAAAGCTCTATCGCTCTACTGATATCCTCTTACTTAAAAGTGTTATAGTCCCTCCTCAAAAAGGATGCTATCGTTGTCGTATAGTCTATAGCAACACTATCCATAGTATAGAATACCTCCCCTATATAGCCAAGCATATAAAGAGTCTCAAAATAGTCTCTTCAAACCTTGAATATGGATTGAAATATGCAGATAGATCTTCTATTAATGCACTTTTACAAGAAAATAAAAATGTTGATGATATCATCATCGAACAAAATGGTTACATAACTGATACAAGCATAGCAAACCTCGCTTTTTATGATGGTATGACTTGGTACACCCCTACAAAACCTCTTTTGCATGGTACGATGCGTCAAAAACTACTAGATAAAGGTTTTTTACACCCAAGAGAGATAAAAAAAGAAGAGTTACATCACTTCACACAAGTGGCTTTAATGAATGCTATGATAGGATTTAAAATCTTAAAGGATGTGAAGATTCTAATGTAATTAAGATGATAGCATTTAAAATTTAATAATAATTATACAATATAACTAAGGTAAAAAATGACCATAAATCTGCTTCAAACACCAGAATATAAAGCACTGATGCAATCACATATTCAACAAACCATTGAATATTTATTTAACAAAAATCAAGAATTTGCTGTTGCTTGTGACATAGAAGATGTTTTATTTACACCAGAATTACCACAAGATATTCAAAAATCATTTAATGAAACCGTATTGTTTATAATCAGTGCTTACGCTTTTGAAAGTGCAAGCATAGATAAAGAGTATTTTAGTTTTGAAGCAGGTTTTGGTGCCGAAAACTTCGGTTCTACAGTTAGTGTTCCACTTCTTGCCATCAAACAAGTGATGTTAGGTGAAAATCCTATACTGTTTAATTTGTCAAGATATGAGAGAGCAAAAGTAGGAATAGGGGCAAAAAATAAAAAGACTTCTTGCAAGTCATCGATGGAAGCCCTTTTAAATAATCCTGAGAATATGAAACTTCTCAAGAAAAAGAAATAACACTAAACGTTAACAGTGACCTGCTAAAATGTAATTTACCACGTTATCTACGTAAGCATTGTGTTTATTTTCTTTAGAATAGACGATGAAAAACTTTCGTATCATCGTATAGCCTCTTAGTCTCGCTTCAAACAGTTCCCCATTTGCTACCTCATCCATAACTGCGTACTTAGACAAGATAGAAACCACTGGTTTCTCTGGGTTTCTCTCACTCTTTTTAAGTGTTTGAAGTATCGTAGTTGTACTGCTTACTTCAGAAAGGACGTTAAAACTCTTACAAGAAACACCTAGCTCCTCAAAGACTTCAGAGACGACTCGTCTTGTATGCGAACCCTCATTACGACATATCCAAGAGAAATCATACAGCTCTTCTGTGTTAAGTATCTTAGATATAGGTACATTAGAGACAACAATGAGTTCATCATCTAGCCACTCCCTATAAACCAAGTCATTGTCCATCACAGGAGACTCTATAAGACCAACATCAAGCTTTCTGTCTTTTAGTTTTTCCACAATAGCATCACTCACATCAATGTCAAGTTTGATATCATTGTTAATGGCTTTACCTATCGTATTGAGACATTGTCCAGGGATGATATAAGTACCTATCGTATAAGATGCACCTAATCTAAAAGTAATCTCTTTGTTAATAATTTTTAAAATATCTTGTTCTGAAGCATGAATTTCTTTTTCAAGTCTACCTGCTATTTTATAGAGCTCTTCACCTTCGTTGGTTAGTTTGATACCATTCTTTTTACGTTCTATGACTTTACAAGCAAGATATTTTTCAATAAATTTAATTTGTTGTGTGACTGCTGGTTGTGATATCCCTAACTTTGCTGACGCTTTAGAAAAACTTCTTTCACGTGCTACAGTTAGAAATGTTTCTAATTTAACAAAATCTTTTAACATTAGTTATCCCTTACATGATTGCATATTATTGACTCACATGATGCAAGTTAATAAAGTTATTATATCTTATTATACTTAATCAAACATAACCTATTCTTATTAGAATGATTTTATTTTATGTATTCAAAAATATGACATTTCAGTGACATTTGTAGCAGTATAGAGACGCTATTTGTCGCATGTCTAATTATATTAGGGTATAATTTATCTATTAGTAGAATAAGGTACAACTTAATGGAAACAATCTTAAATGCACTCAATCCATCACAACAAGAAGCTGTTGAACATATAGATGGTCCTATGCTTATCTTAGCAGGTGCAGGCTCTGGAAAAACCAAAACACTTACAGCAAGACTCGCTTACCTCGTAGGTGTTGTAGGCATAGACCCTGCCAATACACTTACCCTCACTTTTACAAACAAAGCAGCCTCAGAGATGCGTGAACGAGCCTTAAAACTCATGCCCTCACGTGTCTCTTACCCGCCACTGTTATGTACTTTTCATAAGTTTGGTCTTCTGTTTTTAAAGTTTCACATCGAAAAACTTGGACGAAGTAATGGGTTTGTCATCATAGACAGTGACGATAAAAAACGACTCATACGGAGCATCGCCAAAGAGCAAAAAATAGATCTAAACATCTCGTTTATCGCTTCTGAGATATCAAAATATAAAAACTCCATACTCTCACCAGAGGTTGTTTTAGAAAAAGCTGAACTTCCAGACTATAAAAAAATAGCCAATATCTATGTTGCTTATCAAAAAAACATAGAAGAAAACAACCTTGTAGACTTTGATGACCTACTCATGCTAACGTACAAAATACTCGCAGAGAATGATGACTTACGTAAAGAGACAAGCCATAGATACCAATACATCATGGTAGATGAGTACCAAGACACCAATGAACTACAATTTCAACTTTTAAAACTTCTTTGCTCTGAACATAACAACCTCTGTGTGGTAGGTGATGATGACCAAAGTATCTACGGATGGAGAGGTGCAAATATACGTAATATATTAGAGTTTTCAGAGAACTTTAAAAAATGTAAAACAGTTAAACTTGAAACCAACTATCGCTCTACAGAACCCATCTTAAAAGCAGCTAACATGCTCATAGAGCATAATTCAACAAGACTTGGGAAGAAACTCACCTCCCATAAAGGTGTAGGACAAGATGTCAAACTCTTACACTCACTTGACGAGTCAATGGAGTCAAAAGCCATAGCTCACGAGATACAAAAACTACTAGATGAAGGAACTGACCCTGACGAGATAGCTGTACTCTATCGTATCAACGCACTTTCTCGTTCTCTTGAAGAAGGTTTTTCTAAAGCTGGTCTTGCTTTCAAACTCATAGGTGGTATGCGGTTTTACGAACGTGCAGAGATAAAGGATCTCATCTCTTATCTTAGAGTCTTATCTAATCCTCATGATGATTTTTCTCTGCTTCGCATCATCAACAAACCAAAACGAGGTATAGGTAAAGCCTCCATAGAAAAACTTGCAAAAGCAGCATTTGAACATAAAACTTCACTTTATGGTTTTATAGAAAAAATGACTGAAGGAGAAGTAGAAACAATCGTAAGCAAAAAAGTCTCTACTTCCTTAGATAAACTTGTCAAAGATATACAACTCCTACAAGAGTCGATAGAAAATGAATTGGGTAACTTTATTACACTTTTTGAAGAGCATATCCAACTCAAAGACCACTATGCAGGTATGGTTGATGGTATGGAACGTATACTTAACATTGATGAATTTTATGGATACTTTAGAGATGCAGTCATCAAAAACCCCGACCTTTCACTTGATGAGTTTTTAAATGACATCTCCCTTCAAAGTGACCAAGACCAGATAGAAGACAATGCCATCACTATCATGAGTATACACGCAGCCAAAGGACTAGAGTTTGAACACCTTTTTGTTATAGGGCTAGAAGAAGAGTTTTTTCCTCTACTTGGTGAAGGATGCAATATGGAAGAGGAGCGTCGTTTAGGCTATGTAGCCATTACTAGAGCCAAGTCTGACCTTACGCTATGTTATGTAGACAGCCGCTTCTACAAAGGTCGCCGTAAGATGATAGACAAGAGTCGCTTCTTAGGTGAAGCAGGACTCATACAAGACACCAGCCTCAAGATAACCAAACAAGCAGCCTTTAAAAAAGGTGACTTGGTGAAACATAAAATCTTTGGTATCGGGCGTGTCCAAGCGGCCAATAAATCAGGAAAAGAGTATAAATTACTCATTAATTTTGGTGGAAATAAAAAAGAGATATTAAGCTCTTTTGTACAAAGTATTTAATGAACCGTCTCTTCGTCGTAAATAAACCCATTTTCAAAACATCTAACGGCTATATGGGCTACGTCAAACGTAAATATGGTACTAAAAAAGTCGGCTTTTCTGGTACACTTGACCCTTTTGCAACGGGTTGCCTCATCGTAGCTACTGGACAATACACTAAACTCTTCCAATACCTCAACAAAACACCTAAAAGCTACAAAGCAACCCTATGGTTAGGGGCAAACTCTCCAAGCCTTGACATAGAGCAGGTAGACAGTATACAAGACGTCGCTTCTTTTAGTGAAGCACGCATCAAAGAGGTATTGTCATCGCTTAAAGGTGAACTTGATTACTACCCTCCTAAATTTTGTGCAAAAAGAATCAATGGAAAACGAGCTTATGAGCTTGCACGTGAAGGTAAAGAGGTCCCACTCAAAACCATCACATCTACCATCCATGACATCAAACTTCTAAACTACAACCACCCTTTTGTTCACTTTGAAGCCAAGGTTTCTGAGGGAACATACATCCGTTCTTTGGGGGCTCTTATAGCAGATAAACTTGGGGTTGATGGGACACTCTCTAGTTTACATCGTATCCATGAGGGAGCGTTTTATTTTGAGGATGAAAAAGCCCTTAACCCCTTCACTCACTTAGCTCTACCTTCTAACACTTACTTAGGAGATGAAAATTTTATGGAACTTGGTAAAAAACTAGGTATCGAGTATTTTAAGATACAAACAGATGGTGTCTACCTTATAGAAATATCTCAGTTCTTTTCTATCATTGAGATTGTAGATAATGAGGTGAAATATAGATTTAACCGTATTCCTAAATTTAAAAATCATTAATCACCTTTTTCAAGTTTTATGTATAATACACAAATAATTTCCATATAAAGGTATAGTCATGGGTGGTTTTGAGGCTGAAGGAGAAGGTGGTTACTGGGAAAATGACCAAGTGGCGAAATGGATGGATAAAAATGATGCGAAAGAAAAACACGCACAAAACACCAAACCATCGATAGAAAAAAATGACCTTGGCTACAGCATAAAAGCCCATGCAAAAGTCAACATCTTCCTAAAAATAACAGGCTATAAAGAAGGATATCACACCCTACTATCACGTTTTGTACGGGTAGAAGACCTCTATGATACCATAGCCTTTGTACCCTCAAAATGTGATACCTTTACTATAGAAGGTTGTGATGACATCCCGCTGGAGTCTAATACTATTTATAAAGCCTACAAAGCACTCAATGCCCATACGGGTGACCTAGATATCTTAAACTTCTTTTATGAACATAAAGTTGTCGTCACAAAACGCATACCAAGTCAAGCTGGTTTAGGAGGAGGGTCTTCAGATGCAGCTGCTTTTATGCTACTGGTCAAAGAGGTCTGTAACCTTATGATAGGCACAAAAGAACTTGCAAATATAGGGAGTACTATCGGTGCGGATTTGCCTTTTTTCATCTATAACTATTCTTCTGCAAATGTCTCTGGATTTGGTGAGAAAGTAGAACCGTTTGATGAGCCGCCGTTATCTCTCGAACTCTACACACCAAACATAAGATGCGACACCACCCTTGTTTACAAAACATTTAAAGAAAAGTTACTCAAAGATATTGAAGTATGTTCCTTTTTTGGGTGGGACAACATAGACTCCAGAAAGATTTTAGAGATGCAGACAAATCCAGAGATACTAAATGACCTCTATCCTGCTGCCCTCATAGCATACCCACAACTACATGATGTTGCAAAAGAGGGATGGTTCTTTTCTGGTTCGGGGAGTACCTTTTTTAAAGTGAAATCTTGATATGCCAATTGTTGTGTATCCCTATTATTTTAAATATTACTTGTTATAATAAATTAAATTTCAATACTACGAAGAGTTTCTATGCAAAATACAACGACCTACCCTGATATCTTTGATGAACTAAAAACAAAAGTACGCGACGCAGGACTTCTTAAGCGTGTCCCAGTAAGAGGAAGTATAGAAATGATAGCTATACTTCTTTCTGTAATTGTTACTCTAAGTACAGCACCCTTATGGCACCCTGTATTATTGGCACTTTTTTTAACCCTACTTTTTACCCGTTCTGTTTTTGTCTCTCATGACATTTTACACACACAGTATTTTAAAAATAAAATGCTCTCTAAAAAACTCTCTTACCCCTTTTCTGCCATCATCCTTTCAAACTCCTCTTCATGGTGGGACTATAAACACAATGTCAATCACCACACCTACTGTAACATCGTAGAAAAAGATGAAGATATCCGTGCGTTAGATGGTGCATTTACTCCAAACAAAGGCAACAGTCCTTTTCTTAAAAAGTATAAGTACATCGTATTTTGGGGAGCTATGTTCTTTATGTTCCCCGCTTTTATAGTACAGTCATATCGTTTTGTCATCAAACATAAGTTATGGGGGGAGCTTGCTCTTATGTTGCTGCACTGGCCTCTCATTTGGGGGACACTTTACGCTCAAATAGGTGCTACAGATACCTTAATCGTAGCCCTTGTACTGAACTTTGTCTTGTCTCCTTGGTTAGCATTTGGCTTTATCACCAACCACCTTGGTTGTGAGACGTTTAATGAAGTAGAGGCAAAAAACTTTTCATGGATGGAACTACAAATGAGAGGAAGCCGTTCTTTAAAAGGTGGGATTTTAGTACACTGGTTTTATGGTGGGCTTAACACACAAATAGAACATCACCTTTTTCCCAAAGCTCCAAGATTTAACTTACTTAAAGTAAAGAAAATCACAAAAGATTTTGCTAAGAAACATGGCATACCTTATTTTGAAACCACACCACTCATGGCATATGTACAAATAAACAATGCATTAAAAGAGTATTAGATTTTGATATAATAAACAAAAGGAGACATCATGGCACTACAAGACACTGTGAAAAAACTGTTTGGGAAAATACTAAAAGTAGGTACACCTCCTGAAAAAGAAGTACTCTATAAAGAGGTCATCAAACGTAAAGTCCCCAAAGAAAGTCCTGAAACACTTTTTGTAAACACTATAAAACAATCTTTTGGCAAAGTATTAACTACCGCCAAAGAAAAACTTCAAGTATCACAAAATACAGATACTACTTCTGCTCAAGAAACAACGAAAAAGAAGCCCACTACTAAAAAAACGGTTACCAAGAAAAAGCCTGTGACTAAAAAACCTGCTACCAAAAAGACTACAACAAAAAAATCACCTGCCAAAAAGACATCTACTTCAAAAAAAGAATCCACTGAGAAAAAAACTGTAAGCAAAAAACCCGTAGCTAAAAAAACTACTACCAAAAAAACAGTAGAGACTAAAGCAGATACAAAAACTACAAGTACCAAAAAGCCTGCAACAAAAAAGAAAGTAACCTCTACCAAAAAAGAAACGTCTTCAAAAACAAGTACCGTAAATAAAAAACCAGTTACCCCAGCAAAAGCTTCAAAGAAGGATGAAAAAATTGCATTATATATCAAAGATATTAAAAAGCATTATGGAGAAGTAGATGAAGATTTTGTTGCTATCATAGTGAAAAACCTAGGACCATCTATCTACAGAAAGGATGCGGAACTAGTATCCTGTTCTGACCCTAAAGAACTCGATACAGTACGAAGAAACTTCCTTGTGAAGAAATTAGGATTAGATAGTGATAGAAGTGTACTTGATGCTGCTATAACTGATGTTTGCGAAGAGCTAAAAGGGGTACGTAAAAAATACCGTGCCACCTTCTACTATACCCTAGCAAAGAAGTTTAAAAAAGAGTCCGTACTCAGCTAGTCTCGTGTAGTTATCATCTCTAAATACAACTTTTCCACCTTGGTTCTCGCCCAAGGTGTTTTTCTTAAAAATTTCAAAGATGACTTGATACTAGGATTATTATTAAAACAATTAATTCTTATACGTGTATCTAATGCATCCCAACCATAATGTGCTTCAAGCTCTTCAAGTATCTGTTGTAGTTTTA
>Ga0256839_1001758_pt1 | contig 25576 bp, 23 predicted proteins | sample 354166metaG_FD_185968 | JGI IMG/M metagenome (GOLD analysis project Ga0256839, IMG submission 185968) | Hydrothermal vent microbial communities from Mid Atlantic Ridge, Atlantic Ocean - 354-166 | ecosystem: Environmental > Aquatic > Marine > Hydrothermal vents | place: Atlantic Ocean: Mid... | reverse complement strand
TAGGCGCCGGTACCGCCGGGCTCAATGCCCTGTCGCAGGTACGCAAGGCCGGCAAGACCTTTGTGCTGATCAATGGCGGCCATTGGGGCACCACCTGCGCCCGTGTCGGCTGCATGCCGTCCAAGGCGCTGATCCAGGTCGCCGAGGATTACCACCGCCGGGAGATCTTCGATCGTCACGGCATCGAGGGCGAGGATGAACTGCGGCTGGATATCGCCGAGAGCATGGAGCATGTGCGCGACATGCGCGATATCTTCGTCGACCGTGTGCTGGGCGCGAGCACCGATGACCTGCCCGACGAGGTGAAGATGGAGGGTTACGCCCAGTTCATCGACGCCAACACGCTGCAGGTGGGCGAGGACATCGTGCGAGCCAAGCGCGTGGTGATCGCCACCGGTACGCGGCCGATCGTGCCCGAGGCCTGGAAGAAGTTCGGTGACCGCATCATCACCACCGATGAAGTGTTCGAGCAGGAGAACTTCCCGCCATCGATGGCGGTGATCGGTCTCGGCGTGATCGGGCTGGAGCTGGGCCAGGCGTTGGCGCGCAAGGGCGTGAAGGTGACCGGCATCGAGGGCAGTGACCGCATCGCCGGCCTCAGCGACGAGGTGGCCAACCAGACCGCCCTCGACATCATGGGCAAGGAGTTCGACATCTGGCTTGGCGAGCAGGCGCGGATCAGCGAAGCCGGCGACCGGCTGCTGGTGACCGCCGGCGAGCAGAGCGTTGAGGTCGACAAGGTGCTGGTGGCCATCGGCCGCAAGCCCAACCTCGACAAGCTGGGGCTGGACAAGCTGGATCTGGCGCTGGACGACAACGGCATGCCCCGCTACAACCCGAATACGATGCAGTTGGGCGACCTGCCGATCTATATCGCCGGCGATGTCAACGGCGACCGGCAGATTCTTCACGAGGCCGGTGACGAGGGCAAGATCGCCGGCTACAACGCCGCCTACGGCACTTCGGTGGCCTTCAGGCGCAAGACGCCGCTGGGGATCACCTTCAGCGACCCCAACATCTGCACCATCGGCGCCGACTGGTCGGAACTGGAAGGCAACGACAACATCGTGGTCGGCGAGATGAAGCTGGGCCCGGTCGGCCGCGCGCTGATCATGGGCAAGAACAAGGGCGTGATGCGCGTCTACGGCGACCGCAACAGCGGCCGCGTGCTGGGCGCGACTCTGGTCTCGGTCAAAGGAGAGCACATCGCCCATCTGCTGGCCTGGGCGATACAGCGCGAGCTGACCGTGTTCGACATGCTGCGTCTGCCGTTCTACCACCCGGTCATCGAAGAAGCGCTGCAGGCCGCCCTCTATGACCTGCTGGGCAAACTGGATTACCGGCCCGACTTCAAGATACTGGAACTCGAGGAACTCGAAAATGACTGATGAATCCACCGACGACGGCAGCGGCCGCGACGAAAAGGTCATGGAGCGGCGCATCATGGTGATGATGCGGCAGGTGCTTTCCGCCGTCGCCCGCGATACCGCGCCGCCCCCGGGCATGCGCTCGCCACTGTCCGACGACACCATCCAGGGCATCCGCGAATGCTTTTCCCTGATCGCTGCCCGCGAGCGCGAGCTCAACGAGCAGTTGGGCGAGGAAAGCCAGGTGCGCCCGCGCTACCGCGACGAACCGCAGACCACCAAGGTGGTCTCCCTCGACGCCCTGACCAAGAACAAAAACGAGCAGTAATCCATGAGCAAGCAGAAGATCAACAAGGTCGTGCTGGCCTATTCCGGCGGCCTCGACACCTCCGTCATCCTCAAGTGGCTGGAAGACGAGTACGGCTGCGAGGTGGTCACCTTCACCGCCGACATCGGTCAGGGCGAGGAAGTGGAACCGGCGCGCGAGAAGGCGAAACAGTACGGCATCAGGGAAATCTACATCGAGGACCTGCGCGAGGAGTTCGTGCGCGACTATGTTTACCCGATGTTCCGCGCCAACACCATTTACGAGGGCGAGTACCTGCTCGGCACCTCCATCGCCCGGCCGCTGATCGCCAAGCGGCTGGTGGAGATCGCCGCCGAAACCGGCGCCGATGCCATCTCCCACGGTGCTACCGGTAAGGGCAATGACCAGGTGCGCTTCGAGCTGGGCGCCTATGCGCTGAACCCGGACATCAAGATCATCGCGCCCTGGCGTGAATGGGACCTCAACTCGCGCAGCAAGCTGATGGACTATGCCGAGAGGGCCGGTATCCAGATCGAGCAGAAGCGCGGCGGCAAGTCGCCCTATTCGATGGACGCCAACCTGCTGCACATCTCCTACGAGGGCGATCTGCTGGAAGATCCGTGGAACGAGCCGGAAGAATCCATGTGGCGCTGGAGCGTGTCGCCGGAAGCCGCGCCGGACGCGCCGACCTACATCACCCTGCGCTTCGAACAGGGCGATGTGACCGCCATCGACGGCGAGGCCATGACGCCAGCCACCGTGCTCGCCACCCTCAACCGGCTGGGTGGGGACAACGGCATCGGCCGCAGCGATATCGTCGAGAACCGCTATGTCGGCATGAAATCCCGCGGCTGTTACGAAACCCCCGGCGGCACCATCCTGCTCAAGGCGCACCGGGCGATGGAATCCCTGACCCTGGACCGCGAGGTCGCCCACCAGAAGGATGAGCTGATGCCCCGCTACGCCACCCTGATCTACAACGGCTACTGGTGGAGCCCGGAGCGCGAGATGCTGCAGAAGATGATCGATGCCTCCCAGGAGACGGTCAATGGCGAGGTGCGGCTCAAGCTCTACAAGGGCAATGTGCAGGTGGTCGGGCGGCGCTCCGAGAGCGACAGCCTGTTCGACGAGTCGATCGCCACCTTCGAGGACGATGCCGGCGCCTACGACCAGAAGGACGCCGAAGGCTTCATCAAGCTCAACGCCCTGCGCCTGCGCATCGCCGGCAAGAAGCGCCGCCGATGAACGCCGCCATTGCCCGTCCGCTGATTCTGCGCATCCTCGTCTGGGCGCTGATCATCGGCGTGGTGCTGTGGCTCAATGGCTGCGAGGACGGCCGCATCGAGGATACCGAGCGAGCGATCCAGCAGAACTACTTCCTGCAGTCGCTGAGCCTGGTCGAAAGTGCCGGTCAGATCCTGATGCGTCCGCAGCTCAGAGATGACGATGTCCAGCGTGCGATGCAGCGCATGGACCTTGGCCTCGAACAGGCGCGCAAGGTCGATGACGGCTTTCTTGAACAGCTGGACGAGCGGCTGGCCGATGAGTACCGGGACAAGTTCGTCAAGGGCGTCGAGGAATACCGGCTGGGCGTCGAATCTTCGGACCGCGAGCGTCAGTTGCAGGGGCTCGGCCGGCTGGGGCAGTGGGGCGAGTACTGGAAGCGGCTCAAGCCCGAAGTCCTGCGCACGCTGGAGGCGATGAACCTGCCGCAGGTCTGAGTCCTGCCGTCTTGCCGGGACCGCCCATGCGCAAGATCGTTCACATCGACATGGATGCCTTCTTCGCATCCGTGGAGCAGCGGGATAACCCCGAACTGCGCGGCAAGCCGGTGGCGGTTGGCGGCTCGCGGCGCCGTGGCGTGGTGGCCGCCGCCAGCTATGAGGCACGCCGTTACGGCGTGCGCAGCGCCATGCCTTCGGTTACCGCCCTGCGCCGATGCCCGGATCTGATCTTCGTCGCGCCCCGTTTCGAGGCCTACAAGGCCGTCTCCCGGCAGATTCACGCCATCTTTCAGCGCTATACCGATCTGATCGAGCCGCTGTCACTGGACGAAGCCTATCTGGATGTCACCGATAACAGGCCGGGCATTCCGCTGGCCACCGCCGTGGCCGAACGCATACGCGAAGACATCCGTGCTGAAACCGGCCTGACGGCCTCTGCCGGGGTGTCCTACAACAAGTTTCTGGCCAAGATCGCCTCTGATATCAACAAGCCCGACGGGATGTTCGTCATCCCGCCTCAGCGGGCGCAGGGCTTCATCGACCGCCTGCCGATCGAACGCTTCCACGGCGTGGGCCGGGCCACCGCGCGGCGCATGAAGGCTTTGGGCATCGACGATGGCCGCAGCCTGCGGGAATTTCCGCTGGACGAACTGTTGCGGCATTTCGGCAAGGCCGGGCTGCACTTCCATGCGGTCGCCCATGGGCGGGACGAGCGCCCGGTACGCCGTGAGCGGCGGCGCAAGTCGCTGGGCGCGGAAACCACCTTCGATAGCGATCTGACCCGGCTTGACGCGCTGCTGCAGCGACTGGAAGCCTTGTCCCGGGAGGTGGCTTCCCGCCTCGATCGGTTGGGCATTCAGGGGCGGACACTGACGCTCAAGATCAAGTTTGCCGATTTTACCCAGATCACCCGTGCCCGCAGCCTGCAGGAGCCCGTGCATCGGGCTGAAACGCTGCACGCCCTGGCCAGCGAGTTGATGCGGGCTCATTTTCGCGAAGGCATGCGCATCCGTCTGCTGGGCATCACGCTGTCACGGCTCGAAGCCCGACAGCCCCGGGGCGAACCACCTGATGAGCGACAGTTGCGGCTCACATTGTGACGCCGGGCAAGCGGCAGCCGGCCGCAATCGCTAGAATGCCCCCATGACGGAGCCGTGTGCTCCTTCGCAGGGAAAAGGAGATGAGCCTGAAACAGACCCTCAAACAACTGGTGAAGCGTCCCGTGCAGTCCGCCGCCGTCCGCTTTGGCCCCCAGAACCGGCGCAGCGACCGGCCGCGGCTGTGGGTGCTGATGTACCACCGCATCCTGCCGCCGGAAGACCCGCGTTACGCCAGCGAGGAACCGGGCATGATCGTTCACCCGGACACCCTGCGCATGCACCTGCGGGTACTCAGGGACACCTTCACACTGATGCCCTTGGGCGAATGGGTGGCACGGGCGGAGCAGGGCAGGCCGCTGCCCGACAAGGCCTGCGCCATCACCTTCGACGACGGCTGGCGCGACAACTACGAATACGCCTTCCCGATCCTGCAGCAGGAGCAGGTACCGGCAACGCTGTTTGCGGTTTCGGGGCTGATCGGTACCCGAGAGCAGTTTTGGCCGAATCGTATCGTTCGGCTGTTGCAACAGCCTGTGGAGACGCGACAATCCATTGGCTGGTTGAATGCTCTGGCGCAGGAGGGGAATCTGGATGCCGAAGCCTCGGCGCAGGTGATATACAGCCTCAAGCAGTATCCCGACGACCGTATCATTGGCATGATCGAGGAAGCCGAATCCAGCCTCGGCCTGGAGCCGCCCGAAGCACCGGCGTTGATGGACTGGGAAGAGTTGCGCGCACTCAGCGACAGCGGGCTTGTGGAGATCGGTTCCCACACCTGCCGTCATGTCCGGTTGCGCGCGGATCTGGACCACGACACCCTGTTGCAGGAGTTGGCTGAAAGCAAGGCCGAGCTGGGCGAACGGTTGGATCGGCCGGTCGATCTGTTCTGCTACCCCAATGGCGATTATTGTGCCGCCGCTGTGGAGGGTGTGCGCCGGCATTACCGTGCTGCGGTGACCACGCGCGGCGGAATCAACGCTCCGGATGGAGATCCGCTGCTGATGCACCGCTTTGGTGTGCATCAACACAGCAGTGATCGCCCCGAGCGCCTGTTGGCCCGTCTCTCCGGCTGGCCGATGACCTGAGCCGCCGTCGCGGCTCAGTCTTCCCCGTTTTCTTCGCGCAGCCGCTCCAGCAACCTCTGGCGCAGACTGTCAAGCAGCTGCGCATCGCGTACCGGACGGTGCTGTTCGTCCACCAGAAAGAAGATGTCCTCCACCCGCTCGCCGAGCGTGGTGATCTTGGCGTGGCTGACCTGCAGGCCACTGTCGGCGATCTGGCTGGCGATGGTGTACAGCAGGCCGGGACGGTCCATGGCGACGATGGACAGGATGCTGTGGTGGTTCAGTTCGTCCTGGGTGATCTGCACTTCCGGTTGCAGGCGGAAGGCCTTGAGCTGGCGTGGCAGGCGCGGATTGGCCGGAAGTTTCGGGTCTTGCTGCTGTTCCAGCCGTTCGAGCAGGGTGTCGCGGATCAGCCGGATGTCTCCCTCGTCGGAAATGGCTTCGCCATCGGGCTTCTGGATCACGAAGGTATCCAGTGTGTGGTTGTCGCGTGTGGTGTAGATGTCGGCATGGAGGATGTCGAGGTTCATGGTGCTGAGCACGCCGACCACGCGCGCAAAGACGCGTGGTTTGTCCTGGGTATAGACGAAGATTTCCGTGGAACGGCTGCGCGCCGACTGGCGGATGTCGACCACCGAAGCCGCGCCGGGGCAGTCCAGGATTGACGACACATGCCAGACGATCTCTTCGGCGCGGTGGTGCAGAAAATAGTCGCCGGGGAAGAGGTCACAGAGCGCACGGGCCTGCTCCAGTCGGTGATCGCTGCGGCTGATCAGGTCACAGGCGGCTTCACGGTTCTCGAGAATGATGTCGCCGATGTCGCGCGGCTGCTCCAGGCCCAGCCGCAACACTTTTTTGGTGGCGTGGTAGAGCTCGCGCAGCAGGCTGTCCTTCCAGTTGTTCCACTGCTTGGGGTTGGTGGCGCGGATATCGGCGACGGTGAGCAGGTAGAGGCAGTCGAGCATGCGTTCACTGCCCACCTGTCGGGCAAAATCGTGCACCACCTCGGGATCGCTGATGTCCTTGCGCTGGGCGGTCATCGACATCACCAGGTGCTGGCGCACCAGCTCGGAGACGACGCGTGTGTCCTTGCGGTTCATGCCGTGCTGTCGACAGAAGGCTTCCGCCTCCTCGGCTCCAAGCAGCGAGTGATCGCCACCGCGGCCCTTGGCGATGTCATGGAACAGCCCGGCGAGGTAGAGCAGCTCTGGTTTTTCCAGCTGATCGTGGATCTCGCTGCACAACGGGAATTCGTGGCGGTGTTCGGGCACCGAAAAGCGCCGCAGGTTGCGGATCACGAACAGGGTGTGCTGATCCACGGTGTAGGCATGGAACAGATCATATTGCATGCGGCCGACGATCTTTTCGAAGGCCGGGATGTAGGCGGCCAGCACACCGTAGCTGTTCATCCGCCGCAACTGGTGGATGATGCCGGTGGGCGCGCGCATGAAGCTCATGAACAGCTCGGTATTTTTCGGATCGCTGCGGAATCGGTCGTCGATCAGGTACAGGTGCTGGCGAATCAGGCGGATGGTGGCGGCATGCGGTCCCTTGATGTCGGGGCGGCTCTGCATCAGCAGAAATATCTCGATCAGTGCCGAGGGATTGCGTTGGAAGACCTGTTCGTCCACTGCCTCCACATAGCCGCTGCGCAGGATGAAATCGTCGTTCAGCCGCCGTGTCAGGTGGAACAGCTTCTTGAACAGAATCTCCTGCTGCAGCAGTTGCAACAGCATCTCGTTGAGCCGCTCCAGCTGCATGATGGTGCGGTAATAGCGCTGCATGAACTGCTCGATGGCCTGATTGTCCTTCTCGCCCTGATAGCCGAACAGCTGGGCCAGCTCGCGCTGGTATTCGAACAGCAGCCTGTCCTCGCGGCGCCCGGTGAGCCGGTGCAGCGCGAAGCGGATACGCCACAGGTGTGTCTGGCCCTCGGCCAGCGCCTGGTATTCCTCGGGCGTCAGGAAGCCGTGATCGACCAGCTCCGCCAGGTCACGGGCGCCGTAGTGGCGCTTGGCCACCCAGCCGATGATCTGGATATCGCGCAGTCCGCCCGGCCCTTCCTTGATGTTCGGTTCCAGGTTGTAGGCCGTGTCGTTGTAGCGCAGATGGCGTTGCTTCTGTTCCTCCAGCTTGGCGATCAGGAATTCCTTCGAGGACCACATCTTTTTCGGTGAAATGGCCTTTTCGAAGCGCTGGTACAGCGCCTCGCTGCCGGTGATCAACCGCGACTCGATCATGTTGGTGATGACGGTGACATCACTCTTGCCCTCGCGCGCGCAGTCGCGCAGCGTGCGCACGCTGGAACCGACTTCGAGGCCGATGTCCCAGAGAAAGGTGAGGAATTGAGCGATGCGCTCTTGCAGGGCCTTGTCCGGCTTTTTCGCGAGCAGGATCAACAGGTCGATGTCCGATGCGGGCAGCAGTTCGCAGCGGCCGTAACCGCCGACCGCCAGCAGCGACCGGCCGTCATCGCTGTCGCCAAGGAATTCCTTCCAGCAATGGATCAGCACCCGGTCCACGAAACGCGCCTTCTGCCGTACCAGCAGGTCGGCGTCGGCGCTCGGAGTGAAGGAGTCATAGAGCAGTTCGGTGGCCTTCTTCAATGCCTCCGAAATCGGCGCCACATCGCGCCCGGCCCGGCTCAGGGTGTCATCGAGCCAGTCGAGTTCGTTGAGCGGCATGGGTCAGAGTGGCCAGTCGGGGTGCAGGGTCAGCACCTCGAAGCCGTCTTCAGTCACCAGGTTGGTGTGCTCCCACTGTGCCGACAGGCTGCGGTCCTTGGTGACCACCGTCCAGTCATCGGGCAATACCTTCACATGGCGCTTGCCGAGGTTGACCATCGGCTCGATGGTGAAGGTCATGCCCGGTTGCAGCACCACGCCGGTGCCCGGCTTGCCATAGTGCAGCACCTGGGGTTCTTCGTGAAAGACGCGGCCGATGCCGTGGCCGCAATACTCGCGCACGATGCTGCAGTGGTGTTTTTCGGCATGGCTCTGGATCGCGTGACCGATATCGCCGAGGCGCACGCCGGGGCGGATCATCTCGATGCCGATCTTCATGCAATCGTAGGCCACCTGCATCAGGCGCTGCGCCGCCGGCTTTACCTCGCCCACCGCGAACATGCGGCTGGTATCGCCATGAAAGCCATCCTTGATGACGGTGATGTCGATGTTGATGATGTCGCCGTTCTTCAGCCTCTTGTTGGCCGGAATGCCGTGGCAGACCTGGTGATTGACCGAGGTACAGATCGATTTGGGGAAGCCGTGGTAGTTCAGCGGGGCGGGAATGGCCTTCTGCTCGTTGACGATGTAATCGTGACAGATGCGGTCCAGCTCCTCGGTGGTGACGCCGGGCACGACATGGGGTTCGATCATTTTCAGCACATCCGCCGCCAGCCGGCCGGCGACGCGCATCTTGTCGATTTCTTCAGGGGTTTTCAGTGTAATGGCCATGCAATGCTGCCGTGTCCGGTTGTTGAAAGAGGGCGATTATGGTATAAAGCGCGCGCCCTCGGCAATGGCCGGGGGTAAATTAGTTAAACCCCCTGATTTTGTCAGGGGAAATTCACACACATGCCAACACCCGGTCATGGGTGCCGGTTCATTCCCCAGAGTGGCCGGTCTTGATGCGGGGGCATGTGGAGGCTCAACCCGAAGCGCAGACGACCGCAACAGCCGCAACCGATATCCGGCCGCGGCGCTGTGCTTTACATGACATCTGGAGAATCACATGTCCAATATCACCATGCGTGAAATGCTTCAGGCCGGCGTGCATTTCGGCCACCAGACCCGTTTCTGGAACCCCCAAATGGCGCCGTACATCTTCGGCGAGCGCAACAAGATCCACATCATCAACCTCGAGAAGACCCTGCCGATGCTCAACGAGGCAACCGGTTATCTCGGCAAGGTCGCCGCCCACAAGGGCAAGATCCTGTTCGTCGGCACCAAGCGCGCCGCCTCCGACTCAGTGCGGGAATCCGCCCAGAGCTGCGGTATGCCCTTTGTCAACCACCGCTGGCTGGGTGGCATGCTGACCAACTTCCGCACCGTTCGCCAGTCCATCCGTCGCCTGAAAGAACTCGAGGAGATGGCGGAAAACAACAGCTACGATGTCAAGAACAAGAAGGAAATTCTCAATCTCCAGCGCGAGCAGGAGAAACTGGAGAAGACCCTGGGCGGTATCAAGGACATGGGCGGTCTGCCCGACGCGCTGTTCATCATCGACGTCGGTTACGAGAAGATCGCGCTGCTCGAAGCCAACAAGCTGGGTATTCCGGTCGTGGCCGTGGTCGATACCAACAACTCTCCGGATGGTGTCGATTATGTCATTCCGGGCAACGACGATTCGATGCGCGCCATCAAGCTCTATTGCCGTGCCGCCGCCGACGCCATCAACCAGGGCAAGGCGACCATCACCACCGCCATTGGCGATGACGAGATCATCGAGGTAGTGGATGACGAGCCGGCTCCGGCGCCGAAAAAGGCGGCCCCCAAGAAAGCGGCACCGAAGAAGGCAGCGGCCAAGAAAGCGGCTCCGGCCGACGAAAAAGTGCCTGCCGAGGAAGCCGTGGCCGAGGATGCGTCGGAGGAACAGGCTCCGGCCAAGAAGGCGGTGAAGAAGGCAGCCACCAAGAAGGCCGCAACGAAAAAGGCGGCGACCAAGAAAGCAGCGACCAAGAAGGCGGCCACCAAAAAAGCCGCAACCAAGAAGGCCGCCGCCAAGAAGGAAGAGGACGCCGCGGAGTGATCCGCGGTCCTGTTCCCGAACCTGACCGAATCCATTTTTTCAAGAGGACACAATAGTGGCTATTACAGCATCTCTGGTTAAGGAACTGCGCGAGCGTACCGGCGCAGGCATGATGGAATGCAAGAAGGCCCTGGTCGAGACCGATGGCGACATCGAGGCCGCGGCCGAACTGATGCGCAAGACCGGCGCCGCCAAGGCCGACAAGAAGGCCGGCCGCGTCGCCGCCGACGGTGCCATCAAGATCAAGGTATCCGACGACGGCAAGAAGGCCGCCATGGTCGAGATCAACTCAGAGACCGATTTCGTGGCCAAGGACGAAAACTTCCAGAAGTTCGCCGACGCCGTGCTCGAGGCCGTATTCGACAACGAGCCGGCCGACATGGACGCGCTGCTCTCGACCCAGCTTCCGAGTGGCGAGACCGTCGAGGAGGCGCGCAAGGCGCTGATCGCCAAGATCGGCGAGAACATCCAGATCCGCCGTTTCGATATCCTCAAGACCGACGACAACCTGGTGCACTATCAGCATGGCGCGCGCATCGGTGTGGTCGTCGATTCCACTGCCGCGGCGGACATGGCGCGCGACATTGCCATGCACATCGCCGCGGTCAAGCCGGAATTCGTCGATGCCTCCGAAGTGCCGGCGGATGTGGTCGAAAAGGAGAAGGGCATCCTCATCGCCCAGGCCGAGTCCAGCGGCAAGCCGCCGGAAATCATCGAAAAGATGATCCAGGGCCGTCTGAAGAAATTCCTGGCCGAGATCACGCTGCTGGGACAGCCCTTCGTCAAGGACCCGGACCAGACCGTGGAGAAACTGCTCAAGTCCGCCGATGCCCGGGTCAACCGCTTCCTGCGCTATGAAGTGGGCGAAGGCATCGAGAAGAAGCAGGAAGACTTCGCTGCCGAAGTCATGGCTCAGGTGAAAGGCTGAGTCGGAAAGGCCGCAATCGCGGCCTTTTCTCTGAACGGATTGGATTCAGTCCGTTCAGGGAAAGGCGAATACCGACAACAGGGGTGAGGGTTCATGTCCGAGCTGAAATACACACGGCTGCTGGTCAAGCTCAGCGGCGAGGCACTGATGGGACGACAGGCGTTTGGCATCGACCCGCAGATGATCGCCTGGCAGGCCGGCGAGCTGAAGCACCTGCATGACGCGGGCGTCGAGATCGGCGTGGTGGTCGGCGGCGGCAATATCTTCCGTGGCGCCGGGCTGGCCCAGGCCGGCGTGGACCGTGTCACCGGCGATCACATGGGCATGCTGGCCACCGTCATCAACGCCCTGGCGCTGCGCGACGGCTTCCGCCAGGCGGGCTTGCGCTCGGTGGTCATGTCCGGCCTGTCGATGCCGCAAGTCTGCGAAACCTATACCCAGCGCCACGCGCGCGAGCGCATTGGCAATGGCGAGATCGTGATCTTCGCAGCCGGTACCGGCAACCCCTATTTCACCACTGACACCGGCGCCAGCCTGCGCGCGATCGAGATCCAGGCCGACCTGCTGATCAAGGCGACCAATGTGGACGGCATCTACGATGCCGACCCGCGCAGCAACCCGGATGCGCGCAAGTACGATACCCTGAGCTATGACGAGGCCATCGACCGGCGGCTGGCGGTGATGGACATCACCGCCATGGTGCTGTGTCAGGAAAACGACCTCGACCTGGCCGTATGCAATATCAATCAACCCAATGCCCTGCTGGCGCTGGCGCGAGGCGAGCGACTGGGCACGCTGGTGACCCGATAGAGGAATCCGAAATGATCGACGACATCCGCAAAGACGCGCTCGAGCGCATGAACAAGAGCATCGAATCCTTCAAGACCGAGCTGACCAAGATCCGCACCGGCCGCGCCCACCCGAGCCTGCTCGACCATGTGACCGTCGAATACTACGGTGCCGAGGTGCCGCTCTCCCAGGCGGCCAACATCTCGGTGGAAGATGCGCGCACGCTGGCGATCACTGCCTGGGACAGCAGCATGGTCAAGGCCATCGAAAAGGCGATCATGACTTCCGATCTCGGACTCAACCCTTCCACCGCCGGCAATGTGCTGCGGGTACCGATGCCGCCGCTGACCGAGGAGCGCCGTCGGGATCTGGTCAAGGTGGTCCGCGAACTGGCCGAAAACGCCCGTGTCGCCGTGCGCAACATCCGCCGCGACGCCAACAACGACCTCAAGGAACTGCGCAAGGAAAAGGAAATATCCGAAGACGAGGAACGCCGTGGACAGGAACAGATCCAGAAGATCACCGATGAATCCGTGGCCAAGATCGACAGCCTGCTGAAGGAAAAGGAACAGGAGCTGATGGAAGTCTGATCCCCGGATCGGACCCGTCCGCCACCCGTATGGGCTCAGCCAGTGCCATCCCCGCTCATGTCGCCATCATCATGGATGGCAATGGCCGCTGGGCGCGCCGGCGCATGATGCCGCGCAGCTACGGCCACAAGAAGGGCGTGGAAGCGGTGCGCCGTGCGATCGCCTTCTTTGCCCGCAGCGGGGTTTCCCGGCTGACCCTGTTCGCCTTCTCCAGTGAAAACTGGCAGCGCCCGCGTGACGAAGTCTCTTCGCTGATGTCGCTGTTCGTGTCCTCGCTGCAGAAAAACACCGACGAACTGGATGAAAAAGGCATACGCATCCGCTTCATCGGCGATCGATCCGCCTTTCCCGAGGCCCTGCGCGCGCAGATCGAACATTCCGAGGCGCAGACCCGCGGCAACGAACGCATGACGCTCAACATCGCCGCCAATTACGGCGGCCGCTGGGACATCCTGCAGGCCGCGCGGGCCTTGGCCGCGGACTGCCGTAACGGCCGTCTGCAACCGGATGCGATCGACGAAACCGCCTTTGAATCGCGCCTCTGCATGCCCGACAGCGGCCCCGTGGATCTGTTCATCCGCACTGGCGGCGAGCGCCGCATCAGCAATTTCCTTCTCTGGCAGTCGGCCTATGCCGAACTGTACTTCTGCGATGTGCTGTGGCCGGATTTCGATGAAGCGGCAATGCAGCAGGCACTGGACGACTACGCCGGGCGTCAGCGCCGCTTCGGAAAGACCGGCGAGCAGCTGGCCGAAGCCGCCACCCTGCCCGAGGATTGAGTCATGCTGCTGCAACGTATCGTCACCGCCGTTCTGCTCGCCATCGTCGTCATTGGCACGATCCTGTTCCTCGATCAGCGGGCGGTGGCCCTGCTGTTTGCGGTGGCGCTGTTCTTCGCTATGACCGAACTGGTGGCGCTGACCCTGAGCCGCAATCGCCTGTTGCAATGGCTGATTGCGTCGGCGGTTACCGCCTTGTTCCTGTGGACCCTGCCGCTGGTCGGCATCCGCGTCATCTGGTACCACGCCTACACCGGCCTGCTGGCCTGGGTGCTGGTGCTGTTGCTGCTGCGCGGTTACCGGCACAATGGCCATCTGCCGCTGGCCGTGCGCGCCGCGCTGTTTCTGTTCGCCTCGGCCCTGCTGTGGATCGCGGTGCAGGGGCTGAGCTTCATTCCGCGGCATTTCGCGGATGGTCAATGGCTGCTGCTGTACCTGATGACGCTGGTCTGGGTGGCCGACATCGGCGCCTATTTCTCGGGCCGCGCCTTCGGCCGTCACAAGCTGGCGCCGACCATCAGCCCCGGCAAAAGCATCGAAGGCGTGATCGGTGGCCTGCTGCTCAACCTCCTGTGGATCAGTGGGGTCTGGTACTACAGCGGCGGCTGGGGCGTGGGCTATCTGCCGTTTCTGCTGGTGAGCCTGGTTACCGTGGCCTTCTCGGTGATCGGTGACCTGTTCGAAAGCATTCTCAAGCGCGAGGCCGGCGTCAAGGACAGCAGCCATCTGCTGCCGGGGCATGGCGGGGTGCTCGATCGCATCGATTCGCTGATCGCGGCAACGCCGGTGTTCCTCGCCGGCCTGTTTCTGGTGGGGGGCGTCTGATGCAGCGAGTCTGTCTGCTTGGTGCTACCGGTTCCATCGGCCGCAGTACGCTGGATGTGCTGGCGCGCCATCCCGACCGCTTTGCGCTGCATGCGGTGAGCGCCTACCGCAATGTCGAACGCATGGCCGAACTGTGCCTCAGCCACCGGCCGCAGATTGCGGTCATGGTCGATGCCGATGCCGCCGAGGAGCTGCGGCGTCGGCTCGACGGGCAGGGGGTCGAGGTGCGCAGCGGCGAACAGGCGCTGATCGACATTGCCGCTGACGAACGGGTGGATACGGTGATGGCGGCCATCGTAGGCGCGGTGGGGCTGATGCCGACCCTGTCGGCGGTGCGCGCCGGCAAGCGGGTGCTGCTGGCCAACAAGGAAGCGCTGGTGATGGCCGGGCAGCTGTTCATGAACGCGGTGAGGGAGCAGGGCGCCGAACTGCTGCCCATCGACAGCGAGCACAATGCCATCTTCCAGTGCCTGCCAGCCGGTGAGTTGCGCCGTCTTGGCGACAAGGGCGTCACCCGTATCTGGCTGACCGGTTCCGGCGGGCCGTTCCGCGAGCGCCCACTGGATGCCTTCGATGTCATCACCCCCGAAGAGGCCATCGCCCACCCCAACTGGAGCATGGGCCCGAAGATATCGGTGGATTCGGCGACCATGATGAACAAGGGGCTGGAACTGATCGAGGCCTGCTGGCTGTTCGATCTGCCACAGTCGGAGATCGAAATCCTGCTGCATCCGCAGAGCATCATCCACTCGATGGTGGCCTACAGCGACGGCTCGGTACTGGCGCAAATGGGCAATCCGGACATGCGCACGCCGATCGCCCACGCTCTGGCCTGGCCCGACCGAATCGACAGCGGGGTGGAACCATTGGACCTGGTCAAGGTCAGTCAACTGAACTTCGAAGCCGCCGACGAGAAGCGTTTTCCCTGCCTGCGTCTGGCGCGGGCGGCGATCACCGAGGGCGGCACCCGGCCCGCCATCCTCAATGCCGCCAACGAAATCGCGGTGGAGGCCTTTCTTGCCGGCCGCATCGCCTTTACCCGCATACCGCAACTGATCGAAGACTGCATGCACCAGACCGAAGCCCACGCCGCCGAATCCCTGGAACGGATCCTCGCCGACGACGCCGCCGCCCGTGACTGTGTGCGCCGGGCCATCGACGGAGGCCGTGTCTGATGTTCGATATTCTGTTCAGTATTGGCGCCTTCGTGGTGGCCCTGGGACTGCTGGTCGTGGTCCATGAATTCGGCCACTACTGGGTGGCACGCAAGCTTGGCGTCAAGGTGCTGCGCTTCTCGGTCGGTTTCGGCAAGCCCATCTGGACCCGGGTCGCCGGACCGGAGAAGATCGAATACACGCTGTCGGCGATACCGCTGGGCGGCTATGTGAAGATGCTCGACGAGCGCGAGGGCGAAGTGCCCGAGGAGGAGCTTCCGCGGGCCTTCAACCGTCAGCCGGTGGCCAAGCGCTTCGCCATCGTTGCCGCCGGCCCGGCCTTCAATTTTCTGTTTGCGATCCTTGCCTATGCGGTGATCTTCATGGCCGGCGTCAACGGCGTGAAGCCGGTGGTCGGCGAAGTGCTGCCGGGCAGCATCGCGGCCGAGGCCGGGTTGCGCCCCGGCGATGAGATCGTCCGCGTCGATGGCGTGGAGACGCCCAGCTGGGAACGGGCGCGGATGGCGCTGATGCAGGCGGCGGTGGACCAGCCAATGATTCGCCTCGAAGTCCAGGGCGAGGACCGCATGCTGCGCGAACTGACCCTGGATACGACGCAGCTCGACTTCCTGCAGGATGAAAAGACCGACATCCTCGAACAGATCGGCGTGCTGCCCTGGCGTCCCCGAATACCGCCCAGCATCGCCGAGGTACTGCCCGATGGCGCTGCCGCCGAGGCGGGATTGAAGAAGGGCGATCGCATCCTCGCCGCCAATGGCCAGCCGGTGACCGATGTGCGTTCCTGGGTGGAATTCGTGCGTGCCCATCCTGGCGAGCCGATCCGCTTGACCGTCGAGCGTGACGGCAAGCCGCTTGAGTTGACGGTGACACCGCGCGAGAAGACCGACGATGCCGGTGAGCGTTACGGCTTCATCGGCGTGCAGAATGTGGTTGAGATCCCCGAGGACATCCGCCAGAAGATGCTGGTGACCGAACGCTACGGTCCGCTGCAGGCGCTGGCCCAGGGCGTGGAGAAGACCTGGGACATGTCGGTGCTGACGCTGAAGGTGCTGGGCAAGCTGATCGTCGGGGAAGCCAGCATCAAGAACCTTTCCGGCCCGATCACCATCGCCAAATACGCGGGCATTTCGGCGCAGATCGGCATCGAGCCCTTCTTCGCCTTTCTGGCGGTGATCAGCATCAGCCTCGGCGTGCTCAACCTGCTGCCGATCCCGATGCTCGACGGCGGGCACCTGTTCTATTACCTGATCGAGATCGTCAAGGGCAGCCCCGTCTCCGAGCAGGTGGAGGAACTGGGACAGCGGATTGGCCTGGCCCTGCTTCTGATGTTAATGTCTGTCGCCTTTTACAACGATATCCTGCGTTTACTGGAGTAGTCCGCGTGTCCCGCACCCTTTTGCCCTGTCTGCTCGTCCTGTTGTTGCTGGCGCCCTCGCTGGCGCGTGCCGAGCGTTTCCTCGTCGAGGACATCGAAGTCCACGGGATTCGCAAGATCGCCATCGGCACGCTGCTCAACTACCTGCCGCTGAAAACCGGTGAAACCTTCGATGAAGAGGAATCGCCCAGGGTCATCGCCGAACTCTACAAGACCGGCTTCTTCGACCAGGTACGGCTGCTGCGCCGTGGCAATACGCTGGTCATCGATGTGCGCGAGCGGCCGGCCATCGCCAGCGTCACCGTCAAGGGCAACAAGGAGGTCACTGACGACAGCATGCGCGATGCGCTGAAACAGATCGGCATGACCAAGGGCAGGACCTACAACCCGAAACTGCTGGAAAAACTGCAACAGGAACTGCTGCAGCTCTACTACTCGCTGGGCAAGTACTCGGTACGTATCGATGTCGAGGCGAAGCAGCTGGATGAAGACCGTGTGGCGGTGACCATCGACATCTCGGAAGGTGCGCCGGCGCGTATCCGCAGCATCAACATCGTCGGCAACCGGGCCTTCAGCGAACAGGAACTGCTGGACCTGTTCAAGCTGGAGACCTCCGACAGCGGCTGGTTCCCCTCCGACAAGTATTCCAGCGTCAAGCTGTCCGGTGATCTTGAAGCCCTGCGTTCCTTCTATCTGGACCGAGGTTATGTGCAGTTCCGCATCGAATCCAAACAGGTCACCATCACTCCGGACCGCAGCGCCATCAACATCACCATCAATATCCACGAAGGTGAGCCCTTCAGCATCAGCAAGATCAACCTGACCGGTGATCTGGTGGTGCCCGAGAAACAGCTCAAGGCCTTGCTGCTGATCCGCGAAGGGGATGTGTTCTCGCGCAAACGCATCCAGTTGACCACCAAGCTGATGGGGCAGCGCCTGGGGCAGGAGGGCTATGCCTTCGCCGACATCAATGCGATCCCCAAGGTCAACGAAGACGAGCGCACGGTGGAGCTGACGATCCTGGTCACCCCGGGGCAGAAGATGACCGTGCGGCGGATCCTGTTCGAGGGCAATGTCGGTACCCGTGACTACGTCCTGCGCCGCGAGATGCGCCAGTTCGAAGGCGCCCCCTATTCGGCAGCCAAGCTGGATCGCTCCAAGATCCGTTTGCAACGGCTCAAGTTCATCTCCGATGTAAAGACCCGTTTCGAGCGGGTGGCCCCGGATTCCGACCAGATGGACATCGTGGTCAGTGTTACTGAGCGCTTCTCCGGCAGTTTCAACATCAGCGCCGGCTATTCCGAAGCCCAGGGTGCGATCCTCAGCCTCGGACTGACCCACGACAATGTGTTCGGCACCGGCAACCGGCTGGGGCTCACTTTCAACAACACCCGCTCCCAGGAGAAGTACGAGATCAGCTTCCTTGACCCCTACTGGACCCGCGACGGTGTCAGCCGCTCACTGGCGCTGAGCTATTCCAAGACCGATGCGGCCGAGGCCAACATCTCCAACTACTTCATCGACCGCACGCGGCTGACCGTCGGTTTCGGCGTACCGCTGTCCGAATACAACAGCATCAACTTCTCGCTCGGCCTGCTGCGCAACGATGTACTGATCTCCTCGATCAGTTCCAGCGAGGTGCGCAACTTCATCATCGACAACAACGACGACTTCAGCCCCGGAGACACACCGGACGGCGACACCTACGACGAAGTCTTCGCCAGCCTCGGCTTCAGCAAGGACAGCCGCAACCGACTGATCTTCCCCGAGCGGGGCATGCTCAACAGCATCCGCATGGAGGTCTTCAGCGGCGATCTGGACTATTACAAGCTGCTGTTCCGTCATCAGTCGCTGTATCCGGTCAGCGATACCGTGACCTTCTCCTTCAAGGGACGCATCGGTTACGGCAAGCCCTATGGCGGCACCAGTGACCTGCCGTTCTTCGAGAAGTACCGCGCCGGGGGCGTGCGCACCGTGCGCGGTTATGAATACAACAGCCTCGGCCCTCTGGATTCGCGTGGCGACGCCTACGGCGGCAATCTGCAGTTCATCACCAATTCCGAGTTCCTGTTCCAGATGGACGCCTTTGGTGGTGCCGATACCTTCAGGCTTGGGGTATACTTGGACACCGGCAGTGTGTTCTCCGATACCGATGCCTGGGATGAAGCCGAATTGCGGTCCTCGGTTGGGCTCTCTGCCAAATGGTTCACTGCCGTCGGGCCGATCGAGCTGAGCTATGCCTGGCCGATCGACGACGAGACCGGCGACCGGACCAAGAACTTCCAGTTTTCCCTCGGCGCCCCCTTCTAGCCGCTCCGGCAGGGTCGCCGCACCGAAGATGCGAGGCTGATTTGAAGACCTTCCCGATCACCCTGCTGGCCCTGTTTTCCACACTGCTGGCGCCTCTGGCCTGGGGCCAGGACAATGGCGCCGCCAGCACGCCGCCGCAGCGTGTCTATTTCTACAAGATCGGTTTCGTCAACACCGGTACGGTGCTGCGCGAAGCGCCCCAGGCGCGTCGGGTCGAGGAGCGCCTCAAGTCCGAATTCGAGGCCCGCGAGAAGGTGCTCAAGGCCAAGCAGGAAGAGCTGCTGGAAATCGAACGCAAGCTCAAGTCCGAGGGGGATATCATGGCAGTAGCGGCGCGGCGCAAGCTGGAGCGGGAACTGCGGCTCAAACTGAGTCAGCTCAAGTTCGAGCAACAGGAATTCCGTGAAGACCAGAACCTGCGACGCAACGAAGAGATTCGCAACCTGCAGACGGTAATCGCCGCGGCGCTGAAACGACTGGGTGACGAAGAGAAATTCGATCTGATCCTCACCGAGGGCGTCAGCTATGTCTCGGATGCCATCGATGTCACTCCACGCATCATCCAGATGCTGAAGAACATGCAGGACAGCGACCTGTCCCCGGCGCAATAGGCTCCAGCGGAGCTTCAGACGCCATGTCCCGCTCCCTCGAACTGCACCGGCTCGCCGAATGCCTGCATCTGGAGTTCAGTGGCGATCCGCAACAGCTCATCCGCGGTGTCGCCTCGTTCGATTCCGCTACCGCCTCCGACCTCTGTTTTCTCGCTGACGCGCGCTACCGTGCCCGGCTCGGGGCCAGTGCCTGTGGCGCGGCGATCGTGCCCGCCGGTTTTCAGCCGGTGGCATCGGACGGCGAGCGGGCCTGGCTCTTTTCGGAACATCCCCAGCGCGATTTCCAGCGCGCCATACACTGCCTGCAGCTGGAACGCCCACGGCCGCAACCCGGCATCCACCCAAGCGCGGTAGTGGCCGATTCCGCGCGCCTCGGCGAAGGCGTCTACATCGGGCCGATGGCGGTGGTCGGCGAGGGGGTGGAGCTGGCCGATGGCGTGACCGTCGGTGCCGGCTGCATCCTCGAAGAGGAAGTGCGCATCGGCACGCGCAGCCTGCTGCACCCCAGGGTCACCGTCTGTCACGGCGTACGCATCGGCGCCGATTGCCTGATCCACAGCGGCGCGGTCATCGGCTCCGACGGCTTCGGTCTGGTGCTCGAAGGCGAACGCTGGAGCCGGATGCCGCAACTGGGTTCGGTGCACATCGGCGATCGGGTGGAGATCGGTGCCAACACCACGGTGGACCGCGGCGCTCTCGATGACACCGTCATCGAGGACGGCGTCAAGCTCGATAACCTGATTCAGGTGGCGCACAATGTGCGGATCGGCGAGAATACCGCCGTCGCCGGCATGGCCGGTTTTGCCGGCAGTGCCGTCATCGGCCGCAATTGCCGCATCTCCGGGCGCGCCTCGGTCACCGGCCACCTGCGGATCGCCGACGGGGTGACGGTCACCGCCACTTCGCTGGTGACCCGCAGCATCGAAAAGCCCGGGGTGTATTCCTCCGGCACGCCGTTGATGCCGAACCGGGAATGGCGCCGTGTCAGCGCCCGCTACAAGAAGCTCGACGACCTGGCCCGCCGCCTGGAACGGCTGGAACGGCGGCTGTCCGGAAAACACGACGACTGAACCACAGACCAACCACGGAACACAGATGACCGACACTGCCCTGAACGGCTTCGATATCCAGCGCATCATGGATTTCCTGCCCCATCGCTATCCCTTTCTGATGATCGACCGCGTGCTCGAATGCGACAGCGGCAAGTCGCTGACCGCGCTGAAGAATGTCAGCTTCAACGAACCCTTTTTCCAAGGGCATTTCCCCGGCCAGCCGATCATGCCCGGTGTGCTGATTCTGGAGGCGCTGGCCCAGGCGACCGGTCTGTTGGCCTTTTGCAGCATGGGCGAGCAGCGCCGAGAAAAGCTCTACATGCTGGTCGGCATCGACAAGGCGCGTTTCCGCGGGCAGGTGACGCCGGGCGACCAGTTGCGTTTGTCGGTGGAACTCAAGCGCGACATTCGCGGTATCGGCTTCTACAGCTGCGTGGCCACGGTCGGTGAGCAGGTGGTGACCGAGGCCGAGATGATGTGCAGCGCGCAGGAGCGCCAGCCGTGATCCATTCCACCGCGCTCATCGACCCCGGCGCACGCATGGGTGAGGGTGTCTCCATCGGGGCCTACAGTATCATCGGCGCTGATGTGGAGATCGGCGACCGCTGCCACATTGGCCCCCATGTGGTGATCAGTGGCCCGACCCGCATCGGCAACGATAACCGCATCTTTCAGTTCTGCTCCATTGGAGAGGCGCCGCAGGACAAGAAATACGCCGGTGAGCCGACCGGGCTGGTCATCGGCGACCGCAATGTGATCCGCGAATTCGTGACCTTCAACCGCGGCACCGCCGCCGGCCACGGCGAAACCGTGATCGGTTCCGACAACCTGTTCATGGCCTATGCCCATGTGGCCCACGACTGCGTGGTCGGCGATCACACCGTCTTCGCCAATGCCGCCTCGCTGGCCGGACATGTGGAGGTCGGCGACCATGCCATCCTCGGCGGGTTCACCTCGGTGCACCAGTTCACCCGGCTCGGCGAGCGGGCCTTCATGGGGCTGGGCTCGGTGGTCACCCAGGATGTGCCGCCCTATTCGACGGCGGCCGGCAACCGCGCCCGCACCGTCGCCATCAACAAGGAAGGGCTGCGCCGCAGTGGCTTCTCGCCGGAACTGATCCGTGCCCTGCACAAGAGCTTCCGGCTGCTGCTCAAGTCGAAGACACCGCGCGCCGAAGCGGTCGAGCAGCTGCGCCCGTTGACCGAGGAATATCCGGAAGTCGCCCGCTTCGTCGAGTTCATCGTCAACAGCCCACGCGGGATTGCCAGCTGAACATTCTCGCCCTTGATACATCCACGGAAGCCTGCTCTGCCGCACTGCTGCGGCGGGACGGTGCCCTGTTCCGCCGATTCGAAATCACCCCGCGCGGCCATGCCGCGGCGCTGCCGGCGATGCTCGATGCGGTCCTCCACGAAGCCGCGCTGACGCGCGCGGAGCTCGACCGTGTGGCCTTCGCAAACGGCCCCGGCGCCTTCACCGGAGTGCGCATCGCGGCGGCCACCGCACAGGGCATTGCGCTGGGGCTGCAGATTCCGCTGATCGGGGTGTCCACGCTGGCGGTGCTGGCGCAGCAGGTGGCCGATAGCCGGGGCCTGGACGCGGTGCAGTCGATGATCGATGCGCGCATGGATGAAGCCTATGTGGGCCTGTACCGGCGTGATGCGGCGGGAATCCTGCGTCTGCAGGGCGAAGAACGGCTGCTGCCTCTGGATGCGCTGCGCTGTCCCGGCGCTGTGTACTGTGCCGGTTCCGCGCTGCGGGCGCTGGAGGCAGCGGGTCTGCCGGTGCCGGAAGGCGATGCGGATGCCCTGCCGGATGCGGCCGCGCTGGCGCGCATCGCGGGCCACCTCGCGGCACAGGGCGCGGGCGGTGACGAAGCACCGATCAACTATCTGCGCAACCGGGTGGCGGTGCGCAAGACACCGACGGTCTACTGATGTCCCTGCTTCCCGGGCCGTTCGGCCCCGTGCTCGGGACAGCGACGATCAAATCGTCTGCCGAGGATTTCCGTGTGCGCGAACGGCTGGGCTTTGCGCCGGCGGGGCAGGGCGAACACCTGCTGCTGCGCGTCGAGAAAACCGCGATGACGACTCCCGAACTGATCGATGCCCTGGCCGGTCATCTGGGCATCGATTCGCGGCATATCGGCCATGCCGGACTCAAGGACCGCCAGGCCATCACCGAACAGTGGCTGAGCCTGCAGTTGCCCGGTGTCCGTTCCATTCCCGAATTTCCCGATGACGGCCCGTGGCGGGTGCTGGAAGCGCATTGGCATGACCGCAAGCTGCGCGTCGGCGCGCACCGCGGCAATGCCTTCGAGGTGGTGTTGCGTGAAGTGAACGCCGATCCGGCGGCGCTGCTGGAACGCATCGAACGCATCCGACAAGAGGGTTTTGCCAACTACTTCGGCGAACAGCGTTTCGGCGCCGGTGGCGACAATGTGGCGCAGGCCTTGCGCGCGCTGAATGGCCCGCGCCGTCGCAAGCGCCTGTCGCGTCAGCGCCGCGGATTGTACCTGTCTGCGCTGCGCAGCGAACTGTTCAACCGCATCCTGGCGCGGCGTATCGAAACCGGTGCCTGGCGGTGCCCCCTGTCCGGCGATGTCTGGCTGCTCGACGGCAGCGGCTCCTGGTTTGTCGAGCCCCTGGATGAAACGCTGGCTGAACGCCACAGGCAAGGAGACATCCACAGCGGCTTGCGCCTGCACGGCCTGGGTGAAGTGCCGATGAGCGATGCCGCGCTGGCACTGGAACAGTCGGTGCTGGCGGAACACCGGGAGCTGGTCGAAACCCTAGAACGGCAGCAGCTGAAGCTGTCGCTGCGGCCCCACCGCGCCCTGGCCCGCGATCTGCGCGCCGAATGGGACCCGCAAGCGCGGACGCTGCGGCTGTCGGTGACTCTCGGCAAGGGCAGTTACCTGACCGCGCTGCTGGCGCAGCTGGTCGAAAGCGTCTGAGCCGTGTCATGAGCCGTTCATGAAATCCGCGCTATTATTGGCTCCATGACCGAGAATGCCTCCCTGATCAAGCAGCAGATCGAGCGCCAGCGTGCGGCGCTGGCCAATCTGCTGGCCGCCGACATGCGCGCCCTGGCCGATGAGCTTGCGCCCTGGATGCACAATCGGGAGCGGCTCGAGCAGCTGCTGCGTGAACGCATCGCATCGGCACAGTACAGCAAATATCTGTGGGTGCTGGACGACAAGGCGCGCCAGATCACCGCCACGGTGACACGCAAGAAAGTCAAGCGCGAGCAATACGGCCGTGACCGCGCGGCGCGGCCCTACATGCAGCCCGCCCTGCAGGGCGAAGGCTTCTACCTCTCCGAAGCCTATGTCAGCCGCCACCGCAAGCGTCCCTCGCTGACCGCGGTACAGGTCATCCGCGGGGCGGACGGCCGTCGGCTGGGCTGGCTGGGTGCCGATTTCGACCTGCGCAAGTTGCCCTATACCGGCGGGCTGGATTTCGGAAAGAAGGCCTGGCGCCAGATGAAGGGTGATCCGGCGATACGCGGAGGGCTGTTCGCCCAGCAGCGGGTGGTCAGCGCAATGGACGAACGCATCGATGAGGTACTGACCCAGATCGAGGAACTGATCGTGTCCCACGGTGTGTTTCATGCCAAGCTGCATTTTTCCAGCAGTAGGGCCACTGTGTGGCTGGTCGACGATCCCTACGACTACCAGCTGCTGGGCGTCGATGAGCTGATCGACCCCAGCCTGTGCCTGGCCTTCCCCAAGCGCCCCTGGTTTGAACGCGCCCAGGTCCCGCCCAAGGGCGTGCGCAAGGTGCTGCGCCAGTTCCGCAAGCTGCGTTTTGCCGACGAGACCATCTACCTGCGCGCGGCGTCGCTGAACACCGTCAACGGCATGGTGGGCCTCAATTTCTCCTGTGATGGCTCCCATTACCTGCCCTGGGAGGAGTTCCTCGACAAGGGCATGCACTTCTGGTTTGGCGTCAACTGAGCGTGGCCGCACCGCAAAGGTGCAGCCTGAGCGGTGTTTTCGGTCTTCGTTAAGCCTTTTGCTATAGTGCCGGCCATGGCCGAAATCGATCCCCGCTTGCCACGCACCGTGCGCACCACCTGCCCCTATTGCGGGGTGGGCTGCGGCGTGCTGGCGACGCTGGACGAGCAGGGCGTGGTCACCGTCAAGGGTGATCCCGAGCACCCGGCCAACCAGGGGCGGTTGTGCTCCAAGGGCGCCGCACTGGGCGAAACGGTGTATCTGCAGGACCGCCTGCTGTACCCCGAGATCGCCGGCGAACAGGTGAGCTGGGATCAGGCGCTGGCGACAGTGGCCGGGCGCTTCAGCCAGATCATTGACGAACACGGCCCCGACGCCGTCGCCTTCTATGTCTCCGGGCAGCTGCTGACCGAAGACTACTATGTGGCCAACAAGCTGATGAAGGGCTTCATCGGCTCGGCCAACATTGACACCAATTCGCGTCTTTGCATGTCCTCGCCGGTGGCTGCCTACAAGCGGGCCTTCGGCGAGGATTGCGTGCCCTGCAGTTACCAGGACATCGACCTCGCGGAACACATCCTGCTGGTGGGCAGCAACCTGGCCTGGTGCCATCCGGTACTGTTCCAGCGCATCGCCCGCGCGCGCAAGCAAAGGCCCGACCTCCGGATCACGGTGATCGACCCGAGGCGTACCCAGACTGCATCCATCGCCGACCGGCATTTGCCGCTGCGTCCCGGCAGTGATGGTCTGCTGTTCAACGGGCTGCTGGCCTGGCTGGACGACCGCCAGTGGATCAACGGCCCCTGGATTGATGGTCATGTCGAGGGCTGCGAGGCGGCCCTGCAGGCGGCGCACGCGGATGCGCCGGATGTC
>Ga0256839_1001757_pt1 | contig 25602 bp, 26 predicted proteins | sample 354166metaG_FD_185968 | JGI IMG/M metagenome (GOLD analysis project Ga0256839, IMG submission 185968) | Hydrothermal vent microbial communities from Mid Atlantic Ridge, Atlantic Ocean - 354-166 | ecosystem: Environmental > Aquatic > Marine > Hydrothermal vents | place: Atlantic Ocean: Mid... | reverse complement strand
CCGGCCAGGAAGTTCAGCACCATCTGCGGCGTCACCTCGGGCGGGTAGGCCGAAACGCCCTCGGCGGTCACGCCGTGGTCGGCGGCGGCCACCACGACCGCCCCCGGCCCCAGCCGGGGCCTCTCGGTGCGCTGGATGGCCGCGAGGCGAACGCCCGCCTCCTCGAGCCGCCCCAGGGAGCCGGGGGGCTTGGTGAGGCGGTTCTGTCGGGCGCGGGCACGATCGAGAAGTTCGCGGTCGACGGGAGGCACTCCACTCATGCCTCCACGATACCGGTACCGATCACCCTGCACTACCTCCATGGTTTATACTTTCTGCAAGCAACCCACGACCGAGGAGGTCGCTCATGGCACGCAATGAAGTCTTCCTGGACACCGGTGCCCTCGAAGTGCTGCACAAGCTGACCGAGGGCGAGTTCACCGCCCCCGCGCTCGCCGACGCAACGGGCCGCGCCCTGGCCCGCATCGTGCGCGACCTGGACCGCCTGGAGCGCCACGGCCTCGTCCAGGTCGTGGGCCAGAAGGGCGAGCACAAGGTGTACAAGGCGGTCAGCCGTTCCTTTGAAGCCAGCTATGCCTCGGCTCAGCACCTGCTCGAGTATCTGAAGACGGGCATGGACAAGATCGCGCGCGGCAAGGCCGAGGGCACGATGAGCGTGGCCACGTTCCGCACCACCGAGGATCGCGCCCGTGAGGTCTTCGACCTGATCCATCAGCTGCGCGAACGCCTGACCATGATGGAAGCGGAAGAAGATCCGGAAACGGGCCCGCTGGTCACCTTCTTCTTTGGGGGCTGGAAGGAGTAGCTAGACCGCCGGCAGCGTCACCCGCCCCGCCCGTGCGGCGCGGCGGGCGCCGGTGGTGTGGGGCAGCACGTTGGGCAGATCCAGGAAACGCAGGTAACCCAGCACCGCGAAGGCCAGCGCCTCGCGCGCCAGGGGGTCGTGGCCCACCTCGTCGAAGGTGCGCACCGGCACCGGCAGGCCGGCGCGCAGGCCGGACATGAGGGTGCGGTTCTTCACGCCGCCGCCGGCGACCCAGACCTCGTCGAGGCCCCGGGGCAGGACGAAGTCGCGGTAGGCGGCCACGACGGTGCGCACGGTGAAGGCGGTGACCGTGGCCACCAGATCGGCGCCCTCGAGCCGGTCGGCGAAGGCCAGGCGCTCGAGCCGCCAGACCTCGCGTCCGGTCGACTTGGGCGGGGGGCGGCGCAGGTAGGCGTGGTTGAACCAGACCTCCACCAGCTCTTCGTCCACCCGGCCTTCGGAGGCCATCCGGCCATCCGGGTCGTAACGCTCGCCCAGGCGGGCCGCCGCCTCGTCGATCAGGCAGTTGCCGGGGCCGGTGTCGAAGGCGAGCACCCCCGACGCGTCGCGGCCCGGGAGGTAGGTGAGGTTCGAGATGCCGCCGAGGTTGTGGACGCTGCGGCGCACCCCCTCCTCGCCGTACAGGAGCAGGTCGGGGTAGGGCACGAGCGGTGCGCCCTCGCCGCCGGCGGCCAGGTCGGCGGGGCGGAAGTCGTGCACGACCGGTACGCCCAGCGCCTCGGCCAGCCAGCTGGGTTCGCCAAGCTGCCAGGTGACCTGCGGGGGCTCGTGCCAGACGGTCTGCCCCGCGAGCGCGGCCAGCTCGGCGCGGCCCCGGAAGGGCGCGGCCGCCTCGGCGTAGAAGCGGCCCAGGTCGTGGTGCAGCCGGGCAAGGTCGCGCGGCCCCAGCACCCGGTCTTGCTGGGCCTGGCGCACCCGCGCGAAAAGGCCCTCGGGGTAGGGGACGCTCCGGCGCGCGAGCAACTCCCAGACGAGCTGCGGCGGCCGACCCGCCAACCGCGCCAGCGCGAGGTCCGCGCCGTCGGCGCTGGTTCCGCTCATGACGCCCAGTACGATCACGGCTCGGCGCGCAGTTCGGCGACGAAGTCGTAGCGGTCGCCGCGGTAGTGGCTGCGGGTGAACTCGAGCGGACGGCCTCCGGAAAGGAAGCTGACGCGCTGGATGTAGAGCACCGGGTCCCCGGGGGCCAGCCCGAGCAGACGCGCCTCCTCTTCGGGCGCGGCGACCGCGCGCAGCCGCTGCAGCGCCCGCACCGGCCGCAACCCGCGCGCCTTGAGGTAGGCGTAGAGCGAGTCCCCTACGTCTTCGGGGTCGGGGACGAACTCGGCCGGCAGCACCGCCGACTCGATGGCCATGGGCAGACCGTCGGCGGTGCGGACACGGGTGATCCGCGCCACCGAAGCCCCGGGCGAGAGGGAAAGGGCCAGCGCCTCCTCCGGCGTAGCCTGGCCCAGTACCCGCCGCACCTGTCGCGAGCCCGGCTCCATGCCGCGGGCGCGCATGTCCTGGCTGAAACCGGAAAGGAACGAAAGCGGCTGCTCAAAGCGGCGGGCCACGAAGGTGCCCGAACCCTGGCGGCGGACCAGCACCCCCTCGGCCACCAGGCTGTCGAAGGCCTTGCGCACGGTCAGGCGCGAGACACCCAGCAGCTCAGAGAGCAGGCGCTCGGCCGGAAGCGCACCACCGGGCTCGAGCTGGCCCGAGCGGATCATGCGCAGCACGTGTTCCCGCAGCTGCTGGTAGAGCGGCAGGCCGCCCCCGTCGTCGAGCTGCAGGCGCGTCCAGATCTCATGGTTGGGCTTGGGGCCTGGCATGGTCCCGAGTATACCACTCGCATACCATTCACCTTGCCCCGCCCCTATTCGCGCGGTATACTCCGCCCAAAGATGAACGCCGCGCCGAACCAAGCCACCCTCGAACGGATGCTTACCGCAGCCGCACCGATTCTGGAAGCGGCCGTCGCGGGGGGCGGGGTTCCGGGGGCGGCGCTGGGTGTGGTGTCGGCCGCCGGCGAACGGGCGTCGCTCCAACTGGGCCGGGCCCGGCTCGAGCCCGAACCACAGCCTCTCGAGGCGGACGCCTGGTTCGACCTCGCCAGCCTCACCAAGGTGCTCTTCACCCTCCCTGAGGTGCTGCGGCTCGCAGGCGAGGGCCGGTTGGACCTCGACGACCCGCTCGCGCGCCACCTGCCCGAGGCCGGCTGGTTGCAGGAGGACGCCCCGCTGGCCCGCCTGACCGTGCGCCGGCTGCTGGCCCACCAAACGGGCCTGCCCGCTTGGGTGCCGCTCTACACCTGGGGCGAGCGGCCCGAGACCCTGAAGGCGCGACTGCTGCAGGAACGCTGGGAGCTGGGCGCTCCGGTCTATTCCGACGTCGGCTACATGCTCCTGGGCCTGCTGCTCGAGCGCCTGCGCGCACGCGAGCTGAAGCGGTTCGAACTTCCCGCGGGCCTGACCTTTGCGCCCGACCCCGACCGCAGCGTCGCCACCGAGCGCTGCCCCTGGCGCGGGCGCGTCCTCGTGGGCGAGGTCCACGACGAAAACGCCTTCGCCCTGGGGGGTGCGGCGGGCCACGCCGGACTGTTCGGCACCCTGGACGGGGTGCTCGGCCGCGCCCACGCCTGGCTCGCGGGAACCGAACTTCCCCCCGCGGCCCACGCGGCCGCCGTTGAACCCCACAGCGAAGAACGCCTGCTCGGCTGGGTGCGCCGCCACCCCGGCTGGTCCGGCGGCAGCCTGGCCAGCCCCTCGGCCTACGGCCACACCGGCTTCACCGGCACCGGCGTCTGGATCGACCCCGATCGCGGCTACGCCTGGGCGCTGCTCACCAACCGCGTCCACCCCAGCCGCCACCGCGAAAACCCCCTGCCCGAACTCCGCCGCGCCGTGGGAAACGCGCTCGCGGCGGCCTGGAGGCCCACGTGACCACCGAAGACGTCGCCTTGCGCTTCCGCGGCCTCGACACCTGGCCCGACGCCGAGGTGCTCGAGGCCCTGCTCGAACGCAACTTCGCCGCACTGGCCGCGGTGCGCCCAGCCCTTCCCGCACTCGAGCGCGCCGCTCGGGGCGCGGCCGAGCGATTGGAACGGGGCTCCGGGCGGCTGCTCTACACGGGAGCCGGAACCTCGGGACGGCTGGCCGCGCTCGACGCGGTGGAGCTGCCGCCCACCTTCGGCTGGCCCCACGAGCGCCTGGGGTACCTGCTCGCCGGCGGCGAAGCGGCGCTGCTGCGCTCGGCCGAAGCCGCCGAGGACGCCGCCGAGGAGGCCGAGCGCCGGGTGCGCCAAGCCGGGCTAGGGCCCGAGGACGTGCTCGTCGGCGTGGCCGCGAGCGGCCGCACCCCCTTCACCGTCGCCGCGGTGCGCGCCGCCCGCAGTCGGGGTGCGTTCACCGTGGGCCTGGCCAACAACCCCGGCACGCCGCTGCTCGAAGCGGCCGAGGTGGGGGTGCTGCTCGAGACCGGCCCCGAGGTCCTCGCCGGTTCCACGCGGCTGGCCGCGGGCACCGCGCAAAAGGTGGCGCTCAACCTCTTCTCGACGCTGTTGATGATCCGCCTCGGGCGCGTTTACTCGAACCTGATGATCGGCGTCCAGGCCTCCAACGAAAAGCTCGTCCGGCGGGCGGTGCGCATCGTCACCGAGATCGCCCGGGTGGACGAAGCCCGCGCCCGTGCGCTGCTCGATCGGGCCGGCGGCGACGTGCGGCTGGCCGTGCTGCTCGAGCGCGAACCCGACCCCGAATCCGCGCGCCGGCGCCTCGCGGCCGCCGGCGGCAACCTGCGGGAGGCCCTGGAATGAAACGGCGCCTGCTCCCCCTGCTGGCCCTCTTCTCGCTCGCCTTCGCCGCCCACCCCGGGCAGTTCATGGTCCTTTCCTTTCGGGGCGCCGAGCCGCCCGTCCAGCTGATCGAGCGCTACCGTCCCGCGGGGGTGATCCTCTTCCCCTCGAACTTGGCGGACGATCCGGTGGGCACCGTGCGCGGGCTGCGCCGGCGCTACCCCGAGCTGCTTGTCCTCATCGACCAGGAGGGCGGCCCCTTCTACAGCTACCGCGCCCCCGGCGTGCCCCGCTTCCCCGCGGCCATGGCCCTGGCGGCCGCGGGCGACCCCGAGCTCACCCGTGCGGTCGGCCGCGCCATCGGCCAGGAGGTGGCCTACCTGGGGGCGAACGTGGACCTGGCGCCGGTCCTGGACGTCAACGTCAACCCCAAGAACCCCATCATCGGCCTGCGCAGCTTCGGCGCAGACCCCCAGGGGGTGATCCGCCACGGGCTGGCCTTCGCCCGGGGGCTCGAGGAGGCCGGGGTGCTCTGGACGGCCAAACACTTCCCCGGCCACGGCGACACCCAGACCGACTCGCACACCGGGCTGCCCATCGTGGACAAGCCGCGCGCGGAGATCGAACGGGTGGAGCTCGCCCCCTTCCGGGCGGCCGTGCGGGCCGGGGTGCCCGTCGTCATGACCGCGCACATCCTCTATCCCGTGCTCGACCCCGACTTCCCGGCGACGCTCTCCCGCAAGATCCTGACGGGCCTGCTGCGCGAGAAGATGGGCTACGACGGCCTGATCGTCACCGACGACATGGGCATGCGCGCCATCTCGGACCGCCACGGCGCGGGCGAAGCCGCGGTACGGGCCGTGCTGGCCGGCGCCGACCTGGTGCTGGTAGGCCGCGGCGGGGGGACCGCCGAGGCGGTCTACGCCGCCCTGGAAGAAGCGCTCGCGAGCGGTCGGATCACGCCCGAGCGCGCCCAGGCCAGCGAACGCCGGCTGCAGGCGGCCCGGAGCCGCCTGCGTCCCCCCGCACCCGAACCCAATTGGAAGGCGCTCGCAGCGCTGAACCTGAAGGCCGCGCGGACGGGCGTCACCTGGCTCGCCGGCGAGCTGCCCATCCCCGGAGCGGGCACGCTGGTGATCGCCCCCCGGGTGCGCGCCACCTGGGGCGCCGAACCCAGCCTGGCCGAGCTGGCCCCCAAGTACCTGCCCGGGGCGCACTACCAGGTCGTGGGCGAGGTGCCTTCGGGCCGCGACATCAGGGCGGCCGTGGAGCGCGCGAAGAAGTTCGACCGCATCGTTCTCGGCACCTACCACTGGCTGGGCCGGCTGCCCGAAGAGCAGGTCTGGCTCTACGAAGCACTGGTGAACACCGGCAAACCCGTCTACGTCGTCGCACTCGGCAACCCCGACGACTACACCTACCTGGACCCCGCGCCCGCGGGGTACCTGGTCACCTACGGCTACCGCGCGGCCCAGGTGCGCGCCGCGTTGGAAGCGCTGTCCGGGAGCTTCGTCCCCGGCGGCAGGCTACCGGTACCGGTGGGGCCCTTCCCCATCGGATCGGGAATCGGGAGGTAAGACTATGAAGCGTTGGATCCTCAAACTGGGAGCCCTGGCCCTCGTGCTGACGATGGGCCTGGGCGCGGCCAAGACCACCAAGGTCACCGTGGCCGGGTGGGGCGGCGAGTCGGAGATCGCCCTCTACAAGGAACTCTTCAAGAAGTTCGAGGCCGAGCACCCGAACATCAAGGTCGAGCTGCTGCACATCCCTTCGCGCGACTACTGGACCAAACTGACCGCGATGTTCGCCGCCGGCAAGGCGCCCGACCTCTTCTTCACCAACAACATCAACTTCCCCGCCCTGGCGGCCAAGGGCGTGGCCCGGCCGCTCGAGCCCTTCATCAAGAAGGACAACTACGACACCGGCATCTTCTACAAGGGCATCCTCGACGCCTTCCGCTTCGAGGGCAAGCTCTACGCCCTGCCGCGCGACATTTCCAACATGGTCGTCTACTACAACCGCGACCTGCTGCGCGAGGCGGGCCTGCCCGACCCCGACCCCGACTGGACCTGGGACGACTTCCTGCGCTACGCCAAGGCCCTGACCAAGGAAGAGGGCGGCAAGCGCACCCAGTGGGGCGTGAGCTTCTACACCTACTTCCTCTTCTGGGAGCCCTGGGTCTGGTCGAACGGGGGCCGCTGGTACAGCTCCGACCACTCCAAGTTCCTGCTCAACAGCCCCGCCTCGGTCGAGGGCCTGCAGTTCTACGTGGACCTGCGCTGGAAGCACCACGTCGCCCCCACCCCCGCCGAGGCCGCCGACCGCAGCGCCTACAGCCTCTTCCTGGGCGGCAAGACGGGCATGATCGTCGACGGCCGCTGGCGCGTCCCCAGCCTCAAGAAGAAGGCCAAGTTCGACTGGGACATCGTCCCCTTCCCCCGCGGCAAGGCCGGAAGCATCGTCGACATCGACGGCTCCGGCTGGGCCATCTCGCGGCAGAGCCGGAATCCCGACGCCGCCTGGGAGGTGCTCAAGTTCCTGGCCGGACCCGAAGGCAGCCTCGCCTTCACCAAAGGCGGCCTGATCATCCCTGCGATCGGCTTCGACCCCAACAACCCCCAGGCCACGAACGCCATCCTCAAGGCCTTCTTCCAGCCGCCGCCGCCGCGCCACCAGCAGTACTTCCTCACCGTCAACAAGGACGCGGTGCCCACCGAGACCTTCGAGCGCTGGAGCGAGGCGTTAAACCTCATCTCCAAGGCGCTCGGGCCGGTGTGGGAAGGCAAGGAGGACGTGCAGACCGCCCTCGACAAGGTCGCACCGGCGGTGCAGAAGATCCTCGACGAAGTTCAGGCCGAGCGCGCGAAGCGCAAGTAACCTTTTCCGGGCCGCGGGGGCTTGCCCCCGCGGCCCTTCCAACACAGGAAGTCGCCTTTTCGAAATGTCCAGCTACCGCCGCTTCCCCTGGCTCTTCATCCTGCCCAGCCTAGTGGGCTTTTTCGCCTTCAACGCCGGGCCGATCCTGATCTCGCTCGTCCTCTCGTTCACCGAGTGGGACGTCTTCGACCCCCTCAACCTCGGCGCCGTCGTGTATAGCTGGGTGGGGCTCGAGAACTACCGCGAGATGGTGCGCGACCCGGTGCTCCACAAGGCCTTCTGGAACACCCTCTACTACGTGCTGGTGGCGGTGCCGCTGGAAATCTTCATCTCGCTCTTGGTGGCCCTGGGGCTCAACCGCGATTTTCCCGGGGTCAAGATCGTGCGCACCCTCTACCTGCTGCCCACGGTGACCAGCGTGGTGGCCGTGGGGCTGTTGTGGCGCTGGGTGCTGAACCCCTACGTGGGCCCGGTCAACCTCTTCCTGCGCTGGAGCGGCCAGCAGCTCGAGGCCCTCTTCGGTTTCTTCGGCCTCGCCGCCCCCGGGGTCGTCCAGTGGCTGGCCACCGAGGGACCCGGCTGGCTCTCCGACGAGCACTGGGCCATGCCCGGCATCATCCTCGCCGCCGTCTGGGCGGGGATCGGCTTTCGCATGCTCATCTTCCTGGCGGGCCTGCAAAACATCGACAAGACCTACTACGAGGCCGCTTCGCTCGACGGCGCCGGCCCCTGGCAGCAGTTCTGGAACGTCACCCTGCCGCTGCTCTCGCCCACCGTCTTCCTCAACACCCTGCTGGCGCTGATCGGCGGCTTCCAGGTCTTCGGGTTGATCTACGTGATGACCGGCGGGGGGCCCCTCGACGCCACCAACGTGCTGCTCTTCTACCTCTACCAAAAGGCCTTCGGCATCTTCCCGCCCGACATGGGCTACGCCTCGGCGATCGCCTGGTTGCTCTTCGCCTTCCTTTTCGCCCTCACCGTAGTGCAGTGGCAGCTGCGCAAGCGCTGGGTCTGGGAGGAGGCGTGAAGATCGGGTTGCGGGAAGTGGAAGGTAAGAAGTGGACCCAAAGCGAGGTCCGCCGGGCTCACGGGCCCCGGGAGGTCGGCTGTGAGTAAACGCAAGCAACGGATCGCCGACGCCGTCATCTTCGTGGTGCTGCTGCTGGGCGGCCTCACCATGCTCGTGCCCTTCCTGTGGATGATCTCGACGAGCTTCAAGGAGCCGGGCTCGCTCTTCGACCTGCCCATCCAGCTCTGGCCCGAGAAACTGCACTGGGAAAACTATCAGCGCGTGCTCACCGCGGTGCCCTTCGCACGCTGGTATTTCAACTCGCTGGTGCTGGCGCTGGGCCTCACCTTCCTGAACCTCACCAGCGGCGCGCTCGCCGGTTACGCCTTCGCGCGCTTTTCCTGGAAGGGCAAGGACGTGATGTTCCTCTTCTCGCTGATCACGCTGATGATCCCGGCCCACGTGCTGATCATCCCGCTCTTCATCATCATGAGCCGGCTGGGCTGGATCGACACCTACTACGCCCTCGTCCTGCCGGGCCTCTTCGACGCCTTCGCCATCTTCCTGATGCGCCAGAACTTCATCTCGCTGCCGCGGGAGCTCGAAGAGGCGGCGCTCATCGACGGGGCCACCCCATGGCAGATCTACTGGAAGATCGCCCTGCCGCTCGCCGCCCCGGCACTGGCCACGCTGGGAACGTTCACCTTCCTTGGCGGTTGGAACGCTTTCCTCTGGCCGTTGATCGCCACCAACTCCATCGAGATGCGCCCGCTCACCGTGGGCCTGGCGGTCTTCAACACCCAGTTCACCACCGAGTGGACCGTGCTCATGGCCGGCCTCTCGCTGGCGACGATCCCACCCATCATCGTCTTTTTGGCCGCGCAGAAATACTTCATCCGCGGGCTGACGCTGGGCAGCTTGAAGGGTTGACGGTCCGGTCCGCTGCCCACGGGCGGTCCCGCGGGCCTAACGTGCGGAACCGGGACACATGTCCCGGTTCCATATGAGAAGCTGTTCATAGGAGGACAACATGATGAGGAACAGGGTGCTGGTCATCGTGCTGGTAGCCGGACTGGGCCTGGCGTGGGCTGCCGACGCCGGTAAAACCGCTTACGACACCTACTGCGCCGCCTGTCACCAGGTGACCGGCGAAGGCGTCAAGGGGGTCTTCACGCCGCTGGCCGGAGAGGTCTACGAGTACGTCGAAAAGGGCGAGAAGGGGCGGAAGTTCCTCATTCACGTGGTGCTCTTCGGCCTCCAGGGGAAGATCAGCGCGATGGGGGTCACCTACGACGGCTTCATGCCGCCGCTCGCGCAGATCAGCGACGCCGAGATCGCGGCCATCCTCAACTACACCCTCACCGCCTGGGGCAACGCCGAGCACCTGCCCAAGGACTTCAAGCCCTACACCGCGGAGGAGGTGGCCAAGGAGCGCGGCCTCAAGTTGACGCCGCAGCAGGTCTACCAGGAGTGGAAAGCCTTGGTCGAAGCCAAGGAATAGCGACGCGGCACCTGCCCGCGCTCCCCCGCGAGCCGCTTATGGCGAACGGCGTGCGGGGGCAACTTTTGCGTAGAGGTAGCCGTCGGCGGGCTCGGGTCCGAGGTTGGGAAAGGTAAAGTAGCGGCGCATGCGCCCTTCGCGCTCGAAGCCCGCCTTCTCCAGCGTTCGCTGGGAACCGACGTTGTCCACGTGGCAGGTGGCGAAGACGCGCCAGGCGCCGTGGCTGAGCAGCCAGTCGCTCAGCGTCCGCACCGCCTCGGGCATGTAGCCGCGGCCCCAGGCGCTGCGAGCCAGCGCATAGGCCAGCTCGTAGCCGTAGCGGGAGGAGCTCACGGAAAGGGTACCCAGGGGCTCCTGGGCGCGGGTCGTCACCAGGTAGGTCAGGGTCTCGCCCGGCGGCCGCTCGGGTAGTTCCCCGCGGCCGTACGTCCAGGAACGCATCCAGCGCTCGAGCACCGCCCGCTCGTCCTCGCGCGTCTCGACCGGGCGGAACCCCAAGAAGCGCACCACCTCCGGGTCGCTCATGAGCCCGAAGAGGAAACCGAGGTCGCCTTCTTGGGGCGGCCGCAGCACCAGGCGCTCGCTTTCCAGCTTTTCGGGCAGGCGCATGTCCTCAGTCTAGCCCGGTTTCCAGCGGCAGCTCCCGCCCCGCCACCACCAGCCGCACTTCGTCCGCCGCCGCGGCCACGGTACGGTTGGCCCAGCCCAGCAGGTCACGGTAGCTCCGGGCCAGGGCGTTCTCCGGCACGATGCCCATTCCCACCTCGTTGCTGACGACGATCAGCGTCTTGCCGCCGGCACGCCAGGTGTCGAGCAAGGCCTCCACCTCGCGCCGGACCGCTTCCTCGCCGCCTTCCAGCAGCAGGTTGCTGACCAGCAAGGTCAGGCAGTCGAGCACGGCGACGTCGTGCCGCGCGCGCGCGAGCGCCGCCGCCGCGTCGCGGGGCTCCTCGATCGTTTCCCAGGCCGCCGGCCGTTCTTTTTGATGCGAACCAATGCGCGCCGCCATCTCTTCGTCGCCCGCTTTCGCGGTGGCGATGAAGGTTACGGCGTCGCCCCCCAGCGCCCGCGCCCGCTCGAGCGCCACCGCACTCTTACCCGCGCGCGCGCCGCCCAGGTAGAGAACGAGGCGCGGCAGCCGGGGCGGGTCCGGGGGCGCGACCGCTCCTGCCCGCCGTACCGGCTCCCGGCGCGAAAAGGCCATTTCCTCGATGCGCTTCATGTCCAGGTGCTCCTCCAGGGCGTCGGCCAGCCGGTCGAACTCGCGCTCGAGCCCCGCCGCCACGCGCCCGAAAAGCGCCCGCTGCACCGCCGGCTCCTCGAAGAGGCCGTGCAGGTAGACGCCCAGGACGTTGCCCCGGGCGAAGGCCCGCCCGCCGGCCATCACCTCGCGGGTTCCGCCGGCGGCGCGGCTCTGGCCGTAGTGAATCTCGTAGCCCGCAACCTCCAGGTCCACGAGCGGCGCCCAGTAACCCTCCAGCGCTTCGAAACGGCCGCGGCTACGGCGCACCGTTTTGGCCGGATCCATCGTTGTCTCGAGCTGCAACAGCCCCAGGCCCTGCGCCGCCCCCTCCACCCCCTGGGGGTCGTGCACCGCGTGGCCCAGAAGCTGCAGACCGCCGCAGACGCCCAGCAGCGGCTGGCCCGAGGCCGCGTACGCGCGCAGCGCGCGCGCCATCCCGCTCGATTCGAGCCACCGGGCGCTGGCGGCGGTGTGCTTGGAGCCGGGCAGAATCACCAGCTCGGCGTTCGCCAGCGCGTGCGGTTCGCGCACCAGCGTCACCCGGGCCAGCTCCGCAAGCGGCCAGAACTCGTCGAGGTTGGAGGCGTAGGGGTAGGCGACGATGGCGACGCGCGGCCCCGAGCCCGAACCGGCCGTTCCCAAGAGCGGGGCGTCCTCGTCGGGGAGGCGGTGGCGCAGGTAGGGCAGCACCCCCAGCGTGGGCACTCCGGTCCAGCGCTCGAGCAGCTCGGGCGCCGGGGCCAGCAGCGCGGCGTCGCCGCGAAACTTGTTGAGCACGAAGCCGCGCACCAGCGCCCGCTCCTCCGGCGCGAGCAGGCCCCAGGTGCCCCAGAGGTGGGCGAAGGCGCCGCCGCGGTCGATGTCGGCCGCCAGCAGCACCGCCGCGCCGGCCTCTCGCGCGACGGCCATGTTGACGAGGTCACCGGCGCGCAGGTTGACCTCGGCGGGGCTGCCCGCCCCCTCGGCGATCACCAGCTGGTATTCCGCGCGCAACGCCCGCAGGCTCTCCCGCACCGCCGGCCACAGCCGCGGCCTGCGCTCGCTCCAGGGGGTGCGCGAGAGCTCGGGATCCACCCGCCCCAGCACCACCACCTGGCTTTGGGTCTCGGCCTCGGGCTTGAGCAGCACCGGGTTCATCCGCACCTCGGGCGTTACGCCGGCCGCCAGCGCCTGCAGGTACTGGGCGCTGCCCAGCTCGCCGCCGGCGGCCACGCGCGCGTGGTTCGACATGTTCTGGGCCTTGAAGGGCGCCACCCGAACCCCCCGCCGGGCGAACCAGCGCGCCAGCGCGGTGACCAAGAGGCTCTTCCCCGCCCCCGAGGTGGCCCCCTGGATCATCAGCACCGGGGCTAGCCCTCGCGCCATACCTCCACCAAACGCTTCGCCGGCCAGTCGTAGACGTAGACCGTGGTGTGGGGAATGATCTGCAGGTCGCCCGAGAGCCAGAGCAGCGCGCGCATCACCCCGGCGTGGCTGAAGATCAGGTGCCGCCCCGCCGGCAGCGCGTCCACGAAAGCGCTCACGCGCCCCAACACCTCCAGCGTCGCCTCGCCGCCGGGGGCGCGAAAGCGCTCGAAGCCCATCATCGCCTCCTGGATCGCCGGATCCAGGCTTTCCCAGCGCCGGCCCTCGAGCCGGCCGAAGTGGATCTCGCGCAGCTGGGGAGTCCGCTCCGGGGCAAATCCCGCCAGCTCGGCCGTCTTCCAGGCGCGCACCAGGTCGCTCGCCCAGACCGCGTCGAAGCGTTCACCGGCCAGCTGCGGGCGCAGCCCGGCGGCCTGCGCACGGCCCAGCGGCGTCAGCGGTACGTCGGTCCAGCCGCCCAGGCGGTGTTCGCGGTTCCAGATGTTCTCGCCGTGGCGGATCAAGAACAGGGTCTTCACTCCTCGTCGCCTCCAGACGGTGCCACCAGGCGCACGCCAAAGTAGGGCGCCCCGCGGCGGGTGTGGGGCCGGCAGAGCTCGCTCACGCCCACGCGCCGGGCCAGGTGGCGGACCAGTTCCTGCTTGACCGGGTGGGGCGCGGCCGCGCCGGCCCGCACCTTGCAGTCGTGGACCACCAGCCCCAGCAGCACGTCGGCCAGCTGCACGTAGAGGGTGGCGTTGGAGTCGAGCATCAAGGCGTTCAGCACCCGCGGGTGGCGGCGCACCTCGCGCTCGAAGTAGCGCTGCGACTCGCGCGGCTTGGTCACGTGGTCGGCGATGACCACGCCGTAGACGCCGTCGGCCAGGGCGCTGTCCACCAGCCTGCGGGTGTAGGCGATCTGCGCCTCCCAAAGACCGCCGTAGTTGCGCCCGGGGTCGAAGCCGGGCTGGCGCTTGTCGAGCACCTGGGCCTTGAAGCCGAGCCCCGGCACGGCGAAGAAGAGGTCCAGCAGCTCGCGGTAGACCCAGGCGCTCTTCCGCCCGATGCGGGCGAACTTGAACTCGAAGCGGGGGTGAAGACGCCCGCGCGCCCGCTGCAGCAGGCCGTGCAGCTCGGCCGAGAGCGCGGCGGTGTCGGCGGTGCGCAACAGCCCCAGGCCGAAGAAGGGCTGCCGCCGGTCGCGGCTCAGCACGCCGGTCTCGTCGATGAAGAGGAAGTGGGTGGGCCTTATAACTACAGAGCCCAAATCGCCAATCACATCTGCTAGCATAACGGCGATGAGTCCCTCTCACGTAGTCTTCTTAGACGAAAGTGGCGATCACGGATTACGTACATACAATCCTACATATCCAATTTTTGTTTTATCTACTGTTATTTTTACTTTGGATGTATATATTGATTACGTAGTGCCGTCATTTCAAAGACTTAAATATGATTTTTTTGGCCACGATCAAGTTATATTGCATGAGCGAGATATAAGAAAGAATATAGGACCATTTGCCGCGTTGAATAAAAGCGGTAGAAAAAAGGAGTTTCTTGAAGCTATTTCGTCAATAATGGTCGATATTCCCATGACGATAATCGGGGCCGTGATAAAAAAGGACGAGCTAGCTGAGCAATACACCTACCCAGATAATCCATATGAACTTGGACTAAAATTTATTTTAGAGCGTATTAATTTAGAGATTGGGCCCAATAATGTCCCTGTAGTAATCGAAAGCAGAGGCAAGAAAGAAGACTCTCACCTTGAGTTAGCATTTCGCAGAATTTGCGATGGGGACAATTACTCCAATACACATTTGGACTACACGCCTATATTCGCAAGCAAATTGTCAAACACTATTGGCCTACAAATCGCCGATTTGATTGCGCGCCCTATAGGGTTATACGTATTAAAACCGGAACAAGATAATCAAGCATTTGATATCATCAAAACAAAATTGCGAAGAAATCCTAATGGTGAGTATTGGGGTTGGGGACTTAAGGTGTTTCCATAACATAACCCCCTGGGCGTACCCAGGAGGTTATGTCGATTGGGTATCCCAATCCTTGACTTAAATATACGTTTTAATTTTAGTGGTTTGTTGTACTCAGTCAAATATTTCAATGCTCTTTCAGAGCGGCGGCGAGCGCCGCCAGGGCTTCCGGCGGCTGGGCCGAAAGCCGCGCCCAGTCGGGCAGGCCCTTGTCGGCGAGCGGCCGCACCCGCAGCCCCCGGGCGCGCAAGAAGGCCGCCGCGTCCTCGCCCAGCCGCGCCATGATGAAGTTGGCCGCGCCCTCCTGCACCGCGTAGCCGCGTTCGCGCAGGAGGCCCGCCAGCCGGCGGCGCCAGGCGAAGAGGACGGGAAGGGTGCCCTGCAACCAGTTGCGCGCCCCGACCCCCGCCTGGGCGCACAAAAAGGCCACCTCGGCCGCGCCGATGACCCACGAGGGGGCGGCCCGGGTCAGCCGCGCGGCCAAGTTCTCCGAGGGCGCGATCAGGTAGCCGGCGCGCACGCCGGTGAGGCCGTGGGCCTTGTTGGGGGCAAAGAGCCGAAAAGCGCCTTCGGGAACGGGAACGTACACATCCGCCAGCGGCGCGTAGGCAAGGTCGAAGACGAGCCAGGCGCCGTACCGAGAGGCCCTGCGCGCGGCTTCCTGAACGAAGCCGGCCTCGAACAGCTCTCCGGTGGGGTTGTTGGGCTGGGCCAGGAAGGCCAGCGCTGCGTTTTCGAGGCCGCGCAAAAACGCCTCGCGGGAGCGGGCCTCGCGGTACCCCACCCCCGCCGCCCGGGCCGCGTGGGCGTACTCGCCGAAGGTGGGACCGAGCGCGAGCACCGCTCCCGCACGCACCCGCACCAGGCGGTGGATCAGCTCGCTGGCCCCCGAGCCCGGCACCACGCTCTCCGCAGGAACGCGGTGATGGGCGGCCAGAACCTCGCGCAGGGCGCCGTAGTTCGGGTCGGGGTAGCGCGAAAGGTCGGCCCGCCGGATGGCGGCGAGCAGCACCGGGTTGGGCCCCAGGGCGTTGGCGTTGCTGGAGAAGTCGTGGCGGGGCTCGGGCCCGCCATCGGGCCCGCCGTGAAAGGTCACACCCCCCACGCTCCCCAGCCGAGGAGTGCGGCCAGCGCGTAGGCCAGGGCCGCCGCCCGCCGTACCCGCGCCAGCGCCCTGTGCAGGTCGGCGGGCTCGGGGGCGCGGCCGGAGGGGTTGAGCATGTAGACGCCCCGCTTTTCCAGCCGCACCCCCAGCGCCAGGGCCAGCGCCCCCATCGGCCAGCCGGCGTTGGGCGAGGGGGTGCGCCCGGCCTCGCGGCGGAGCGCCGCCAGCCTTCCCGGGACCAGCAGCAGGGCGGTCAGGCGCGCCGGGATCCAGTTCAGCGCGTCGTCGGCCCGGGCGGCCGGCCGCCCCCAGCGCCGGTAGCGGGGCGTGCGGTAGCCCCAGACCGCGTCGGCGGTGTTGGCGTAGCGGTAGAGCCAGGCCCCGGGAAGGCCGAAGAGGACGAAGTAAAAGAGCGGGGCCAACAGGCTGTCCGAGAGGTTTTCGGCCAGGGTTTCCAGGGCCGCCATGCGCACCCCGGCCGCGTCGAGACCCCGGGTGTCGCGGCTCACCAACCGCGCGAGCCGCCTGCGGGCCTCGTCCAGATCGCGGCCCAGCGCGGCCTCGACCGCGGCCACCTCGGCGGTGAGCATCCGCAGCGAGAAGGCCGGCCACAGCAGCAGGCCGGTCAGCAGCGCGCGGCCAAACGGCACCCGCGCGGTCACACCCCACCACGCGAGGGAAGAAAGCGCCAGCACGAGCACCGCCCCCGCCCCCCAGGCCAGCGCCCCCGCGCGCACGTCGTCGCGCCAGAAGCGCTCGAGCCCCGCCAGCAGCCGCCCGATCCCGACCACCGGGTGCAGCCGCACAGGCGGTTCACGAAAGACGACGTCGAGGAGGGCGGCGAACAAGACGGCCACCTCACACCCCCGTGCGCGCGGCGGCCACCTCGACGAAGCGCCGCGCCAGCTCGGGCGCCGCCGGGAAGTAAAGGTGGATGTAGCTGGCGTGCACCCGGCCGTCGGAGTAACCCTCGCGCCCGGCCCCGTCCACCCGCAACCAGGCCGCGGGCTCCGCCGCCGGGCGGGTGGAGTAGTGGAAGGCATGGCCCTTGGCGCGCCAGCCCCGCCGGGCCACCGGGCCGTCGGCCAGCGCCTCGACGTGGCGGTAGCCCAGGGTGGGGCGGTTTTGCATGCGCGCCGCACCGGGCACCAGGCCGACCATCGAAAAGCGCCCATCGGGCGTTTCGAGGGCTTCGGAGAGGTACATCAGGCCGCCGCACTCGGCGTAGACCGGCCCGGGGAAGCGGCGCAGCGCCTCCAGCGCCCCCCGGTTCGCGGCCAGCTCGCGCGCGTAGAGCTCCGGATAACCCCCACCGATCCAGACCGCGCCCGCGCCCTCCGGCGGCCCCTCGTCCGCGAGCGGGCTGAAGGGTACGAGCTCCGCGCCCAGCTGCTCGAGCAGCTCGAGCGCCTCGGGGTAGTAGAAGCCGAAGGCGGCGTCGCGGGCGACGGCGATGCGCGCCCGCAAGGGACGGCGTTCCCGCGGAAGACCGTGCGCAGGCGCGTCGAGTTCGGGGGCGGACGCGGCCAGCTCCCAAAGCCCCTCCACGTCGAGCGTGTCCGCCGCCCGGGCCCAGGCTGCGGGCTCGAGCGAACGCTCCCCGGCCAGCACCAGCCCCAGGTGCCGCTCGGGCAACTCCAGCTCGGGAAGGTGCGGCAGGTAGCCCAAAAGCGGCACCCCCACGGGCTCGAGCGCCTCGGCCAAGATCTGCGCGTGCCGCTCGGAGCCCACCCGGTTGGCCACCGCCCCCGCCAGCCGCAGGCGCGGGTCATGGTCGCGAAACCCCCGTACCAGCGCGGCGATGGAGCCGGCCATGGCCCGTGCGTCCACCACCAGCACCACCGGCGCGTCCAGCCAGCGGGCCACCTGGGCGGTGGAACCCTCGCGCCCCAGGGCGTCGCGGCCGTCGAAGAGGCCCATCACCCCCTCCACCAGCGCACCCGCAGCGCCCAGCGCGCCGCGCCGGAAGACCTCGAGCAGCTCGGGCCGGTCGAGGAACCAACCGTTCAGGTTGCGCGGCGTGCGCCCCGCAGCCCGCGCCAGGTGGGTGGGGTCGATGTAGTCGGGGCCCGCCTTGAAGGGCTGCACCCCCCGGCCCCGCGCCCGCCAGGCCGCCAGCAAGACCGCGGCCACCGTCGTCTTTCCCGAACCCGACGACGGGGCGGCGACGACCAGGCGCGGTAGCTTCACGGCTCCAAGAACGCGTCGAGCGCAGCGTTGAAGCGCTCGGGATGGCTCAGGTAGGGGAAGTGGCCCACCGCCCCGAGGTCGCGCACGAAGGCCTCCGGATAGCGCGCCTTCAGGTCGGCGCGCGCCCGCGGCGGGATGAGCGGATCGTTCGCCGCCTCGAAGACGGCGTGGGGCATCCGCGGCTCGGGGGGCGCGAAGGTTTCGAAGACGGCCCGCGAGCGGGCCAGGACGTCGGCCTTGCGCATCCGGCGGGTGTACTGCTCCTCCAGGTAGCCGGCGAGCAGCGCGTCGCCGCCGGCGGCCGGCACCAGCTTCCGCCGCGCGTTGCGCAGCATCGCCCCCAGCACCAGCCGCTCGGGCAGCCAGCGGGCCAGCGCCGCCATGCGGCGGCCCTTCAGGATCTCGGGGTGGCCCGGCGGAAAGGTGTTGGCGAAGACCGCCCGCTCCACCCGCTCCGGCCGGCGGGCCGCCAGGTACTGGGCCAGCAGGCCGCCGAGCGAGCTGCCGACGACCACCGCCTCCCGCGCGCCCGCCGCGTCGAGAACCGCCAGCACGCCGTCCGCCAGCCGCGCCAGCGAGCCCTCCGGAGGGTAGGTCGGGGCCACCACCCGCCAGCGGCGCGCGTAGACTTCGAGCTGCTGAAACCAGATGTCGCCCGCACCCGCCATCCCGTGCAAGAAGAGGAGGGTTCGCGGCCCTTCGCCCAGCGCGTAGTAACGCCAGACCCGACCGCCTCGTTCCAGCGTGTGCAGCGGTTGCCGCCTCCGGAACCGTCGCAAGGCCTCGATGCGCGGGTCCATACCTCAGCCTAATGCTCCATGCCCTTCTGCGCCGGGATCCCGGCGTCGTAGGCGTGCTTGACCTTCTTCATCTCGGTCACGGTGTCGGCGTACTCGACCAGCGCTTCCGGGGCTCCGCGTCCGGTTAACACCACGTGCACGTTTTGCGGGCGCTCACGCAACACCTCGAGCACCTCGTCGAGGTCGATCCAGCCGAAGGCGAGCGGGTACATGATCTCGTCGAGGACGACCAGATCCCAATCCCCCGAGGCGACGGCCTCCGCCGCCCGCCGCCAGCCCGCGCGCGCCAGCTCGGCGGACTTCTCCAAATCGCGCGAGCGCCAGCTGAAGCCGTCGCCCAGCCCCTCGATGGGCACGCCCAGCTTCTCGAGTGCCCGGTGTTCGCCAAAAGCGGCGCGCTCGTGCTTCATGAACTGAAAGATGCGCGGCCGGAAGCCGCGGCCCAGCGCGCGCAGCACCAGACCCAGGGCCGCGGTCGTCTTGCCCTTGCCGTCACCGGTGTAGACGAGCACCAGGCCCCGGCGCTCACCCTTCGGTTTCGTCATGGTCACCTCCTCGAACCCACACGTGGTACGGCGTTTCCACCCATTCGGGCGGCCCTTCGGGGTAGATGGCCACGCCCCCGACCCGCACCGTCCGCCCCACGACCTCGAAGTCCAGGGTGTCGGCCGTGGTGGTGTAGACCAGCGTCTCGCCCGGCGGCAGCCCGTGGCGCAGCAGGAGCGGTCCGAAGCGGTTCGTACCCGCGCGGGTGCAGGCGCGCACCTTCTCCGAGCGCACGACGGCCACGTAGCGCGCCAGCCGCGGCCCGCTCTCGGTCACCAGCCGGCGCACCTCGCCCAGGTCCACGACCAGCAGGTTCCCGGTGGCCCTCAGACTTCCCTTCATTCCTCCACCTCCGCCCAGCGCGGCAGCACCGCCACCCGGCCCTCTCCGCGGAGGACGCGGACGTCCCCCGCGTACACCCGGCGGAACGCCGCCCCCGTAATCACCTGCTCCGGGGTTCCGGCGTCGGCGACCCGGCCGCCCTCGAGGAGCACCGCCCGACCCGCCGCCAGCGCGTGGTTGGGGTCGTGAAAGACGCTCGCGACCCCGATGCCCTCTGCGGCGAGCCGCCCCAGCAGCCGGAGCAGGGCCGCCTGGTGGTGCAGGTCGAGGTGGTTCGTGGGTTCGTCGAGGAGCAGGTACCGGGGGCGCTGCGCCAGCGCCCGGGCAAGCAAGACCCGCTGCCGCTCCCCTCCGGAGAGGGCGGCCAGGGGTCGGTCCGCCAGCGCGGCCGTTTCCGTGACCTGCATGGCCCAGGCCACCGCGGCCTCGTCGTCCGGGCCCTCGCGGCTCCACAACCCCAGGTGGGGCAGGCGGCCGAGGCGGACGACCTCTTCGGCGGTCAGCCCCGGCGGGTAGGGGCCGTTTTGGGGAAGGTAGGCGATCCGACGGCCGCGTGCGGTCGCGCTCCAGGCGTACAGGGCACGCCCGTCCAAGCGGACCTCGCCGGCGCTGGGGCGCAGCAGACCCAGCAGCAACGCGAGGAGCGTCGTCTTGCCCGATCCGTTGGGCCCCAGCACCGCGAGCCAGGTTCCGGGCTCGAGCCGCAGCTCCACCCCCTCCAGCACCCGCGGCCCCTGCGGGTAGCGGAAGTGCAGGCCCCGCGCCTCAAGCACGCTGCCTCCTGAGCAGGTAAAGGAAAAAGGGTCCGCCGAGAAGCGTGGTCACCACGCCCACCGGCAGCTCGGCCGGCCGCACCAGCATCCGCGCCAGCAGGTCGGCCAGCACGAGCAGCACCGCCCCACCGAGCGCGCTCGCGGGCACGAGCGCCCGGTAGTCCTCGCCTACGAACCGGCGCATCGTGTGGGGCACGATCAGCCCCACGAACCCGACGATGCCGACCTGGGCCACCGCGGCCGCCGTGGCTAGCGTCGCCCCCAGGATCAACCCCAGTTTGATCCAAGCGAGCGGCAACCCCAGCGTGTGGGCCACCGCATCGCCCAGCTGCAGCGCGTTGAGCGCGCGCCCGAAGAAGAAAAGCGGCAGGAGTGCGACCGCCAGGTACGCTGCGAGCCGGTGCACGTCGGGCCAACCGCTGAAGGCCAGGTTGCCCAGGGTGTAGCTGAATACGGCGCGCACCCGGTCGGCGTCGAGCATCATCAGGTAGGTGGTGAGGCCGATCAGCACGCTTCCCACGACCACCCCCGCCAGGATCAGGTTGTACCGCCGCGCCACCCCGCCGGCGAGGACGACGGCCAGCGCCACCGCGCCCACCGCGCCCGCGAAAGCGAAGAGGGGCACGCTCGCGGGCCAGCGTTCGGCGACGCCGTGGGCGTAGGCGCTCGAGAGCGATCCGGTAAGGGTGAGCGCCACCGTAGCCCCAAAGGCCGCCCCGGAAGCCGCGCCCATCAGGTAGGGGTCGGCGAGGGGGTTGCGGAACAACCCCTGGTAGACGGCCCCCGAGACGCCAAGCGCCGCCCCCACCAGGACCGCCATGAGCACCCGCGGCAGCCGGATCTGCCAGACGATGGGGTCGACCGCTCGACCCGTCAGGCCGTCGGCGAGCGCGGTCAGCACCCGGTCCGGTCCCAGCGGCACCGCACCCACCATCACCCCCAACACCACGACCAGGCCAAGGGTGCCGAGCAGGAGCAGCCAGCCGAGCGTGCGCACGGTCCGCCTACTCGTCCAGCAGGCCGGGGTGGAAACAGTCGATGAGCACACGGAGCCCCTCGGCAACCCGGGGCCCGGGGCGGTGCACCACGTCGGTCTGCTCCTTGGTCAGTTCGCAGACACGGCCGTCCTTCACCGCCTGAATGGACGCCCAGCCCGGGCGTTCGGCAATCTTGGCCGCGGTCACGCCGTGGGGTGCGTCGCCCAGCACGATCACCTCGGGGTTCTTTTCCACCACCAGCTCGGGGCTGATCTTTGGGAAGAGACCCAGCTCGGCGGGGATAACGTTCTCGCCGCGCGCCTTCTTGATGAGCGTGCCGATGAAGGAGCCGGGGCCCACGGTGTAGGGGGTGGCGTCGATCTCGTAGTAGACGGTCGGCCGGTCGGCCGCCTTGGCCGCCTGCGATTCCAGTGCGTAGACCTCCCGGTTGATGCGGGCGACGAGCGCCTCGGCCTCGGCCTCGCGGTTCACGAGCTCGCCCAAGGTGCGGGCGGTGCGGAAGATGTCCTCGAAGGTCTGGGTGTTGACCGCGTAGACGGTGAAGCCCAGCTGCGCCAGGGCCTCGGTGAGCTTGCCGTACTTGCTGGTCACCACCAAGTCAGGCTCGAAACTGGCGATGAGCTCAACGTTGGGGTTGTACAGTCCCCCGGCCTTGGGCTTGTCCGCCACCTCGGGGGGCCAGTTGGAGTAATCGTCGATGGCCACGATCTTGTCGCAGGCGCCCACGGCGCAGAGCGTCTCGGTGGCCGAAGGCAGCATCACCACGATGCGCTGGGGCTCGGCGGCGAGCGTGACCGTGCGCCCCAGATCGTCGGTGACGACGAGCGGGTAGGACGTGGCCAGGGCCAGACTGAAGAACAGAGCCAGCAGGAAGACGAACTTCTTCATACAACCACCTCCGTACCTCGGCCCCTTGCTCGGGAGGTGGGGGGAAAGAAAACACCCTGCGCGCGGCAGGGTTCAGGGTCATGTGCATGACGCCCCCTAACCGCCCCCTTCCGCGAGAGGTGCCCCGTGGGGTGCGGGGCTTCCCTGGCAGGTGTTCGGGCTCGTGCTCCTCTGCGGGAGCCATGACCGTTGCGGGACAGCGCCGGACTCTCACCGGACTTCCCCACTTTAAGCCTGGGCTACGCGCGCCAGGCACCAGGGACCTCGAGGCCGAGTTGTGGCCCCTCGCGGGGCTAGCCTTAGGCTAGCACGAAAAACGCCAAAGCATGGGGGTGGGCATCATAAACCGCAACTCCATCTGCATAGAGCGTAATTTTTATTTGGCATGTCTATTTTACATTGCACTGTGCACAACAGACTTTTTGAGTAATTGTGATTTTTATCTCCTTTATACATTCTTTTTCTGGTAGGGTTACGGGGAATCAAGGAGGTGAGAAATGCTGCAGGAACAATTCCGCCTCGGATGAGGTAAAGGACGTGCTGAACAGTCACGCGGGAAACGCTAAGGGAGGAAAGGTAGATCTGAACAGTGAGCCGGTTCACGGAGTGCATCGTCTTCTGGGACAGCCTTGATATTGACCCAGAGATTTCAAAGATATTACTTATAAGGTATTACCGTAGCAATCGCACTGCACCGGTTCTCGGCATGAATATTAGTGTACCGGATGAGACGTTGCTTTTGTCAACCACCTATGCTAGTTTGTCGGGTTTTTACAGGAACAATTGGAGCAATTAACGCAGGTGACATCGAAGACGACTTATCCCTCTTGGGTGTTGGACACGGAGCAATAGGTATGTTCTTGTTGGGTACAAAGAGCAGCAATCCATCGGCAGAGGCAACCCTAGTGCATCAGCAAAACAGGTGGTGGGAGTAGAAAAATGGACATAGCCCCTAACAACCAGGGGGAAAGCCTTGCGATCAGCGTAATCGGCGTGACTAAGTATTACGGCTCCTTAACCGCACTTCATCACCTAGAGTTTCATGTGAACCAAGGGGAATTCGTTGCGCTGCTAGGCCCGAACGGTGCTGGCAAAACCACGTTGCTCATGACCTTGGGGGGTTACGTCGCCCCAGACGAGGGGAGAATTCGGGTTCTTGGCAAACCCCCGCACGAGCTCGGGGCAGCTGAAAAAAACCGCTGGGGATTCGTTTTTCAGGACTTGGCCGGCCTCTACCAAGAGCTAACCGTTCGAGAACACCTAGAGCTTTACCGTGCTTACTACGAACAGCCCCGAGACGTAGAAGATCTCCTCAAAACGCTGGACTTGGTCCGGTTCGCACAACGGAAGGCCGAGGACCTAAGCGGCGGGGAGCGAAAGCGCCTGGAGCTTGCGCTTGCTTTCTTGGGAAACCCCGAGCTCATCTTCCTGGACGAACCCACCACGGGTTTGGACCCGCAAGCTCGCAGAGTGATGTGGGATTTTCTCACCAGCATGAAAAGCGACGGCGTCACCTTTTTGATGACCACCCATTACCTAAATGAGGTCGAGGCGTTAGCCGAACGGCTGCTCATACTCAACCGGGGGCGTTTGGTTTTTAGCGGATCGCCGTCGGGCCTTAAGGAAGAAATGCGGGCGGCGGACGAAGCCATAGATACATTAGAGTCGGCCTATTTAAAGCTACTGGAGGAGCCAAATGCTGCTCACACATGAAACTCGCTGGCAGCTGCGCATGCTGCTGCGTGACCGCACCGCAGCATTTTTCACGTTAATCTTCCCCATTGTCTTGCTGATTCTCCTAGCGCGACAAGTTGGCAAGGACCACTCCGACATCTTGTCCATGGGTATCACGGTCGCGGTCGTGATGGCTTCGTTTCCAGCTCTGGCCATCAGCCTTGCCGCCGCGGTTGAAAACGGTGTTCTCCACAGGCTTCGCACTACCCCATTACCGCTGAGGATCCATCTAGCCGGACGCATGGCTGCTTCGGGCGTTCTGACCATCGTGTCCGTGGTCATGGTTATCATAGCCGCCCACCTCATGGGGTTTGGCATCACCCAATCGAATCTCCTAGGTCTAATGTTGCCCCTGGCCTTGGGCTGGCTGGTCGCAAGCGCATGGGGCCTCTTCGTGGGTGCGTATACGCGTAAGGTAAGCTCCGCGTCTTTTCTTACACAGATCCTGCTCTTCCCGCTCTACATTCTTGAAAGCTTTCTTATCGCCGGAGGACTGCCAGGCTGGCTCGAGGCGCTGGCTCTGTGGTCCCCCTTACACCAGCTCGTTGCTACGGCCAGCGCGTCGCTTGGGGGAAACCTCCTGGCCGCCTGGACGGCAGTCGTGTACCTGACCGCGCTCGCCCTCGTCGGCTTCCTGCTTGCTGCTGGCAAATTGCGGACCGCACGGTAGCCGGGCGTTGTGCGCGAAATCAGGCCGCACGGAGGCGGTCAAGGCGCGGGCAAATGCCCATGTAAAATGGCGTAGTGACTCCTCTCGGCTACACGCTCTGGGGTGCGCTCGTTCTCTTTCTCCTTTGGCTCACCTGGACCTACAACCGGCTGGTGGCGGCGCGCAACGCGGTCAAGGAGGGGTGGTCGGGCATCGACGTGCAACTCAAGCGCCGGCACGACCTGGTGCCGATGCTCGTCGACGCCGTGGGGGCCTACGCCCGACACGAGCGGGGGCTGCTCGAGCGCGTGGCGCGGCTGCGCGGCCGCGGCGCACCCGATCTGGAGGAGGAGGCCGAACTGAGCCGCGAACTCGAGCGGTTGCTCGCGGTGGCCGAGGCCTACCCCGAACTGAAGGCGAGCGCGAACTTCCTCGGCCTGCAGCGGCAGCTCGTCGAGGTGGAGGAGGCGTTGCAGCTGGCGCGGCGGTACTACAACGGCGCGGTGCGGGTTTACAACACCCTGCTGGAGTCGTTTCCCACCCTCCTCGTCGCCCGTCGGTTCGGCTTCACCCCGGCCCGCTACTTCGAACTGCCGCTGGCGACCGAAGCCCGGGCGCCGGAGGTGAAGTGGTAGCCCGGTTCCTGCCGCTGCTGCTGGTGACGCTCTTCGGACTCGCGGGCGCCCGCGAGGCGATCCTCGACTTCCAGGCCGAGCTGGAGCTGCGGCCCGGCGGCCACCTTGCGGTAGTCGAAAACCTGACCGTGCGCATCGAGCATGACCGGGTGGTCCACGGCCTCTACCGCGACCTGCTCGCCCGCCCGCTGGGCTCGCTCGCCCCCGCCGCCGGCTCGATCCGTTACCGCATCGAGGAGGTGCGGCTCGACGGCCGGCCCGAGCCCTGGTGGAGCGAGTCGAACGCCCAGGGCCTGCGGGTCTACATGGGCCGACCCGAAACGCTCGCGCCCCTGGGGGTTCACCGCTACACGCTGCGCTACCGGGCCGA
>Ga0256839_1001756_pt1 | contig 25604 bp, 21 predicted proteins | sample 354166metaG_FD_185968 | JGI IMG/M metagenome (GOLD analysis project Ga0256839, IMG submission 185968) | Hydrothermal vent microbial communities from Mid Atlantic Ridge, Atlantic Ocean - 354-166 | ecosystem: Environmental > Aquatic > Marine > Hydrothermal vents | place: Atlantic Ocean: Mid... | reverse complement strand
CCACAAACTTATTTCGTTGATAGATCAAATGCCCATCAGCGGCTTTTTCAAATAGATGCTTAAACTTATCTTTTTCGGTTTCGAGCAGTTGCTCAATCGCTTTACGCTGTTGAATCTCTTTCGACAGCTTTAAGTTCCAATAAAAGACTATGCCTATAAATAACAGCGCAATCGATACAATCTGAAAAATTAACCAATAATCGACTTTAGCGGCAAAACTTAATTTCGCCCAATTATTAAAAATCTCCCCCCCCTTCTCTTGACTCACCAGTGGCATGACTCGGTTAAGTAGCTGATACAATTCTGGCTTTTCTTTTAAAACAAACAACGTAATATTAAGCTCTAAAGCTGTTTTTCCAACAATTTTCAAGTTCTGCAAGCCATGCTGTTTAATCAAATAGCTGGCGACTGGCAGTGACAGTACGGCCGCATCTGTCTTTCCTAACGAAACACTCTCGAGAGCACCAAAAGGATCTCTAAACTCAATAAATTGATGGTTAGGAAAGCGCAACAATAACGCATGGGTATAACCATAATCTTCAACAATCGCTAACGACTGTTCTTGTAACTCAGCCAATGAGCTAACAAACTCCGCCTCAGAGCGCATCACAATGACAATTGGGGTGGTAATATAGGGTTTAATCGGTCGGTAGTGTTCTGCTAAATACAAGTCTTCTATATCACCAGAAATAACATCCAATTGCCGTCGGTCTGCGAGATTAAGCGTCTCTGACCAAGAGTCAACCAGCACAGGTTCAAATAAAATCGGTAAACGTTGCTCTATTTCAGATAAAAACTCCGCCACAATCCCTATATAGTCACCTTCGGATGTAAACCCTTCAAACGGTAACCAATCAGGGTCCCCACCAAAACGTATTATTGGATTCTCTCTCAGCCAAACCTGTTCACTTTCTGTCAATTTAATTTCAAATGGCAGACCAGATTCTGGTCGCTTTGTTAGCCACCTCTCTTCAATCGCCTGCTTTTCGGCATTTGTGATTGCTTGCAACCCTTTATTCACAATCGAAACCAGTTCAGGGAGGTCATTTCGCATCATAAAATGCAGTGGCTGAAGGGGATGACTGGTTGCTTTAAACGGTACAATCGTATTAATACCCGATGCTTTTAATGAGTAACTTAAGACTGGATAGATGTCATACAACATCTGTGCCCTGTTTTGAATAACCGCTTCAATTGCAGACTGCATTGAATCGGTTTTGAGAATGCGGATATTTGGAAAGCTTTTTTGTAATGCCTCAATCTGCGCAAAACCATTTGGAATCGCAACGGTTTTACCATTTAAGTCACTTAACTGCGTTGCCTGTAAATCCTCTCTAATAAAAAAATAGTAACGTGCTTTAAAGTAAGGTTCTGAGAAAACTGCAAACTGCTCCCTTCCCTCTGTTTTAAACGTGGCAGGCAATAAGTCTGTTCGTTTGCTCTTTAAATTGCTTAAATTGGATGCCCAGCGATTCGCCGTCATCTTAAATGTTAATCCAGTTTTCTCTCCCACCAAGGTTAAATAATCAATAGACATCCCAACAGGGTTTTCAGCTTCATCCACAAAATCAAAAGGCGGCCAGTCTAACTCTACGGCGACATCAATCTCGCCATAGCTATCAAGCCAAGCTTGCTCTTTATTGGTTAAATAAACCTTTTGATTAGCTGGTGCTGTGGATTGAGCCTGGGTATACCAGTGCTGATTAATCCTACGAAATTCAGAGGGTTCAATGGCTTGCAATGCTTTTTCCATAATCGCCATTAAAATAGGTTGGTTTTTCGCAATTGCAATAGCGGTTTTGGTATCAAGCCCATCCACCTTTGCAACCAAAACTAAATTGGTTAAATAGCTCTGTTGAATAATATAGGTCGCAACTGCAATATTGCCAACATAGGCATCTGCTTTGCCAAAAGAGACCGCCTCCAATGCTTTTTCATTGGACGGGGTTAAATACAACGTAATATCAGAATGATTATTCTTTAACCATTCATGTAAATAAGAGCCCTGATTGATCGCAACCAATTTACCCTTTAAATCCATAAAGGATTGAATGGTTTGTTCGCCAGATTTCACCACAATACCTAAAGGCATCGTGGTATAGGGGGGGGTAAAATTTAAATACCGCTCTCTTTCAGGCGTTTGAACCGCGCACACCAAGCCATCCAATTGACCCGACTGCATTTCGGCCATAATATCGGACCAAACACCACTCTTAATTTGAATATCCAACCCTGTTTTTTGGCGAATGATTTCAATAATATCCGCTGAAATTCCGGCATGTTGCCCTTGTTGGTCAATAAAATCATACGGCGGCCAAGCGTAATCAGACCCTAAGGTAATGGTGGGGTTTTGAGCAATCCACTGATGCTCTTCTAAGGTAAGCGTTAAGGCACTTGCCTGTAAGGAGAACAGGCAAAGAATAAAAAGAAGGGTTGATTTAAAAATGTGAAATGGTAATAAATTCATCAACATGCTCTTCAAAAATGCCAACCAACACAGGATCAAACTGCGTATTTTTATGTTGAATAATGTACTCAACGGCCTCTTCAGTAGACCATGCCTCTTTATAAACGCGCTTATGGGTTAAGGCATCAAACACATCGGCAATGGCGACAATTCGAGCATAAAGGTGAATATTTTCTCTTGCTAACCCCAATGGATACCCTGTTCCATTCCACTTTTCATGGTGCTGCATCGCAATAATTTCAGCGGCTTTAATGTATTTTCGATTTGAAATTTTAAGCACCTCATGCGCTAAGGTGGTATGCGTCTTCATGATATTAAACTCTTCTTCGGTCAACCTTCCCGGCTTATGTAAAATCTCATGAGGTAGCGCGATTTTGCCAATATCATGCATTGGCGCAGCATAAAAAATAATTTGTGCATCTTCTTCGGTAATACTAGGATGGTAGTGTGCCAGCAGTCGAGAGTACTCGGCCACTCTGCGGATATGTCGCCCCGTCTCATCCGAATTTGCCTCCATCAACTCCGTTAACACTTGAATCATCTCTTTTTGATTGTCTTCCAGCTCAACCATAAAACGTTTTTCACGATATAGTAAGCTGTTTTTCAAGTTTAAGTTATGACGCCTTAATACTCGTTTTGCCGCATACAGCTCTAAATGTGTTCTTACTCGGGCAATTAACTCTTCTGGATGAAAAGGCTTGGTAATATAGTCCACTGCACCCACATCAAACCCTTCTCGAATAGAGTCTACATCAACTTTAGCCGTTAAAAAAATAACAGGGATCTCCTTGGTATTTGCTTGTGCTTTTAATTTCCGACAGACCTCATAACCACTCATCCCCGGCATCATAATATCCAGTAAAATCAGATCAAAGTCATTTTTAGCCACCAAATTAAGTGCTTGTTCACCGTTTAAAGCAAATGAAAATTGATAATTTTTCTCCTTTAAAATACTCATTGCCACTTGAATATTATCAGAGATATCATCCACAATTAAGATATGGGAACTGTTCGGCATACGCTAAAAACCTTTTTTGTTTCAACCAATAAGCGAGAAATTGGGAGGGCATTATAAAAACCAATAAGACTACCTTAACACCCCTGTCCATCCAATAAAATACGTACAACAACATATTTTTACAATCGTATTTAGAGCAAACTTCAAGCCATTATTCGAAATACCAATAAGTATTTACAGCAAACAACACCAACCTCTCAACCAAAGAGATTCTAAACCGTACTTTCACAAGTAACTTTATCAGTCCACACTTAGGTTAAACGCTATAATTTGCCTAATCATTTAAACAAAGGCTTCACAATGGCAATTCAGTGGTATCCCGGGCATATGCATAAAGCCCAAAAAGAAGTGAGAGAAATTTTTCATCAAATTGATGTCTTTATTGAAGTGCTGGATGCACGCATTCCATTTAGCAGCCAAAACCCGATGATTGAAGAGATTCGTGGTGACAAGCCAACCATTAAGATTTTGAATAAGAGTGATTTAGCCGACCCTGAAAAAACTCAGCTTTGGCAAACCTATTTAGAACAAGAAAAACAGGTCAAAACCTTAGCGTTTAATGCGCAACAGTCGGATAAACGTGAACAGATTATTTCGATGATTAAAAAACTGGTGCCTGAAAAAGTCAAAACGGTTAAGACCATTCACGTACTCATCATTGGCATTCCCAATGTGGGAAAATCCACCTTAATTAATAATATTACAGGTCGCACCATTGCCAAAACGGGCAACGAGCCTGCTGTCACTAAAAATCAACAACGTATAAAACTTGAAGAGGGGATTACCTTAATTGATACGCCCGGTATGTTATGGCCAAACATTGAAAATGAAAACAGTGGTTACCGCTTGGCGATTACTGGCGGTATCAAAGAGACGGCATTTGAGTTACCTGATATTGCCTCTTATGCCGCCGAGTATTTAATGGCAACCTACCCAAAGTCTCTTAAAGAGCGTTTTAACCTAAGTGAACTGCCCAGCACCGATATTGAGTTTTTAGAAGAGATTGGACGGCAACGTGGTTGCTTACGCTCAGGTGGCTGGGTGGATTTGGATAAAATATCGCGGATTTTTATTGTGGAGTATCGCGATACGATATTGGGCAATTTGACGCTTGAAACGCCAGATATTATTGAAAAAGAGTTAAAACAAGTTGAAGCCTTACGAGAAAAAAAGCGAGTAAAACTAGAGGCTAAAGAAGCCAATAAGAAGATACGACGTGCGCGTCATAAGAAGAATAAACGTTAAATTTTATCCCCCCCCCTTCTATTTTTTTCTCTTAAAAAAGAAGAAGAGGGGATAAAATTTGTAATGACTATCGCAAATTCAAAACATCTTGCATATCAAACAACCCTTGCTCTTTATGCGTTAACCAATGACAAGCACGTGCTGCACCTTTGGCAAAGGTCATTCGGCTTGATGCTTTATGGGTAATTTCGACTCGTTCCCCTTCCGTAGCAAACAGTACCGTATGGTCACCGACAATATCGCCTGCTCGAACGGTGGCAAAACCAATAGTATTTGGATCGCGAGCGCCTGTAATACCTTCTCGACCATACACGGCGCAGGTTTTTAAATCACGCCCTAAGGCTTCGGCCACTACTTCACCCATTCTTAATGCAGTACCCGAAGGCGCATCAATTTTATGGCGGTGATGCCCTTCAATCACTTCAATATCATAATCGTCATTTAATACTTCTGCCGTTTGCTTAAGCAACTTAAGGCATAAATTAACGCCGACACTGTAATTGGCGGCAAATACGATCGCAATGGATTCTGCTGCTTTGTCAATCGCCTCTAAGCCTTGTTGATCAAAGCCTGTCGTACCAATCACTATTTTTTTATGGTGCGCCACACAAATCGCTAGATTTGATACGGTGGCATCGGGCACGGTAAAATCAATCAAAACATCAAACGCATTCACAACCGATTCAACCGAGTCCACCACAGAAATTCCAAGCTTGCCAATACCAGCCAACTCACCCGCATCGGTACCAATCAAACTACTTTCAGGACGTTCAATCGCAGCCGCGACCATTAACCCTTCTGCTTGGTTAACCGCATCAATTAAGTTTCGACCCATTCGGCCAGAGGCCCCTGTAATTGCCACTCTTATCATAATCAACTCTCCCTTAACAACTACTTCCAAGGTCCATCGTCTTTGTCTGCTTTTTTCGAGTCATCGCCCGTAAAAAAGGACTTTACCGAATCAAAAAAACCATGCTCTTTCGGGCTATGTTGTTTATGATGTTTGCCTTTTAAGCTTTCATCAAACTCCTGCAACAGCTCTTTTTGACGTGCCGTCAACTTAACAGGGGTCTCAATATGCACTTCCACAATCATATCACCCACACGTGATGAACGAACCGATTTAACCCCTTTGCCTGCTAACTTAAAGCGTTGTCCAGACTGTGTGCCAGCTGGAATTTTTAAGCTGGCTTTGCCACCTAAGGTAGGAACATCCACCGTGCCCCCTAAGGCGGCAGTTGAAAAGCTCATCGGCAGTTCACAGTACAAGGTATTGCCATCTCGTTCAAAAATTGCATGTTTTTTAACATTCATCCGAACGTATAAATCACCATGTGGCGCGCCTTTTTCACCCGCTTCGCCCTCACCTTGAAGACGTATACGATCACCACTGTCCACACCTGCTGGAATCTTAACCGATAAGGTTTTATGGCTATGCGTATACCCCTCGCCACGACATTTTTTACACGGTGTTTTAATACGTTTTCCAGAACCTTGACAGCTTGGGCAAGTGCGATTGACGGCAAAAAACCCCTGTTGCATCCGTACTTGCCCAGCACCATGACAGGTTGGACAAGTTTCAACCGCACTCCCAGGCTCTGCACCCGAACCATCACACGCCTCACACGCCTCTTTAGTTGGAATCCGAATATCAACAGAGGTTCCCGCAACAGCGTCTTCTAATGATATTTCTAATTCATACTGAAGATCGGCTCCCGCTTCTGGCCCTCTTTGACCACCAAAGCCTCCGCCAAACATTTCACTAAAAATATCACCAAAGCCACCTTCAAATCCGCCTCTACCGAAACCACCGCCCGCTTGACCATCTAAACCTGCGTGACCAAACTGGTCGTAAGTTGCACGTTTTTGCGAATCCGACAACACTTCATACGCTTCAGACGCTTCTTTAAATTTATTTTCAGCATCTTTATCACCAGGGTTACGGTCTGGGTGAAATTTCATCGCCATTTTGCGATAGGCTTTTTTAATTTCACCATCAGAGGCACTTCTAGAAACGGATAGTATTTCGTAATAACAGGCTTTGCTCATCAAACTCTCGTATTATTTAAACTGGGTTAGAAAGGAAATTTTTTATTTGAAAAAGTCTTTATTAACAAAAGACTTTTTCAAATAAAAACGGGCAATTCAATATTGAATCGCCCGAATTATAACGCTTTACATTAAATGCAAATAGTTATTTTTTAGTGTCGTTTACCTCTTCAAACTCTGCATCAACAATGTCGTCATCCGCTTTGTTTGATTCACCTTGTGGTTTTGCATCACCACCGGCAGCTTGTTGTGCTTGTGCTTTTTCAGCAATCGACTTGCTCGCTTCCGCTAGTTTTTCAACACTGGCTTCAATTCCCGCTTTGTCATCGCCTTTAATTGCCTCTTCCACCGCTTTAATCGCCGCTTCTACAGACTCTTTTTCAGCATCACTCACCGCATCACCGGCCTCTTTCAGCATTTTTTGTGTACCGTGAATCATTGCATCCGCTTGGTTGCGAGCTTCAACCAGCTCTTTCAACTTAGCATCTTCTGCCGCATGCGCTTCGGCATCTTTTACCATCGCTTCCACTTCTTCTTCTGACAAACCAGAAGAGGCTTGAATGGTAATGTGTTGCTCTTTACCACTGGCTTTATCTTTTGCCGAAACATTCAAGATACCGTTCGCATCAATATCAAATGTCACTTCAATTTGTGGTGTACCACGTGGTGCAGGTGGAATCTCGTCTAGGTTAAATTGACCTAAAGACTTGTTACCCGAAGCGATCTCACGCTCTCCTTGAACCACATGAATGGTTACCGCAGACTGATTATCTTCAGCCGTTGAGAACACTTGTGATTTACGTGTTGGAATCGTGGTGTTTTTCTCAATTAACTTGGTCATCACGCCACCCATGGTCTCAATTCCTAAAGACAATGGGGTCACATCTAATAACAGTACATCATTCACATCACCCGAAAGAACTCCCCCTTGAATCGCTGCACCCATGGCAACTGCTTCATCAGGGTTTACATCTTTACGAGGCTCTCTACCAAAAAACTCTTTAACCGCAGCTTGAACCATTGGCACACGTGTTGAACCACCGACCAAAATAACATCGTCAATTTCAGAGGCTGATAGACCTGCATCTTTTAAAGCAGTTTTACATGGCTCAATCGAACGCTTAACCAAGTCTTCAATCAACGACTCAAATTTTGCACGGGTGATTTTCATGTTTAAATGCTTTGGTCCTGTCGCATCTGCCGTTACATACGGTAAATTAATATCCGTTTGCTCACGTGAAGACAGTTCAATTTTCGCTTTTTCAGCCGCTTCGCGAACACGCTGTAGTGCCAACTTATCTAATTTAAGGTCAACATTTTGGTCTTTCTTAAACTCTTCCGCAATGTACTCAACGATTGCATTATCAAAATCTTCCCCCCCTAAAAAGGTATCTCCATTGGTAGAAAGAACTTCAATTTGCTTTTCACCGTCAAGGTTCGCAACTTCAATAATTGAAATATCAAACGTTCCCCCCCCTAAATCATAAACCGCAATGGTGCTGTCTTTGGTGACTTTATCCATACCATAAGCCAAAGCCGCAGCCGTTGGTTCATTAATAATACGCTTCACTTCTAAACCAGCAATTTTACCTGCATCTTTAGTCGCTTGACGCTGAGCATCATTGAAGTAAGCAGGAACCGTTACAACCGCTTCGGTGACTTCATGTCCTAAATAGTCTTCTGCTGTTTTTTTCATTTTAACCAGAGTTTTCGCAGAGACTTCTTGCGGTGATAACTTTTCACCATTCACTTCGACCCAAGCATCGCCATTATCTGCTGCCACAATTTTATAGGGCACCATGTCTTTATCTTTTTTTACAACCTCATCGTCTGCACGACGACCAATTAAACGCTTAATTGCAAATAACGTGTTTTCAGGGTTAGTAACCGCTTGACGCTTCGCCGAATCACCGACCAAGACCTCACCATCTTGTGTATAAGCCACAATAGAAGGGGTAGTACGTACGCCCTCCGCATTGGGAATAACCTTAACTTCTTTGCCTTCCATTACCGCAACACATGAGTTGGTTGTTCCTAAATCAATACCTATAATTTTAGCCATTTTTCTTCTCTCCAAACGTTTTGTTTTTTTAATCTTGTAAGTTATATAGGGCTGTAAATTCAACTTTCAAGCCCTACATTAAACTATTCTTATGTATTTTTATTGTGCAACAATGACGCGCGCAGGGCGCACCAATCGTTCATTTAAGGTATAGCCTTTTTGAATCACATCCACCACCGTGTTACTTTCATGATCTGGAGATGGAATCATCGTCATCGCCTCGTGTAACTGAGGGTCAAACTTCTCGCCTTTTGGATCAATGCGCTCAACATTAAACTCCCCCAACACATCTAACAACTGTTTGAAGGTCATATCAATTCCTTCACGAATGCTTTCAATAGACGCCTCCTCTTTTGAAGCCGCCTCCATTCCCATCTCCATTGAGTCCATCGCTGGAATCAGTGCATTAACAAACTTATCTAACGCATACTTGTGGGCATTCTCCACGTCCAAACGAGTGCGACGGCGTAAATTTTCCATATCTGCCTGAATCCGTAACGCCATCTCTTTATATTTGTCTGCTTCCGAACGTGACTCAGCAAGCAGTGCCTCAATATCTTCCGACACCGCATCTTGGGCTTGCTCTAACGCTTCTTCAGAAGCTTCCAACGCCTCCTCTGCCGTTGGAATTTGCTCTTCATTCATCTGTTCAACCGATTGTTTCGTTTGTTTGTCTTTTGCCACGTCTCTCATCCTATCTGTTTTTTTTAAATAATTTTATATATTCCAATAACTGGGGGTAAAGCACTATTTTTTCAAGAGTGATCCTAAAATTTTTGCCGTAACATCTACTTTGGGCACTACTCTTTCATAATTCATTCGACTCGGTCCCACTACGCCAAGCACCCCCAACACCTCACCTTCCACCTCATAAGGGGTCGTGACAATACTGCAGTCTTGATAAATTTGGTTGCCACACTCGTGACCAATAAAGATCTGAACCCCTTGTGCATTCATGCTTTTATCTAATACGCTCAATATTTCAGAGTGATGCTCAAACGCATGAAAAAGAGACTTCAATTTATCGGTCTCAGCCAGCTCTTGATAATTTAATAAATTACTCTGCCCAGAAACCAAAAAAGGAACTTGCTGCGCTAGGTGTTCCGTCAATACCGTGTCCGTTGCTTCAATTACCGACAACATAAAATTATTCGTGGTTTTTCGGATTAACTCCATCCGTTCAAGTAACGATTGTTTCGCTTTTGCCAAGCTCTTACCAACACACTGATCATTTAAAAAATTGGCTATTTTAACAAGCTCTTCTGACGTAACCGGCTTATCCAGTTCAATGATACGATTTTGAATATCTTGGTCATTAAAAACCAGTACCACTAAAACTCGATTCTCCCCTAAAGCAACAAAATCAATATGTCTTAAAATACCCTGCTCTTTATTTGGCATTAACACCAAACTTGCCATCCCTGTAATACCCGATAAAACCTGAGAAACACTGCTCATCAAGGCATCTTGTTGACTTGATGTTGCCGAAAGGGCTTGGCGAATATCCGCTTCGCCTTGCTTTGATAACGGCTGATACGTCAGTAACGAATCGACAAAAAAACGATACCCCTTATCGGTCGGAATACGACCTGCAGAGGTATGAGGAGAGTGAATCAACCCCATCTTCTCTAAATCCGACATCACATTACGCACCGTGGCAGAACTTAACCCCACTTCTGGACACTTTGCCAGCGTGGTTGACCCAATCGGTTTGCCCTCATTGAGGTATAATCCCATTAAATTTTTAAACAAAAGTTGTGAACGGTCGTTTAACATCTGTTAGCCTAGTTTAAAGAGGATTTTCGGTTACATTTAGCACTCAATTGAAGCGACTGCTAAATTATAAGGCGATGCCCTATTTATTCAAGGGATTTTTGATAAATTCATTCAACGAGCATTAAAATCATCATGTTTGAAACATTTGGCATTTTTGGAAAATACAACGGTATTCAGAGCTGGGATACCATTGATAAATTAGTACAATACCTTCAGTCACACGCTAAAACTGTCTACCTTGACTCGGCTTCCTGTCATGACTTTCCCCACTCTCGCTACGACATAGAGATCATCGACCGAGACCTGATGGCTAAACAAGTGGATATTGCCATCGTGGTAGGTGGCGATGGTACCTTTTTGGATGTTGCCCGTTCCATTGTCGACCAACAAATCCCCATTTTAGGCATCAACCTAGGACGACTCGGTTTTTTAACCGATATCTCGCCTAAAGATATGTTGAATACGCTTGATGAGATGATGCAAGGCTCGTATGAGTCCGAAGAGCGTAATTTAATTCGAGTCACCATCTATAAAGGTGACGAAAAGCTATTTGACCAACTCGCCTTTAACGATGTGGTGATTCACAAAACCGACTCCCCGCGTATGATCGAATTTGAAACCTTTGTTGACAACCGTTTTTTAAACAGCCAACGATCCGATGGCATGATTATCTCCACCCCCACCGGTTCAACCGCTTACGCCCTCTCCGCAGGCGGGCCTATTTTGGACCCCTCTCTAGATGTACTAAGCTTGGTCTCAATCAACCCTCATACCATGAGCACCCGCCCTTATGTGATCTCAGGCAGTAGCATGATTGAACTGCGACCACACGCCGACCACTGCCACGGCACGGCAAATATCATCTGCGATGGTCAAGTCTCTTACACCATCGCCGCAGGGTACCGTACCTGTGTGACACGACATAAAAACTTTATTAAAATGCTACACCCCAAAGGGCACGATCATTTTGAACTCCTACGTGCCAAACTACACTGGGGCGATAAGCTTTAATTTTAATCATTCCGTTTAAGAGACAAACCCATGCTTCAAGAGCTCACCATCCAAAACCTCGCCCTTATTGAAAAGTTACAGCTACACTTTCATACTGGGTTCACCACCTTAACAGGCGAAACCGGTGCAGGTAAATCGATTTTATTGGATGCACTCGGATTAAGTTTGGGCGAACGCGCAGACAGTAGCTTGGTTCGCCACAATACGCCACGCGCCGATGTCACCGCTCAATTTAATATTGACGCCCTGCCTTTCGTACAAAAGTGGTTAACAGAGCATGAGCTGGACGATGAACAAGACTGTTTTTTAAGACGTACCATCACGCCAGAAGGCCGCTCCAAAGCGTACATTAATAGTCGCCCCGTTCCCGCCAGCCAACTCAAAGCATTAGGCAACCTCTTAATTGACATTCACGGTCAGCACGAACACCAGTCGCTCCTCTCAAGTAACAAACAACTTGAATTATTAGATGCCTATGCCGTGCACGACAAGCTGGTAAGCCAGTGTAAAATACACTATCAAAACTGGCAAACCTTGCAACAACAACTGAAAACGCAGTTAGAAAACCAAGCCGAACAGCAAAATAAGCAAGCGCTGTTACAATTTCAAGTGGCTGAATTTAATGAGATACAACCCAACCAAGATGAGTTTAAAACCCTCTCCGAAGAACAAACACAACTCTCGCACGCCAAAGAGATTCAACAAGCCTGTCAAACCGCTTATGATGCGATTGAAGGTGACTCTGGCGCTGCTGAAAAACTGAACCAAGCCATTCAAGCACTGGAAACCATTGCAGACTACACCCCCGATCTGCAAAATAATCTAACCCAGCTCAATAGCGCACTAATCGAAGCGCAAGAAGCCGCAAGCGACATCCAACAACATGCCAGTCAGAGCGACTTAGACCCGCAGCGTCTCAATGAAATAGAAGAGCGACTGTCACAACTGTTTGGGCTCGCTAAAAAGTATACTATTGAACCCGATGAACTGGTTGATAAACACCAAAAACTGCAACAGGAACTTGACAGTTTGGCTCAATCGGAAGCATCGCTAGAACAGCTCAAGCAAGCGATTGAGTCTGCTTGGCAATCTTTTGAGAAGCAGGCTCAAAAACTACATACTTCTCGCATAAAGTCAGCTGACAAGCTGTCAAAAGTCGTCACCCAATGTATGCAAACCTTAGGGATGCCCAATGGCAAATTTGAAGTCCAGCTCTCAAGCCTTGAACCCCCCAGTTCCAGTGGATTAGATAAAGTGGCATTTTACGTGACCGCCAATCAAGGACAACCACTGCAACCCCTTGCTAAGGTCGCCTCTGGTGGAGAGCTCTCACGCATTAGCCTCGCCATACAAGTCGCGACCGCCGAAGTAGCGAGCCTGCCCACCCTGATTTTTGATGAAGTGGATGTCGGAATTGGTGGCGGAATTGCCGAAGTGGTGGGGAAAAAAATGCAACAGCTCGGGCAACACAAACAGATACTGTCCATCACTCACCTTGCACAAGTCGCCTCGCACGGAAATTGCCACTTACGTATCGAAAAGCAGAGCAAAAACAGACAGACCTATACCCAAGTGATTGAGCTCGACCAAACTCAGCGCATTGAAGAACTTGCAAGAATGATGGGGGGATTAACCGTAACAGAGCAGACATTAAATCTAGCAAAAGAGATGTTAGAAAATGCGCAAAAAACGACGTAAAACAAGAAGGGAAACACAGCAAAAAGCAAGTAGCTCCCCCTGAGCTCAATCCTCTTGAACTCTCTCACCATAAATCACCAAACTATGGCTCGAGACCTCATAGCCACTCTCTTTGGCAATTTCTTGAATTCGAGCTTCGATAATCGGATCAACAAACTCTTTCACTTGACCCGATTTAACACACACCAAATGGTCGTGATTATCGCCAGTATCCAGCTCAAAAATAGAGATATTATTCTCAAAATTTAAACGACGAACAATGCCAGCTTGCTCAAACTGAGTTAAGACGCGATAAACCGTCGCCAAACCAACTTCTTCACCCTGCTCCAGCAAAATTTTATACAGATCTTCTGCGGTTAAATGATGTTGCTCATCTAACCTTTCTAAAATTTCTAAAATTTTCAGCCTAGGCAGTGTGACTTTTAACCCAAATTTTTTAAGCTCTGATCCGCTCATTTGACCCTCTAATTTTTACTGTTTAAATGTATATTTATTTATGAACGCATTCACATAAAATATAAATTTTCTTAGCGTAGAGACCTTTACGCGAGAGAAAAAAGAGATGAAACATAGCTGATTTAGGCGGAAATCGCAGGGAATACCTAGGTATTCGCAAGATTTTCAACAAAAATCAGCTATATTTCAGCCTTTTTTATCCGTGTATCCTTTCGTGCAAAGGTCTCGTGTATAATACCTTAAATAATCTAATCACAAGAACTAAAATGAGTATGCGACCATTCACTAAACACTCGTTAAAAACCCTAATAAATGCCGGATATACAGCCCAAATAGTCCAGAAATCAAAACCTATAATGGCGGTTGGACTCTCTATTGCACTGCTCTCAGGTTGCTCTTACTTTCAGCCTTACAAAGCGCCATTAACGCAAGGAAACGTGATGACGCAAGAGGCGGTTGCCAGCTTGCAAGAAGGCTTAAGTAAAAAACAAGTAAGAGAGTTACTTGGGCCTCCACTAGGAAAAAACCCGTTTAACCCAAATCAGTGGGAGTACATTTTTTACAGCACAAATACTGAGTTACATACCGACTCTGCCAAACATCTCGTGGTCTACTTTGATCAAGATGAGATGCTCGATCACTGGAAAAAACGCGATAAAACCATTCAATTAAAAGAGGACAATAGCTTTTTAGGCTTAGGTATATTTTAAAAATATCCCTCCCTAAAATCTCCTCTATTTTGACGCTTTACGCGCCTCTTCAACTTGCTTACGCCGCCGATCTCTCGGGTCGGCTTTAAGCGGTCGATAGACCTCAATTCGGTCTCCCGCTCTTAACACCGTTTCGTGCGTTGCCAACTTTCCAAAAATACCGACCTTATCCAGATTTAAATCTGGAAACAGCTGCAACAGTGCCGATGACTTTAACGCCTCGATCACCGTACAACCTTCACGAACCTCTTCGCTATAAAGAAACTGTTCATCAGGTAGACCATACGCCACTTCAATCTGAATACTATTTGTCATAAATAAACCTAGCCGTAAATGGCTTTTGCACGCTCACAAAAAGAGTCCACCAGTGTACTACTAATATGTTCAAACACCGTACCCAATGCCATATTTAATACACCGCTACTCACCTCAAACTCCACTTCAAATTGAATTTTACACGCATCCACATCCAACGCTTTAAAAACCCACTCGCCCTTCAAGTATTTAAAAGGCCCTTCAACTAAGTGCATCTCAATACGTTCACCCGGCACCAAATGATTTCTGGTCTCAAAAGTCTGCCGTAAACCCGCCTTCGCAATGGTGACTTTCGCCACCATTTCACTCTCTGTCTCTGAGACCACTTCTGCCGCGCCACACCAAGGTAAAAACTCAGGGTACGCCGCCACATCATTCACAAGGTTATAGACCTGCAATGCAGAATAAGGCAATAAAGCGGTTCGGGATATTTTTTTCATTTATCTAAAGACTCGACATTCAAATGATTTATAAAGAGACCTTTGCACGAAAAGGTCTCATAAAGCTTAGCATGCTCATTATAGCAAAGAGAGAATAAGCACTGAAACCAAGATTCATTCCAACCCACACTTAGAACCCCTGAGGAAACGATTTAAAGGAGACCTTTGTACATGTGAGTCGATAGAAATCATTCAGCTATTTTTTTCTCCCCCCCTTCTGTTTGCTATAATCCACTTATTAAAACGATCACTGGCAAATAACATGGCAAAAAAACAGAAGAAAAAATCCAGTCCAAATACCATTGCACAAAATAAAAAAGCGCGTTTCGATTACAGCATCGAGCAAACGTATGAAGCAGGCTTGTCGCTACAAGGCTGGGAGATCAAAAGTATTCGGGATGGCAAAGTGAACATTAAAGAGAGCTATATTCTCTTAAAAAATCACGAAGCCTTTCTGTTTGGTGCTCAAATTCAGCCCCTTATTACCGCGTCAACCCACAGCTTTCACGACCCATTACGCTTACGAAAACTGCTACTGCATCGCAAAGAGATCGACCGCCTCACCTCTAAAGTCGATAAAGACGGTCTTACCGTGGTACCGTTAGATATGCACTGGAGCAAAGGAGGCAAGGTCAAACTCACCATTGGGTTAGCCAAAGGTAAAAAACTGCACGACAAACGTGCCACAGAAAAAGACCGTGAGTGGAACCGAGATAAAGCCCGAGTAATGAAACTCACTCGATAACTTGAATTTTCACCCCCCATCCCTATTAAACGGGTTATAATGACTAACTGAATAAATTTCAGCTCATGTTATAAGCATGAACCCTCTATGCCCAAATGACTTAAAATTCAGAGTTTTTGGTGTTAGCTGAAATTGCAAGATAAAGCACTGTTTGCAGATAATGGCTAGCCATTTTTCAATAACTGTAACGCAGTATTGTGATTATAGATGACTTCAAAAAATTGCATTTTTAAGTTGTTTAGGCATAGCATGGGGGTGTTTTGGTTTCGACAGGGAGATGGAAATTTAGGATGCATGTCGTGCCTGATCTATGCACGTAAATCTTAGTTCAAATGTTATAGTTGCAAACGACGATAACTACTCTCTAGCGGCTTAACCCCGCTAGTGCAGGCTAGGCCAGTTGTTCGTAGCCCCTAGTCTGTATCGACTTATACGAAATCGGCACGTGTTATGTGTTTGGATAACACGGCCTAAACAGTACAAACTCGCTCACTGTGATCCCTGATGGCCGGGTAGCAGCCGAGTTAAATGAATAGACCATATAAACATGTAGAGTTCTAAGTGGAAGCTTTCTGGACGGCGGTTCGAATCCGCCCACCTCCACCACATTCAAAAGGCTAGCCCGTAAAACGGCTGGCCTTTTTTATTTTCTAAATTTTTCTCCCCCCCTATCCTTAACGCATCATGTTAAAATATGCGCCATTCATTTTTCAAGATTTTAAAGGCCTTTGTTCACCATGAGAACCTCCCATTTACTGTTAGCAACTACCCGTGAAACCCCTTCTGATGCCGTTGTCATTAGCCATAAACTGATGTTACGCGCTGGCATTGTTCGCCCGTTAGCAGGTGGGCTGTATAACTGGTTGCCGTTGGGCGTTCGAGTGTTGCGTAAAGTGGAAGCGATTATTCGTGAAGAGATGAACCGCACTCATGCGCAAGAGGTCTTAATGCCGGTGGTGCAACCACTGGAGCTTTGGGAAGAGTCGGGACGACTACAAGAGTATGGTGCGGAATTATTGCGCTTTACCGATCGTCATGACCGTGGGTTTGCGTTAGGGCCAACCCACGAAGAGATTATTACCGATATTGTGCGCAAAGAGATTCGTAGCTACAAACAACTGCCCGTCACCTTTTACCAAATTCAAACCAAGTTTAGAGATGAGATTCGCCCTCGTTTTGGCGTGATGCGCTCGCGTGAATTTATTATGAAAGATGCCTACTCGTTTCATATGTCGCAAGAGAGTTTGCAAAAGACCTACCAAATCATGTACGACACCTACCACCGTATCTTTAACCGTATTGGCTTAGATTTTAGAGCGGTACAGGCGGATACGGGTTCAATTGGTGGTGAAGCATCCCATGAGTTTCACGTGCTGGCCGATTCAGGAGAGGATGATATTGCGTTCTCAACCGATTCGGATTTTGCAGCCAACATTGAGTTAGCCGAAGCCCTTGCACCACGTGGTGAGCGCGCGGAGCCTTCTCAAGCAATCACCAAAGTTGCCACGCCCAATAAACACAGCATTGAAGAGGTCTGTGACTTTTTACAAATTAAGAAAAAGAAGTCGATTAAAACCTTACTGGTCAAAGGCGCATCTGAAGACGCTCCAATTGTGGCGCTCGTTGTGCGTGGTGATCATGTCTTAAATGAAATTAAAGCCTCAAAATTAGAGGCCGTTGCAAGTCCTTTTGAGCTCGCCAACGAATCGGATATTTTAGCCGTCGCAGGTTGTCAGACAGGCTCTATTGGGGTGGTAGGATTAACCATTCCCGTGATTGTTGATCACAGTGCCGCCCATTTAGCCGATTTTGTCACGGGTGCCAACGAAGATGGTTTTCACTACACCGGTGTAAACTGGGACAGAGATACTACCCCAACCCAAGTTGCCGACATTCGTAATATTGTGAAAGGCGATCTAAGTCCTTGTGGCAAAGGAAAAATTAAAATCCGTCGCGGTATCGAGGTGGGTCATATCTTTCAACTGGGTAATAAATACTCCACCGCACTCAATGCTAATGTGCAAAATGAGAGCAGTCGCGCGCAAATTCTAGAGATGGGTTGCTATGGCATCGGGGTCACTCGTTTGGTGGCAGCGGCGATTGAACAGAACCATGATGATCGCGGTATTATCTGGCCTGAGAGTATCGCCCCCTTCCAAGTTGCCATTGTGCCAATGCAGATGCATAAATCCCCTCGTGTAAAAGAAGCCGCAGAAGCGATCTATCAGCAACTTTGTGACCAAGGCGTAGAAGTTCTTTTTGACGACCGAAGTGAACGCCCTGGCGTGATGTTTAGCGACATGGATTTAATTGGAATTCCACACCGCATTGTGATTGGAGAGCGAGGACTTGATAACGGTGTGATTGAATACAAGTACCGCAAAGATGAGAAAGCGCAAGATATTCAACAAGATACATTTATAGACTTTTTAATGGCTAAACTAAGCTAGAGAACCAGCATGAAGGGGGGAGAAAATTTAAAGACTATTTCTCTCGCGCCCCTCTCATGCAAAGGTTCATATTAAAAAAAGTATTTGGCTTCAATAAACAGTTTGTCGTTGTTTCTCATGGCATCCAACATTGGGTTATCCCCGCCAAAATAGTCAATCATACCACCTGTCACATTCACCGAATGCGTTAGCTCATACTCTAACCAAGCGCGATGAAAGCCACCTTTTTCAAAGGTATTGCCAAAATACTGTCCTAAATAACCTAATGTCGCACGATCATGATTAAAGTTATACAGCACTCGCAGTGCCGTTTGTAGCTCATGTTCATCTACAAAATCAGGTAAGTTTTTCATAATCGGTTGGTAGTCGATAAGGTAGCGATCGGCAACTTCTAAAGAGATGGTGGTATCCCGAATGCCTTTGTATTCAAACCCAAGCAGTAGGTCAACCCGTGTTTTGTCTTCGGGTACAGTGTTGTATTGCAACTCACTCAAAACAGCCATTTCGGCTTTTAACAACCATGCATCGACCATCACATTGGTCGACACCCCCAACATATTAAACAGCCCGTAATCTCGTTCCGTCACGCCATTGGTAAAGTGCCAGCGACTGTCTTGGAATCGTCCGGCGTAGAGCGACAAATCCCACCCTGAAAAACGCCCATCTGCGGCAAATGAGAAGGTCGTTTCATCTAACTGCATCGTACTGGCTGGAATATCGGGAAACTGAAACCCTGGAGGAATGGGAAGCACCGAGGAGGGAAAATATTCGCTGTTCACCGCGGCCTCTTTTGGATCACGATGTTCATGCTGTGCTAACACCGAAAATTGCCACGCTTGATGATAGTAATCCAAGCGTGTCATTAAGACTGGTAAGCGTAAATTTTCAATATCGACTAACCCCAGTTCACGATTATCGAGCGGGTTCATCACATCCGTCACACGAATCGAGTCGGATTTTCCCCACACCACAATCTGACGCCCCACTTTGATGTCTAAATTTTCACTCAGCGATCCCTGTAGATAGCCCTCTCCAACCTCTAACTCCGATTCATAAGTGGTTAAGGTATCGTCCGAATAGCGATTACGCCCTTTCATGCTGTAAATAGCGTCCACAAAGCCTTTTAACTCCAGCTTTGCTTGCCAACTGGGTGATATTTTATAGTCAAATTCCAACAGTCCCGCCAGTTGAGACTTGGTAAATCCACGATAATCACTATCCCCGATTTTAGGCGCGTTCGCCTGATAGGCATAATTACTGTTAAAACTCAGCTGGCCTGAAACCTGTAACGGATTTCGTTCTATTTTAGGGCTCGACAGTGCCACCTTCGCATCAGAAATAGGCGCTTCCTCTTCAAAGGCGAGCAATGCATCCTCTAACTCTGAAGCTGAACCACTCAACACCTCTTCATCAAAACCCGTCAGGGCATCTTCTAGTGCGCTGTCGGAATAGGCATCAAAGGGAAACCCGCCTATTCCGGCCACTAAAACGGCACTTTTTAACCACGAAAACTTTTTATATGCCATCACTATCCCTTGCTCAGCCAATCATTCAAAACTTAAAATATCGCTAACCTACGGTTTCACATCAAATCGAAACAGTGCGTGACAAGCAATACAATTTTTTTGCAACTGGGCAAGTTGTGAAAAAATCTCCTGCATATCGCCAGCGCCTTCGGCTTCATCCACAATACGTTCAAATCCCATATAGGCTCTAGGCCCAATCATGCTAAAGGTAATAGGTAACTTTTCTGTAATCGCTTCGGGAGTTTCATTGAAAAGCTTCACCCCTTCAAGTCTGGCAGCCTCGGCAACCGCCTCCATATTGCCAGCTAAATTTGCTTCGAGTATTTGTTGAGACGCTTTTAAAAAAGCACGCATCTCTGACAGTAACTGCGCTTTCTCACTGGCAGAGACCCAAATAACCTCGCGATCATCTGCTGCCTGAGATGCTGTGACTTGCACCATTAAAAAGAAACTTAAAAATCCACCCAAAAGAATCTGAGGCATGTTGTTAATATTTATACTCATAATCTTATTCGCTTTCATTGCTTATAAACCTTTTTCAATACGGCGTACCGTAAAGAAGTTCTCTTTTAAATCTTGGTTAAACTTAATCTCTGACAAAAACAGTCGCGTGGTATGCAGAGTGATTTTATCTTTTTTGGTTTTCATCTCAATTTCGGTTGCTACCCAAATACCATCAATTTTTTGCAACGATTTTACATCCATGTACTTACGCTTACCATCGGTTAAGAAATGAATGGCGCGTACCACCACAAAGTTATCTTGGCGTACAAACATATACGATTTGGTATAGCCGGTTTCATCAATGGTTTTTTGCTTTTTCGGTTTGGTCTCCATAATCCACACTTTATGCCCTCTTACCTCGGACTCTTTGGCGATTTTATAGGTGTAATCGTCTAGTGAACGGGAGGTCATATCGGCATAGGAAAAATCTGAGCCCATAAAGCTACTGCTCTTGTCGCTGCTCACAATACGTTTGGTCTGCCTTAAAGCGGGCAGGTATAACCATTGATCATCGTCCCTGTCTGAGTCGGCGTAATCAAAGGTTAAAAACGCAGTGTCTTTGACATCTTTAGGCGCCAAAAAGAAGATCACACTACGAGCGTCTTGACCAAAGTCTTTTTCAAACTGCTGCATACTGCGAATACGTTGATTATTATGCTTGTCAATCAACACCATCTTTAACAAACTGGAGCTGTTGTCGCCATCCTCTCGTTCATCCACTTTTTGAGCAATCTCATCTGCGGTTAATGTGCTTGCGATAACCGAGTTACTCAGCAACAAAAAACCACTCAACACCATGAATCCGATCCAACGAAATCCTTTCATGCTATTTCACCTCTAAACGATACAGATTGTGACATTGAATGCAGGTTTTTTGTAACTCTGCAAGCTGCTGTAACACCTCTTCTCGATCTCCCATGCCCACCGCTTCATCGGCAATCCCTTCAAAGCCTCTATGCGCTTTGGGTCCTATGGCGGTAAATCCCGCAGGCAGTTTTTCATGCAGTGCTTTAGGCGTTGCTCTCATCATTTTAACCCCCACTGGGCGTGCGGCTTGCTCGATCACCTCCATATCATCGGCTAAACTGCCTTCTAAAATTTTATGCGTCGCTTCTAAAAATGAGCGCATTTCAGCCAACAGAACGGATTTTTCTTCCGCACTAACCCAAATAATTTCACGCTCATCGGCTGAGACAGTTTGCACCATTGATGCGGCTAAAAAACAGCTTGTTACGCCACCTAAAATGGCTCTTTTTATTGTTAAAATCATCGTTACTTCTCTCCTTGTTTAAGCGTTTTATCAGGGTAAACCAACGCCATTAAAGCAGGCGCTAATAAAAAGACGGCGAGTAGCGCCATCACAAATGCCAATGCCGTTAATAGACCAAATAGAAACAGATTGGTCATGCTGGAAAATAGATACAGCATAAACCCAATGAATAATACCACGGTGGTCATAATCATGGCACGCCCCGTTGAGGTTAAGGTTTTTTCAACCGCTTGGCGTGTGCTCATCCCTTGCAGATGGTAACGTCTAAAATTATGCATAAAATGCACAATATCATCGACCGCAATCCCCATCACAATCACGCCAATCAACATCGTAAACAGATCCAGCGGAAATTGAAACAGTACCATCACCGCCAGTACAAAAAAGATTGGCAGTAAGTTTGGAATCATACTCAACAGCCCCAGCGTGACACTGGACAGCAGTGCAATTAACATCAATGCAATAATGACAAAAGCAATCAGATAACTCACGCCTGAACTGCTAATGGCGGCGGCACTGGTTTCAGCGAGCAGTGGAATCATGCCCGTTGTGGTGACCTTAATATGCTGCTTAATCTCTGGGGTTAATTGGCTATCTTGTCCTAACTCTTTTTCTAATAAAACGGCGACTTGTTGCAGTAGATCATGATATTTAAACGCATCAATCCACGGAACTTTTACCGTAATTCGCGCCATGGAAAACGGGGTATCAACAAAGTCTTCTAAATCATCTGACCCCGAATTTTCAAACAGTAAAATCTCTTGTGAGATTAAGTCTGGATCGGTCGGTAAGGCGTAAAACTCAGGGCGATTTTGGTTCAGCGCCTTATGAATCTCTTTAATCACATCCACCACACTGACCGCTTTCCCCACAAAATAGTCTTCGGTATCAATGGTGTTCAATTCGGTGGTAATACGCTCAACCGCCTGCAATAAACTCACGTCGTATACGCCCTTCTCAATGCCAGTATCCACAATCAACTCAATAGAGATACTGCCTCGCAACTCGTGGTCAATCACTTCCGTTGCCACTCGGGTTTCGTGCCCCTCTGGCAACCAGAGTAGCGGATTGTGGGAGTAAGTGATTTTAGAAGCAAAGCCAATGGCAATCACCATAAAGGTGATGGAAAAAATCACGATTTTTTTCGCATGGTTTTGTGAAAAATGGGCAATTTGTTTTAAAAATTTATCCAGTGCATCGTGATGCTCTTGTTCGTTATCCACCGCACGTTGCTTCACATTAAAAAACATTAACAGTGCCGGCAGTAAAACCAAGGTAAAGAGTAGCGCAATCATCACCCCTGCGGCGGCAAACAGGCCTAAATCGGCAACGGGCGCAACCTCTGAAGGGATAAAGGAAGCCATCCCAGCGGCGGTGGTTAGAGAGGTCATAATAATCGCTAATCCAGAGTGCGATAGCGTATGTCGAATCGCCCCCGCTTTATCGCCCGTTTGATCAAACTCTTTATAAAAGATCGCCAATACATGAATCGAAGCGCCTACACCAACCGCTAATAAAAACGAGGGCAGAACCTGAGTCATCACCTTAATGGGAGTACCATTTAATGCCATTAAGCCCATGGTACTAATCACCGCCAAACCAACGGTTAACAGCGGTAAGATCACCCCCGACGCTCGGCGAAACAGCAGTGCTAATACAATTGCGGTTGCCACCAGAATCATCAAGACAAATTTTTGCATGTCACTCATCATCGCCTCTTTTAAGAAGGCGGTGACCGAAGGCGAGCCTGCCACATACAGCGTAAAGTCATCGGCTTGATATTTTTGAACAATCTCACTCACCGCATTCACCATTTCGGTGTTCTCTTTATCGGTAATAAAGGGGCGTTTCTCAACCGTTTTTCCAGAGGTCGTGGCCTCATCCTCAAATCCTGATTCTGATTCTGATCCTGATAACTCGTCATTTAAATCGCTAAAACTGTCGTCATCAAACCCACTCAGTTCGTCCTCTAACCGTGCGGCGTCATCCAATGGTTCCCTCTCTTTTTGAGCGTCGAGATTACTGTAAGTGTTTGACTCTAAAACAATCACGGTAAACTGCCCATCTTGACTTAACAAGATATTTTCCAACATTGGATTTGCCATCGCCAACGCTTTAATTTCATCGGCCTCTTGCTGGGTCGTTGGCCACTGACTGAGCAGGTCATCGACCAACAGAGAGTCGCCTTCGCCAATGGTATTTCGGGCATTAATAATGGAGGAGATATCAAATAAGTGCGGGACGTTTTGTGCCAGTTCATCGTGCAACTGTTTGATTTTAGCCAAGGTCTCTAGCTGAAAAACCCCATCTGTTTTAATGGCGACCACCACCTTTTCATCACGCCCAAATTGGTTTCGGAATGCGTCATAATCCAAGCGGGATTGAGAGGTCTCATGTAAAAAACCTTCGGTAGAGGTGTCCACGGTAATCTTGGGCAGATTGGATGCAATGAGCAACACAATAATGAAGACGGCAACCATAAACCTCAACGGATACCGTGCAATCACATCGCCCAAATTCCCTAATTTTTCCTCAATGGCTCGATTTATTTTTTTCATTTTTCCGTCACTTTTAATCCATTTTGAATGAGGTTACTCACCTCTTCGGTCATCTCTGCGACCGAAATATCGGCTTGTGGTGCATCGGCAATTCCACGACGAAGCGGTTCACTGACAATATACAAACTTAAACTGCCAACAATCATCATATGCACCGTTAGGGGCTGAATAGGTTTTAAAAGCCCTTTTCTCTCCCCCTCTTCTAAAATCGTTTTTAAACCAAACAGCAAACGCTGCATCTGCTGTCGAGCGGACTTAGGCATGTTTTTACCACTTGAAGCCATCTCCCGCATCAACACCGCAGGCATATTGGGGCTTTTATAAGCAGCCTGAGAAAAAGCCGCAATAAAAGCGGACAGTTGATCAAATACCGAATCTTGCGGTGCAATCGCCGCAAGCACTTGATTGGCCACGCCCGAAAATAGCGTCGTCATACACGCCTCATACAACCCCTGCTTACTACCAAAGTGATAGTAAATACTGGCTTTATTCACCCCCGTTTTGGCAGCAAGTTCATCCATAATCGTGCCATCGAAGCCATAGGTTGCAAACATATTGGTGGCTGCCTCTTGAATCAAAGCGGCGGTTTTAGAGGATTTTTTAGTAATTTCAGACATTGGATTTTTGACCCTTAGTTTTTCAACTAAACAGTTTAACTAATTAGTTAAAAAAAGACAAGCACAATGCCAAACCCACGGATTTAGGTTTTGTTACACATTAAAAAAATAGGATAGAGGGGGGGGGGGGGAAAATAAAAAAGACGTTTAAAAGTATCAGCCCTAGAAAAGGGCTGATACCGTAAAAAAGACTAGCGATTGGTGTTTTTTGATGGGCTACGCTTGTTTCGAGTATTCCGTGCGTTTTGCCCACGAGGCTGATGCCCTCGAGCATTTTCGCCAGAGCGTTGTCCATCTTTATGCTCTACGCGACCCGTGGCGTTATTCTTTTTAGGACGCTTACGCTTTACAGGCTTTAAGGTGGTTTCAGGCAGTGCATTGGTGGGCTTAAACTCGGCAATCACTTTTCGAGTCAACAGCTCTTGTGTCAGTCGTTCAATATCACTTAACTGCTTTAACTCATCGGCACTAACTAATGAAACCGCCTCCCCTTTTGCGCCAGCACGACCGGTACGTCCAATACGGTGAACATAGTCCTCTGGCACGTTTGGCAGTTCAAAGTTCACTACATGCGGCAGTTGGTCAATATCAATACCACGTGCCGCAATATCGGTTGCCACTAACACTTGAATGTCGTAAGCCTTAAACTCCGCCAATGCACGCGTACGTGCGCCTTGGCTTTTATTA
>Ga0256839_1001755_pt1 | contig 25606 bp, 18 predicted proteins | sample 354166metaG_FD_185968 | JGI IMG/M metagenome (GOLD analysis project Ga0256839, IMG submission 185968) | Hydrothermal vent microbial communities from Mid Atlantic Ridge, Atlantic Ocean - 354-166 | ecosystem: Environmental > Aquatic > Marine > Hydrothermal vents | place: Atlantic Ocean: Mid... | reverse complement strand
ATCCAGTTTGAATTCTTTCGAATATTTCTTTCGTGTCGCCATTTTTACTTTCCTCAGTTAAGATCATTATCCTTAACTGGGTTGTACAAGTCCATTAGACCACGTCACTACATATCTTACAGGATTCGCATTGGCGTAAGGATAAGTATTAAGGCCACCTTGCAAGCCGATGGGATCTGAGGTGATGTACCGTCCTGTTTGGGGATCATAATACCGGAAGTAGTTGTAATGCAACCCGGTTTCGTTGTCATAATACTGCCCCGGAAAACGCAGGTTAAAGGTAAAGCCCAAACCGTCACCATCCGGATCAGTCTCAGGCAATCCGGTACCAAAAGCATCCACTGGCCAGCGCCAGATAACCTGGCCGGTCTTGTCGGTGACCTGCCGCGGCGTGTTCAAATGGTCGGTCAGGATGTAAACCAGCTCGGTGACAGGCGAGGCACCACTGTAATCAGTGCGGAATTGCGCCAGGGGGCGGTTGCCCAGCCAGACGGTTTCCCACCTCCAATCCAGCCCAGGATGCGTACCGCTGTGCCGAGCGTAGTGCAGCAAGTGGCCATCTTGCCCATGCAGAAAATCAAAGTACTGTGGCGCTGCAGGCGGCGGATCAAGGCGTTTTTTCAGAATCCGTTGTCCTTCGGGGTTATAGCGGTACCACGCGCTTACACCACTGGCTGTTTGTATCGCCGCCAAACGGCCGTTGGCGTCATAACTGGCTGTCAGACCCTGGTCGTCCAGAGTGAGGGTATTGCCTGCGCTGTCATAGCTTCGGCTAAACTGATCAATGGATGACAGCCGGTTGCTATCTGCAGCATAAGCATAGGATATGGTCGCCTGGTGGCCGTTGATATGACTAAGGCGGTTGCCCAAGCGGTCGTAGCTGTATTGCTGCGGGCCTGGAGTCTCCTGTCTCAGACGGTTCAGCCGGTCGTAGGTAAAATAGCGGGGGGCTTCGTTGTTCAGGGAAGTGATTTGGGTGATGTTACCCACCGGGTCGCGACTGTATGATTGCCCGTACACCGAGCCATACTGAAAACTCTGCAGGCGGTATCCTGTGTCGTATTGGGCTGAATATGACAGGCCGTTGCCAAGATTCATGGACACCAATGGGCCACCCATGGGTAAATAGGTGATGTTTTGAGCCAATACCACCGATAGTCCCGTAGCGGTGGTTGCATCAACCCGGATAATTTCCCCAGCGGAATTGTACTGGTATGACACTTCCAGATTCGATGGATAAATAATTTTTTCCACGAGCCCCTGATCGTTATATTGATATTCCAATGATGCTGTCAAATCAATGCGGCCACTCACATTTGGCAGGCGCTGGCTCTTCCTGACCATATGTCCAAATGGGTCGTATTCAAAAACCATCTGCACATGGCCATTGGCATACGAGCCCAATCTGCCTTCGGCATTTAGCCCTTGATCGTAAACGTACCGAGTATCGTCTACCCAGCCTTTGTAATCAACAAATTCAGGGCGGCCGAGGGCGTCGTAGGTAGCGTTAATGATTGTCCCGCGCGCGTCAACCACCTGCATAGGGTTGCCCGCTTCATCATAGGAATATTGTGTAACGCCGGCGTCAGGGGAGTGTACAGACAAACGGTTGCCAAAGTCGTCATACGTGTAATGGGTTTGATTACCATTGGCGTCAGTGACTCTGGTCAGATTCCCCTGGGAATCATACTCAAAGCCGGTTGTGGTATCAGATGTGGCCGGGTCACCAGATCCGTTGTCATCAGTCTGTTGTCTCAACTGATTGAGCGCATCATACGAAAATGTCGTGACCACGCCTGCACCCGTGGTTTTCGACAACAATTGGCCAGTAGTCGCCGAGTAATTAAAATACTCCGTTATGCCACCGTCAGTACTGGACTCCATTTGATTGTTGAGGTTGTAAACATGGGTGATCTGCCGTCTGAGTACGCCATTACTGTCACGATTTTCCTCACTCAGCATATTGCCTTCCGTATCCAAGGTGCGCTGGAGGCTGCTTCCCTGATCGTCTTCAACCTGAATCAACCGCCGGGCGCCGTCGTAGGTGAAGGTTGTGGTATGCGCCTTGGTGGTGCCATAGTTTGTGATGATGGTTTTCACTTCACCAGTGGGCAGATAGTCATAGAAAGTACTGATGGACTTGCCATCACCGGACAAGGTCACTGTTTTTAGCCGGTCATTCCCTGGATAGTAGGAGTAACTCACATGCAGGCCATTGGGACGGTCTTCACTCAACACCCGGCCGGTGGATGAGTAGGTAATATTGTCGCGGTAAATTACATTAGTCCGTAAAACTGTATTGTTGGGGCCTTTTACCCGTTTCAATCGCCCCCGGTTGAACCCCTGGGATTCATCAGTGGAATAGTAGCTGTACTGGATAATATCCGAAATATCTGTTCTGGGGCCGTCGTACTGGCTGACCTGGCCAAACGGCCCGTTGTATTCTGTTGAGGTCATCCGAAGTGGCAATGCATGCGCGTCTGGCTGATACCCTTGCTGGCTCATTTGCGTGACCTGGCCATCGCTGTTATAGCTGAAATTAGTCACTTTCTGCCGACCCACCGCCACTGAGTCTTCGGCTATCTGCACCACCTTTGTGGGCATAACAGGGTGATATGTCAAGTATCGGGTATGTTCTTGCGGCGTACCGGGAGCTGTGGTCATCGCCGAGTATTGGCCCAATACTGCGTTGTTGATGGTGTAGGCGGTGGTGACACCATTAACTGTTTTCGAGATAATATTGTTGTGGTCGTCATATTGATAGCTGCTACGCTGATTGGTGCATGAACTGCAACCGGATCCGGACGTTTCCAGCATTTTATACGCCCCAAAACGTTTTTCAAAAAGGTAGGTCCGCCATTGACCCCGGCTGTCTTTCACATAGCGGTTGAACGTATTGGAATTATTTCCACCAATACCGGAAACCTCTACTTTGTTTACACCTTCGGCCAACTCGGACCGATAAGCAAAGCCATGTGCATCATAGCCAAAAGTCGCATAGCGAATACCGCGCCTATCTGTGATACCCGTCAACAGGTCCTTTAGTGTCCCGGGCACCGACGGATCATCTTCTTCATAGTAATGAAATACCGTGGTTGTACCATCGGGGTAAATAATCTGTTTCAGCCGCTCCTGATCATCGTGAACAAATTGCCACACCCGCGAGGGGTTATTGTTATCCACAATGCTTTTGAGTTTACCGGCATTGATACCGGTTTCCTCCGGATACAATGTAAACTGCGCCAAAGCAGGTGAGTCGCTGGTACGGTCACCCACCCAGGAAGGCCAGGTGGATTGGCCAAGACCAAAATGATGAGTCATTCGGCCTGTTTTCAAATCAATAACCCGGGATATCACGCCTTGTTTGGGTTCCGCCACAGGCGGGTCATCACTGCCTGGAAAATAATTCACCAAACGGTAAATTTCCTTCTTGCCGTCCTCTGAATAATATTCCCAATCATTGGCTGAGCGAATCAACCGGCCTTTTTCGGCCTGTTCCGGGTCCATTAGTTCCCACTCTCCGACAAATTCATCAGCTTGCGGCCATTGGGAATATGACTGTTTGCGAAAATACACCACCCGGCCATCAGGCCGGGTTAGCCCAATTGTCATCTCCCAGTTACCGGCATAACCTGTCATAGAGATCGGATTTGTGTGCAGTTCAAAGTTGCTAAACCAGCCCTTGCCCAGTATATGGCGGGTAATGGGCCATCGTGGCACAGATTGCAATGGCGGCAACAGCACATATGAATTATAAAAAAGGATAAAGTCTATCTCGGCGTTCAGGGTTATTTTCAGCTCTTCTATCTTATTGCCAGTAGCAAAATTAATGGGGTTGCCGGCTGTAGGGCATTGCTTGCCATAGTTGTAATGGCTGGCCGCCATATCACACCCCAAAACCGCCCGGCACTCACTGGTATTAGGGTTTGCGCCTCCACTGTTAGCCGTTTGCAAACTACCGTAGGGCACGGGAGACATGCCTTCTGCCGAGGCTGATATTGCGAAAACACACACAAGAATCGTCGCCGCTGTTCTTTGATAAATTTTCGGCTCTAACATAGTTTGCCCCCTATGTTTTATGAAGTACGATATTATTATCGTCCATCCTACCCCCCCCCATTTCTGGGTTGTCAATATATTTTTTCGAAATTGGATACCTGTTTGATTTAAGCATACACCGCCTCGCCGAATAGACCGGTTGGGAACTTGTCAGCATACCAGGGTGGGTTTGCTGGCTGTGGGGGGTGATTAGGCGATGGATTCCGGGTCTCGCTACGCTCGCCCGGAATGACGAGGAGAAAAACCGCTCGCCCGGAATGACAAAGGCTGGGAGCTTGCCCAAGTGACGGGGAAAGAAAAACCACCCGGAATAACAACCTACCTTGCCATTCCCGCACCGCCTTGCCATTCCCACACCCTCCCCGTCATTCCCGCCATTCCCGCACCCTCCCCGTCATTCCCGCGAACGCGGGAATCCATGCCGCAAAGCGGGAAGGAACAACCCGCAAACGCAGGGCTTGCCGAAGCAAAAGTCCATTGGTAATACTCGGAGAACCTGTAGTTGTGTGCCTATTGGCTGTGCCGTGCCCCTGGGGGATGGATTCCGGGTCTCGCTACGCTCGCCCGGAATGACAAGAAAAAACCGCTCGCCTGGAATGACAAGAAAGAAAAACCGCTTGCCCGGAATGGCTAAGGTTGGGAGGCTTGTCCGGAATAACAAAAAAGAAAAACCGTTGGCTGGGATAACAATCCCATCCACGAATAACATAGCCGGTCAGGCGCTGTAAAAATCATGAGCTGGAAATGATTTCTTGGCCGGGGTTTGATTTACAATGACCCGATGACGCCACGTTCACACACTGCCAGCCATAAACCTGGCAATAATCCCTGGGACTGGTACCGACTGGCTCAACGGCTGGTCAGCCAGAATCAACCGCGCGCAGCGGCTGAAGCTGTCGCTAAAAGTCTGCAACTGGCTCCTGATATCGGTGATTTCCATGCTTTGCTGGCCCGATTGTTTATCACCAACCAGCAACGCTCGGAAGCCTTACGCGCCTTGCAGAACGGCTTGAGGCGAGGCTGTCTGCACACCGAAGGCTGGGAAGACCTGGCAGTATGCGCCAATCTGCTTGGCCGCCAACATGATGCCGGGCGCGCCTTTGCCGAGGCGCTCAAGCGCAAACCGCACGATATCACTTTGCTGTGCAATGCCGCATCCAACGACTTGCACCTGGGTCAACTGGAGCAAGCGCGCAAACGCTTACAGGCAGTGGTGCAACAGCGAGCGGACACAGCCCGCGCATGGTGGATGCTGGCGGCTGTCAGCACACAGCCTGAAAAGGATATTGCGGCCATCAAGACCCTGTGGCCAACAACCACGCCACCCCGGGAACGCGCTTATCTGGCCTTTGCCCTGGCCCGGTTACTGGAGAAAACCGGCCAACACGAAGCCGCCTGGAACTGGGCCGAGAAAGCCAATCGCCTCGTCCGTAAGCAGCTTCACCATGACCAGGCCCACTGGCGCGCACGGCGGCAGGCACACTTTCGACGCCAGCAGCACTTATTGACCGGCCACCAGCAGGCAGAAGCCTCTCACGATCACCCGTGTCCAGTATTTATTGTGGGCTTGCCCCGGGCAGGCAGCAGTTTGCTGGAATCCCTGCTGGCCAGCCACAGCAATATTTCGGCCTTGGGTGAACTGCCGGACTTGCCTCTGGCCCTGGCACGCTGGACGAACACCGCCAGTCCTGAAGATTCCATCACAGTCGTTGGCGAGGATTACCTGGCCCGAGTGAAAGCCATTCACGCCCCGACAAGCCGCTGGTTTACCGATAAACTGCCAGATAATGCCCAGCATCTTGGCTATATTCTGACGGCATTGCCCCAGGCGCGGATTATCTGGATTGACAAGCACCCCATGGCCGCAAGCTGGAGCCTGTTCAAACAGCTCTTTGCCCAGGGGCACAAACCCTGGAGCTATCACCTGCCCTGGCTGGGGGAAGCCATTGCCTTGCACCACCAACACATGACCGCCTGGCATCAAACCATGCCCCAGCGCATAATACGAATTCACTATGAAGATCTGGCCCGAAATCCCGGCGACCAACTGGATAAAATCCAGGACTTTTTAGGCTTGGACAATCAAAGCGAAACCCTCCTGGCATCCCAAGGTAAAGCCGTGACCGCCACCGCCAGCGCCGCCCAGGTGCGCGAGGCTATTTCCACCACGGCGGTGGACGCCTGGAGAACCCATGCCACTGAACTGGCACCAGCCAAGCTGGTCATGGACGCCATTTTTCCCGGCCTGTGTTAAACTACGCGGCCTGTTTTTCCCTGTCAGCCCATCTTTTGTGACCATAGCCCATGAGCGAACAAGCGCATATCACCGAAACCCGCAAACGCCGTACCTTTGCGATTATTTCGCATCCCGACGCGGGTAAAACCACCATTACAGAAAAAATCCTGCTGTTTGGCGGCGCCATTGCCGTGGCCGGTTCGGTCAAATCCCGCAAGGCGGCGCGTCACGCCACTTCAGACTGGATGACCATGGAAAAAGAACGCGGTATTTCCGTCACCTCATCGGTCATGCAATTCCCTTACAAAGGCGCGGTAATGAACCTGCTGGACACGCCCGGGCATGCGGACTTTTCCGAAGACACTTACCGCACATTGACAGCCGTGGACTCGGCGCTGATGGTAATAGACTGCGCCAAAGGCGTGGAAGAACGCACCATCAAGCTGATGGAAGTGTGCCGCTTACGCACCACGCCCATCTTTACTTTTATCAACAAGCTGGACCGCGAAGGCAAAGACCCGATTGAACTGCTGGATGAAGTGGAAGACGTGTTAAAAATTCGCTGCGCGCCGGTGACATGGCCCATCGGCATGGGCAACCGGCTTAAGGGCGTTTACCATTTTATGCGGGACGAAGTCTTGCTGTACGAGTCCGGAAAAAACTACGAAACGCAACAGGCCGACATTATTAAAGGGCTGGACAACCCGGCACTGGAAACCGCCCTTAGCGACGATATTGCCACCGAACTCCGCGAGGAAATCGAGCTGGTGCAAGGCGCTTCCAATGCCTTCGACAAGGCCGCTTACCTGCGTGGTGAGCTGACACCGGTGTTTTTCGGCTCAGCCATCAACAACTTTGGCGTGGAGCCCCTGCTGGACGCCTTCGCCGAATACGCGCCGCCGCCGCAACCCCGCGACACCACCACCCGCACGGTGCATCCGGAGGAGCCAAAGTGCACCGGCTTTGTGTTCAAGATCCAGGCCAATATGGACCCCAAACACCGTGACCGCATTGCCTTCATGCGCGTTTGCTCCGGGGTCTTCCAGCAGGGAATGAAGCTGAAAAATACCCGGTTGGGCAAAGACATCAAGATTGCCGACGCCCTGACCTTCCTGGCCTCGCAGCGCGAACATGTGGACAAGGCCTATCCCGGCGATATCATTGGCATCCATAATCATGGCACCATCAGCATTGGCGATACTTTCAGCGAAGGCGAGGGCTTGCGCTTTACCGGCATACCCAGCTTTGCCCCGGAACTGTTCCGGCGCGCGCGGCTGAAAGATCCGCTCAAGCTCAAGCAACTCCACAAAGGGCTGGAGCAGCTTTCCGAAGAAGGCGCCACCCAGTTTTTTCGGCCTTTGATGAGTAACGATCTGATTCTGGGCGCTGTGGGCGTGCTGCAATTTGATGTGGTGGCTTACCGCCTGAAAAGCGAGTATGGCGTCGACGCCCTGTTTGAAAACATTCCCGTCGCCACGGCACGCTGGGTGGATGCCGAAGACCCCAAAAAACTGGAGCAATTCCGCAATAAAGCCGCCCAGAACCTGGCGCTGGATGCACACGGCCACCTGGTCTACCTGGCGCCCACTTATGCCAATTTGCAATTAACCATGGAACGTTACCCGGATATCCGCTTCCACAAAACCACCGAAACACTGACCGTCAATCCGCAAAAACGTCGCGCTTAGCGCGGTTATCACCCACCGGCAGCAGGGTGGCTGACGCTGGACTCAGGCCAGATAAGCGGCCACAGCACCGGCGGCCACGCCCAGCATAAATATCACGCTCACCAGCCCCGCGGTGAACAGGGCGAATCGAATTTCCACCACATTGCCATGGGTGTGTACCCAGCTATGCGCCAGCCGGGTCAGCACAAACACCCAGGCCGCGCCCAGCGCCAGCGGGCCTGTGGCCTGCAACACAAACAGCATTAAACTCAACACATAAAACAGCACCGGCAACTGGAACTGATTCAACAAGTTATTGTTGATTTTCTGCACATTTTCCGGCCAGGCATCCGCATGCAGCGCCCGCCGCTGCATATCCACCTGTTTGCGTTTCAAAGCCCGCACCTTGCTCACACCCAGGGAAAAATAAAGGGCCATAATCAAAGTCATGTGCACCAAAACCGGCACAAAAATCGCATATTGACTGCTATTCATCAATCTCTCCTCTTGCATTCCAGAGCACACAGGGTAGCACAGCCTCACATTTTTCTCTTTTTCGTTTCATTTCGCCATTGCCCGACCGGTTTCTGGCCATAAAACCGGTCCAAAAGTCATCTCAGGTCGCAGCGGGATAACAGTCACTCCAACCACAAGGAGTTACCAGAATGACTGTTTATTGTTTTATTTGTCGCTACCGATTGTTAACCCCCGAGGAAATCGCCCGTCATCAGTACAGGCACTGGAGCATCGAGGGTAACAATCCTTCTGAAAAAAGATTGAAAGCCCAGGACGTTTATGCACTGAAGGCCATCATCACCCGCGAAGAGCTGGCAAAGGCCAACCTGCCGCCAGATACGCCCTCAGAAGACATTCCCCATGAGGTCAACATGCAAATCATGCGACGCATGGCCGAACACCTGCAGGACGAGTCGGACTAAAAGCGGAATGCGGCCAGACTGGCCCAAAGCACTCGGCTTTGGGCTAGTTTTTGAAAGTGAAATAGACGCTGAGCAGCAACAGGACGAAAGAAAGTATTGTCATCGCCGCAATAGAAATACGGCTCACCTGGCGTGTATCCGCTGAGTGATGCGCCATGTGGTCACCCTTGTCTTCCGGCATCGGCCGAGGCTGACCGACTGGTGTCTTACCGTGCCTGTCCGCCCTTTCCCCTGGCAACGCCGACTGGGGTGGCCGCACAGTCATCATGCCGTGCTTCAGCCCCCGGGAGACCAGCCACCAGTTAACCGGATACGCAACCACGGAGCCAACCAGTAACACCATGGACATGACAAACCAGAATGCCGGATTGGCGGGATTCATGCTTTCTGGCACCGCGCGCATACCCGCCACCATCACGGGCACCATGCCAGCCATCATAAAATTCATGGACAGTAACTCGGGAATAAATGTCTTTTTTAACGCCTTGAGAAAACTGCCACCGGCTGATTCCTTCATAAACAGGGACTGGAAGATCGTCCAGCCAAAGGCGAATCCCAAAACATATTCCAGCACCACTTCCTGCAACATGCTTAAGTGCGTCACACCACCGATGACCGCGCCAGCGAGAATTCCCAACCCGTCGCCAGCCACACAATGAATCGTTGAACCCAGTACTTGCCGCCAACGGGTCGCCACATATTGTTCATGCAAGCCAGGTAGTGGTTCCCGGCACCCCAGCACATACAAAAACGCGCCGATGGGGCCGGTGTACAGCGTGAACAGGATAAACCCCCACTTCAGCACCGGCGATTCCGGTGTGCGGACAATATCAATGGCCACAAACAACACCGACAATCCGGTTAAAACAAACCATAACAACATGACACCTGACAACATTATTATCCCCCTGGCCCACCGGGCCTGCCAGCCGCGGCCACCATTTGTGGTCGCGGCGTTAGTGATCTATTACGGCCCTTAAAACCAGATGCGTACCCCGGCAACAAAGCGGGCATCACTCACCGGCTCCCCCGCTGTGCGGCGGTAATCGGCTGTTTGCCCATAGGCCTTGTCCCACTCCACGCCCACATACGGCGCAAACTCCCTGCGAATTTCGTAGCGCAAGCGCAACCCGGCAGTCAGACTGGAAAGCCCCTTGCCAAGCCCTAACTCCGCCAGATTATCGCTATAGGCGTCTATCTCCAGTTCCGGTGTCAAAATCAGAAACTGGGTAAACAACAGCTCGTATTCAAAACTCGCACGCACACCCAACGTGCCGTCACTGTCCACCAGCACATGGGCCTGGGTTTCAAAGTAGTATGGCGCCAAGCCGTTAATGCCCACCACAGCCCAGTTATGATTGGCTTCAGCGGTTATATCCCGGCCCAGGCCCACCTGCACATCCCAGAATGGCGCAATGGGTGCGCTATAGGTCAGCATGTTTTCGCTTTCTGTTTCCCCATTGCGTTGCTCACCTTCGGAATACAGCCACAGTTTGTGCCAGTTCTTCCCCGCCCAGGCCTGCATATCCCAGGCTTTGGTGTCGCTATCATCGTTCTGCCACTCCAGTTGATCGGCCAATACCTTAGTCAGAAAGGGGTCGTCCTTACCGGCTGCCACAGCCACGGAGGACACATTCCAGGCGATAAGAAACAATGCGGCATACCGCAACAACACACCATATCTTGTCAAATTTAATGTACTCATGATTTCTCTCCTTCAGCAGCTCGGGTTTCAACCACAGTCACTTCGCGGAACATGCCACCCATGTGATACAGCAAGTGGCAGTGAAAAACCCAGCGCCCCGGCGCGTCTACGGTGACACGCATGCTGATTTTGGCGCCAGGCTGGACAATGACGGTGTGTTTTCTCGGAATATGGTTTTCATCGCCGGTTTCCAGGTCTGACCACATGCCATGCAAGTGCATGGGATGATTCATCATGGTGTCATTGATGAACGTAACTCGCAGACGCTCGCCATAATAAAATTCCAAGGGGTCTGACTCGGCATAGGGAATGCCGTTAATCGACCACATGTAGCGCTCCATATTGCCCGTTAAGCGCAAAATAATTTCCCGCGTGGGCTTGGGCCAATGCGCTGTCGGGTAACGATTTTTCAAATCGGCATAGGTCAAAACTTTGCGCCCCATGCGCCACATGTCGCGTAAGCCAGGACCGGGGTCGTCCAGCCGGTACTGCGGTGATTGCGCGCGCATGGTGGTATGCGGCCCACGCTTTTTCGGCAAGGGTGTCACTGGCAGATTCGGCTCCATATCCATGGGAATCACCACATCGTCCGCTGCCATGTGTTCCATGGCGTGATGAGACATGTTTTTTTTCTTCGATTGTGTCCCCTGCGCCATATGGCCATGCGCCATGCTTTTCATACCGGCGTGGCTCATGCCGGATGCCCCCGCCATCATGCCAGCCATGCCCCCATGATCCATGCCTTTCATCTTCATTTGGCTCATGTCCATGTCCATGCCCATATCCACATGCGCCAACACAGGAACAGGGTCCATTGGCGGCGCCACAGCCAGCCGGGTGGCATCGGTGGTCAAAGAACCCAACGCATAACCACTGCGGTCCAGGGCCTGGGCAAACAGGGGATAGGGCCCGGGTCCTTCAGGTTCGACAATGACGTCATAGGTTTCCGCCACACCAATGCGAAACTCATCGACAGTCACCGGCTGCACCAACTGTCCGTCCGCGGCCACAACAGTCATTTTTAAGCCGGGGATGCGGAAGTCAAAAAATGTCATGGCAGAGCTGTTGATAATTCGCAAGCGAACCTTCTGCCCTGGCCGATACAAGACGCGGAAATTGGCAGCGGGAGACGCGCCATTCATCAGGAAGGTATAGGTATAACCGGTCACATCCGACAAATCCCGGTCGGACATACGCATGCGGTTCCACATTTTTCGATCATTAAAAGCGCGCTTCAAACCTTTGGCTTTGACTTCCTTCCAGAAATCAAACACCGTCCGTTCAGTAATATTGTAATAATCTGACTGCTTTTTTAACTTGTGATAAATGCGGGTGGGGCTCTCATCCGACCAGTCAGACAACTGGACAACATAATCCACATCATATTCCAGGGGCTCAGGTTGCTTTGGCAATACCACAATGCTGCCATAATGTCCGCTTTGCTCCTGAAACCCGGAGTGACTGTGATACCAGTAGGTGCCGCTTTGCTGCACCGTGAAACGATAAGTGAATGTCTCGCCAGGTTTGATCCCCGGAAAACTGACTCCGGGCACGCCGTCCATATCATAGGGAAGAATAATGCCATGCCAGTGTATGGAGCTATCTTCATCCAGGTTGTTGGTCACATGAATGGTGACTTCACCCCCTTCCCGCCACACCAGCACCGGGCCTGGTACTTTACCGTTAATGGCGGTGGCCCAGGCTTTTTTACCGGTAATATTGACTTGCGTCCGCTCAATGGATAGATGAAATTCTGTCCCGGTGAGTATGCCTGTGCTGCCTTGGTCGTGCAGGCCATTGCGTATTTGTTCAACAGCAGCGACCATGTCACGATGCCTTGTATGTTGTCCCTCGGTCGCACGAGCCATGGGAATGCGCGCGCCCAGTACCGCTGCGGTGACACCTGCACTAATACCGGTCACAAACCGGCGTCGGTTCATATTCGTCTGTTTGCTGTGGGTGTTCTTTTTCATACTGTTCTCCTGTCTCCTATCAATTTATTTCACCAGCAAACTGCCCTGGTACATGTTCATCTGGCAATGAAACGGGTATTCTCCCGGCAGCATGGCCGGTAAATGAATGGAGGTCTTTTTGTTCACCAGCAATTCACGGGAAATGCCAAAGTCCGGAAACTCCACCATGGCAGCACAGGGTGAGGCGTCCTGACGTAAAAAGACCAACTCCACCGGTTGCCCTTGAGGCACCTGGACACGAGCCGGTTCATAAACGCCGTCATGGACCAGAATTTCCACCGCCTGACCGGATTGGGCCTCAACGCCCTTGGCCTGGTAAAACCAAAACCACCAGGCAATCAAAGCAATCAATAAAAACCCCGCAAGATTAATCCACATCATGATCTTTTCCTCCACTTTCTGTTAATGGCTGGGCTGAAACGCTGCTTTTCCGCCCAAAGCTGCCCCTAGGTCTGAAAAATCGCAAGCGATTGGCGTTCGTCACCACCGTCACAGAAGAAAAGGCCATGGCTGCTCCGGCAATAATGGGGTTTAACAGAATGCCAAGAAACGGATACAAAACGCCGGCGGCAATGGGCACACCCAGCACGTTATAGATAAAAGCGCCAAAGAGATTTTGCTTGATATTCCTGACCGTCGCCTTGCTGATGGCAATGGCATCGGCCAAACCGTGCAGGGAGCCCCGCATCAATGTCACATCGGCGCTCTCAATGGCCACATCCGTACCGGTGCCAATGGCAAAACCCACATCAGCACTGGCCAGGGCCGGTGCATCATTGATGCCATCTCCGGTCATGCCGACAGTTTCACCGGCCGCCTGCAAGACGCGCACCTTCTCCGCCTTGTGCTCAGGCAAAACTTCAGCAACAAACTCATCAATACCGGCCTGACGGGCCACAGCCTCGGCAGTTTCACGGTTGTCACCCGTCAGCATGACCACCTTGATGCCGTCATCATGCAAACGGCGGATGGCTTCAACGGAATCCGGTTTAATGGGATCAGCCACCGCGATAATTCCTGCCAGGTGACCGCCATAGGCCAGATACATGGGGGTTTTGGCCTGCCGGGCCAAAGTCTGGCCACGCTGGGTGGCATCGCCCAGATCCACTCCCATATCGCGCATCAGTTTTTCATTGCCCAGCAAAACTTCCTTACCGGCTACCTCGGCTTTAACACCATGACCGGCAATGGCCTCAAAGCCGGAACTGGGCAATAAACCCAAATCGCGTTTTTTGGCCTCGGCGACAATGGCTTCGGCCAACGGATGTTCCGATCCAGCCTCGACACTGGCGGCCAATTGCAACAACCGGTTTTCATCAATGTCTTCTGCCAGTGGCACGATATCGGTGACACGGGGCGTGCCTTCGGTAATGGTGCCGGTCTTGTCCAGCACCATGGTGGTGATTTTCGAAGCGGTTTGCAAAGCCTCTCCATTGCGAATCAAAACGCCATGCTCGGCAGCTTTGCCCACCCCCACCATCACCGACATGGGCGTGGCCAGCCCCAGCGCGCAGGGACAAGCGATAATCAATACCGTGGTGGCGGTCACCACCGCAAAAGCAATGCGGGGGTCAGGACCGAAATTCAGCCACGCCAGCGCTGTCAGCACCGCAATAATCATGACAGTGGGCACAAAATAGGCAGAGATCACATCCGCCAGACGACCAATGGACGGTTTGCTTCCCTGGGCCTGCTTGACCAACTGGATAATGCGGGCCAAGGCAGTGTCCTTGCCCACCCGTGTGGCTTTGAAAACCAGCGTGCCGCTTTTATTGATGGTACCGGCCGCCACTTCATCACCCACTGTTTTACTGACTGGCATCGGTTCACCGGTCAGCATGGATTCGTCCACGCTGGAACGCCCTTCTGTCACAACGCCATCCACCGGAATTTTTTCACCAGGGCGCACCCGCACCATATCGCCCAGGCGCACGGCTTCAATGGGCACATCCTGTTCCTGACCATTCCGGATCACTCGGGCGGTTTTCGGCTGCAAGCCAATCAACCGCTTGATGGCCTCAGAGGTTCTGCCACGGGCGCGGACCTCCAGTGCCAACCCCAGGTTAATCAGGCCGATAATAATGGCTGTGGCCTCAAAGTACACATGCCGCGCCATTGCCGGCAACCATTGAGGGAACAGCACCACAAACATGGAATAAAGCCAGGCCGCTCCTGTACCCAGGGAAATCAAGGTATCCATATTGGCTGTGTGGTTCTTAAATGATTTCCAGGCGCCAATATAAAAATGCCGGCCAGACCACACCATCACGCCCAAGGTCAACACGCCCACCACAAACCAGGACCAGCGTTCAACAGGACTTTCTACCGAGACAGAACCACCCAGCAAGCCCCACAACATTAAAGGGATGCCCAAAGCCAGCGCGACGACGGTTTTACGAATCAGCTGCCTGTAATAGGCTTGCTCGGCCTGTTCTTTTTCGTCCAATACCCGGCTATCATCCAGTCCGTCAACCGGCTTCGCCTGGTACCCAATTTTTTCGACGGCTTGCACCAGGGCATCGATATTCGCCTCTCCACGCACCGATGCGGTTTTTTGGGCAAAGTTCATGCTGGCGGACTGAACACCTGGCACTGCTTTCAATGCTTGTTCGATTTTCAGCACACATGACGAACAACTGGCGCCATCAATCAACAATTGAGTCTCGCCTGGTTCGCCCATGGGCTCACCATTGTCTGTGGACGCCGTTGATATGTCCTCGTGTGTTTTTTCAGGTTTATGCTTCTCGTGTTTCATCGCTTTCTCCGCCAGGCCCGGGACAGAGCTACCCATCCCGGGCCCATTAAGGTTTATTGGCCATTTCTTTTCAAATGATTCAACAATGCCGTTATTTCCGCTTCGCTTAATGGAAATTGCGGCATGGCTGAAGCCGGATTGTCAAATTTCGGGTTCAACAGTTTTTTCCGCACGTAATTTTCACCTCGCCGCTTGATGACATTATCCAGCGATGGCCCCAGACGACCGCCTGTGCCGTCCACCTGATGACAGCCTTGACAGCCATATTTCTCTAACACCTTCGCGCCACTTGGAAGCGTTTCCGGCCTTGTTTCACGCCCATTTCCTGATTGGCTTTTGTTGCGGACATCGGCTGTCAGCGTGCTGTCCAGAAACGCCTCTACCGCCAGGGCTTCCTGGCCGGTCATATGCGCCTTCTCGCGCATGTGCGGCATAACCACGGACCATTCTTTCTTGGAGTAATCCGAGGCTGGCCGCGGGTTATGGCAGCGGCCGCAATTCTCACTGTACAACCGCGCCCCCTCGGCCACCAGTGAATCATCGGACACATGCTCGGCGCGGCTGCCGGTCGAAAATACCAACAGGACCAGCAGGCCAAATTGAAAAATATAGTTTTTCATCATTCTTCTCCTAAAATCCAAAAGCCAGTTGGGCCAGTAAACGGGTGTCTTTATCGCCATCATCCAGCGTTGTCTGTTCATAGGCCAGTTTGAGTGCAGCGCTGGACTCCAGCCAGTAATCAACCCCGAAGCTCCAGCGCTTGCCACCCTGGACGCCTGTTATCACCGAGCGCCTTAACACCAGCTCCACGGGGTTGAGCCAATCCCGGCCCAGTTGCCGCAATTGCCAGCTGCCTTGCAGGTACCAGCCATCGCGTTCAAATACATCCACCTGCCCGTCTTCACTATCAACAAAGTCAGTGCGGGTTGTTATCCATTCACCACGCACACTGGCATAAGTGCCAATCCAGTTCATATCCAGCGCCTGTGCCCGGTAATCCAAACGGCCTTCGTGGTCATAGGCACCCTGATAAAAAGAGAGCCCAACTTCCCACTGCGGAAGAAAAGCCAAAGCCACACGTCCGCCAACGGCCATTTTTCCATTGTTATCACCAGCGGCGCTTTCCAGTTCCACCGTCGGGAAAAGCGCATCGTGGTCTGCATTTTTCACCAGGAAATGACCGCCGCCTTCCGCTGTCTCCGCACTTTCTTCCCGTGGGCCACTGACTACGTAAAAGTCGGTAAACAGGCGTGACCCACCCAGCTTGAAAACATTGCGGATATTCACACCGGTATCAGACAACACCGGCATCAATGGCACCATGGCGCCATTGCCACCATGACCATAAAGCCCCGGCGGAGTCGGCAGTTTATTGATCCAGCTGGGGTGCAAATTGGGCCCAAACTGGCCAAAGGGCAGCAAGAACTTGCCCGCCGTAATGGTGGTATTGTTATTCAGAAAATAGTGCAAATCCGCATATTCCATCTCCACTTCCGTGGATCCGGTCTCGTCCAGGGAAAACTCCAATTCCGCCTCAATATGAATCTTTTCAGACAGCTGAAACAAAAAAATGGGCACAAAGCGGGCTTGCACATTGCTATTGGTTCCGTCCGTAGCCAAATCGGAGGTTTCAAAATAGCTCACATCGCCATAACCGGACACAACAAAACGGCCAATATCCAGGCGCGAGCCATCCTGGGCATAAACAATACTCGCAGACAACAACAGCGCCAGCGTTATCCGCCAGCGAAACGGGTTTGGGATCATCATAGTGGTCTCCTGATTAGGGTTTACGCGTTGCGCAGAAAGCCATTTTTTCAGCGGGCAACAGGCCCACGGGCTAACAACACAACAGGCAATCACTGCATACCGATATTTCCGGCAGCGGTCTTGTCGAATGGGGCGTTATGCCGCCAAATCAGGAAACCAGATCAATCAGGAGGGGTATCGATGGGAAAAGAAACAGCCAGCAATGGCTGGTTGAACCTGGCTGCGTCAAAACGGAGGGTCCAGCCGGAAAAGGTTGGCATCCGCGCCGGGATTGTCACTGCATGCACCACACAACCACAAACACCCTGGCATTGGCCGCAGTCACAGTCATCGCAACAGGAACAATCGTCTCCATTTGCTGACATATGGCCAGACATGGCGGAATGTGCCATTGGTTGACGGCGCTCAAATGCCAGACTGGCAGAAGAATCAACCCGCGCGCTGTCCAGAGACGCAACAGATGCCAATTCAATGGCAACAGCAAACGGGGTTGAAGACAAAAGAGCCGATCGAGACGCCTGCGGCGCACATGCCTGTGCCCACCCTGACAAAAGCCAGAAGGCAAGCAATAAGACAATGGCGCGGATACAGGCTTTCATGAGAACCTCGATACTGAGAATCACTCTCAATTAGATTCATTGTATCAGCATTTTTGTTTCTCGCAAGCCTGGAACTTGACCCCGATCAAGAAAAGCAAACCTTACAATTACAAGGTGATACCAGAAAAAACGAAATGGCATAAATTCAGGGCCTTGGCTTGACAAAATCGTCAAAGCAGAGGAAAATTCACGCCCTTGCCACGGCCTTGCCGTGATGAGTTCCTAATTCCCATGTGGCTATGTAGCTCAGCTGGTTAGAGCACAGCACTCATAATGCTGGGGTCGGTGGTTCAAGTCCACCCATAGCCACCATTTCCCTCCCTATTTTTCCTTGCCCCCTGGCGAACACACCTTGCCAAGTCACTGGCACAGGGGTTTGTTCAATCGCAAGGATTATCAGCGGGTGTTTTATCCAGAATACCATCCACCAGTTGCTGGGCGCTGGCTGGGTTCAGATTGAAGCCATTGCGATAATGGCCACAGTGGAAATGCAGGCCGGGCATATTCGGATGCGGGCCAATCAAGGGAATTCCATTGGGCTGGTAAGGCCGCAAACCAGCCCATGCAGCCACCACCGGCACCTGATTTAAGGTCGGGTTCAGCTTTCGCGCCCGGGCTGTCAACTGGGCAATGGCTTCTGCATCAGGTAACTGATCCCAGGTATTGGGTTCTAGCGTACTACCGGCCAGTATGTGGCCATCGCGGCGTGTCACCAGGTAAATGTCTTGCGCCATATCAATGTCAATCGGAGCGGATGCTTTCGCCTGACTGGCAAACAGCACCATTTGACCCTTTACTGGCGTTGGCCGGGATGCCTCGCCCAGCCAACGGGCTGTCCACGCGCCGGTGGCGGCAATCACCACATCCGCTGGCCACCATCGCGCCCCGTCGCTGATACCATGCACAATAGCGTCGGGCTCAGGCGGTTGCACGGTGACACCGGACTCAAGCACCACACCGCGCCGTCGCAAAGCCTTTATCAAGCCTTTCAGCAAACGGGGATTACGCACCTGGGCAAAATCCGGCAGACAAATCTGGTTTTCAGCTTCAATTTGGCAGGCAACATCATGCTGCCGGCACCAGTCTTCGGCTTTTTTCAGGTTGGTTCCGCGGATACGCAAGCCACAGCGCTGGTATTCCGGATCAATGCCGGATTCTTCCTGAACCTGGGCAAAAAACGCATCGTACTGCCGGCGGGATTGTAAAAACAGACGCTGAACCGTTTGCGGATAGTCCCAGGGGCAAATGGGCGATAAAATGCCGCCACCGGCCCAGGATGCGCGAGTGGCCAGCGGGTAGCGATCCAGAATGGTGATGTCGGTCACGCCGCGGTTACCTAACTCCCAGGCTGCGCCCAATCCGGCAATGCCACTGCCGACAATAACCACTTTCACGCCGCTTTTCTCCGTTACTGGCGCGAGCCGGGAATAATTTCCAGTTCCACAAGCTGACCTGCGCGGCGAACCACCATTTTGACCGGCTGACCGACTTTCAGCGCCTGCAGCACATAGGTGTAGTCATAAATGTTTTCGATGGGCGTGCCGGCCAGTTCAACAATCACATCCCCGGGCTGGATGCCCGCCTTTTCCGCCGGACCGCCCTTGGTGGCGCCATTCAGGCGCACGCCCTTGCCATCCTCCTGGGCATAATCGGGAATGGTGCCCAAATAGGCGCGCATGCCACCGCGAACGGATTTTTCCTGCTTGCGCTCCATTTTCTGATAATGCAAGCCTTCATGACGCATGGCCAGATCGCGGCCAATCAGCGCCACCAGTTTGGCAATTTTGGCTGTGCCCGGATAGTTGAGCAAATCCGCAGTATCACGGGGGCTGTGATATTCCGGGTGAGAGCCGGTAAAAGCCGATAACACCGGAACGTTATGCAAGTAAAAACTCATGGCGTCGGTAGGCAAATAGGCATCTTGCTGCAGGGTAATATTCAAACCCACCGGCGCATTACGCTGTTCGATAATGGCCGGCCATTCACTGGCCGAGCCCACGCCCTGCATAATGGCCGCATCGCGCAAACGGCCCACCATGTCCATGTTGAGGTAAGCGCCAAAACGGTCGGACAAATCCTGCTTGCCAAAACGCTTGACAAACTGGTCAGAGCCCAGCAAACCCAGTTCTTCACCTGACCAGCCAATAAAAATCACATCTCGCAAGGGCTGAAATTTGCCCTTTTTCTGGAGTCCAGCCAGGTATTCGGCTGCTTCCAGCATGGCGGCCACACCCGAGGCATTATCATCCGCCCCCGGATGCACCTGACCTTGCTCGTTGGCCCGCGCCAGGGAGGTGGAAGATTCCCCATGACCCAGATGGTCATAGTGAGCGCCGATAACCACTGCGGGCAGCTGAGGCTGACTGCCGGGCAGATAGCCAATCACATTGTGGCCGGTTTTCTTTTCCTGCTTGAGATCAATGTGCGCGGCCACCTGAGTGTCTGGAAAATCAAACCCCATGACAAAATCGCCCTTATCCAGGCGTTTCTGAATGGATTTTTGATCTTTTCCGGCGCGCTTGAACCAGCCTTTGACCACATCACGGCTCACAGAGATTACCGGCAGGCTGCCCTGCGCCGTGGATGCGTCGTATTTCAGTGGCACCAGCTCGCTTTTAACCACGGTGTTTGGCCCGGCCACCAGAATCAGCCCTTTCGCACCATGCTGGCGGGCCGTGAGCGCCTTGTGCCTGTCACTGGAAAATGGCGCCAAACGAACGCGCTGTTCCGGGGTCAGGTCTTCCGGCATAAAGCGATATGCCAACACCCATTTATCCTTGACATCCAAGTGTGTGTAGCTGTCATAACTGTCACCGGGTTGCTGGCCGGCTTGTTGCGGCTCGGTAATGCCATAACCGGCGAACACCACGCCAGCGGCCGGGAATGCGCCCTGCCCTGAAAATACCAGTGGCCGAAAGTCCCGATTAACCTGCAATGCCTTGCCGTTCACCAGCAATTGGTTATCCGGCCCCAAATGGGTTCCGGCGGTAAAGCTGAAGTTATGTCGATAGCCTTTCGCGTTCCAGGGTTTCAGCCCGGTTTCGGCAAAGTGACGCGCCAGGTAGTCCGCTGCCTGAGACTCGCTTTTTGTGCCGGTCAAACGGCCGCCAAAGCCGGTTAATGCAGTAACATGCTGGCGAATCTCATCCGCATCAATGGCTGTGGAGATGGGTTCCCCCCTGGCCCACAGCGGTGTCACCCACAACAGGCACCACAAACACGCAATTATCAGGCCCGCGGCCGATTGCCGATATACTGTTTTCATAATAAAACGCCTCCTCTTTTTTATTGGCGATGGCGGTTTCCGGTTCAGTCAGACGATGGCTGAACAGTGGACAAACCGAGTTTCTTCAGCGCCAGGGCATGGTTCCATCTGGCTCGAAAAATCTGCCCCTTGTTCGTATTGTCACGGCGCGTCCAGTAAAGCTGCTTGCCATCGGGGGAAAAGACCGGCAAACCGTCAAACCCTTCAGAAAAAGTCACCCGCACCGGCTCATGGCGGCCTTCGGTGTCAACAATATAAAGCTCGAAATTGCCAAAGCCGTTAAGGTTGTTGGTGTAAATGATGTATTGGCCGCTGGGGTGATAAAACGGCGCCCAGGACATGACACCCTGATGGGTAATTTGCTTTTTGTCACTGCCATCCCGATTCATGCTGTAGATTTCCGCCGTGGCGCCATTGGGGTGGAAGCGCCGCCAGACAATGCGCTGTCCATCGGGTGAAAAAAACGGCCCGCCATCATAACCCAGGGCTGTGGTCAGCCGCCGCACATCACTGCCATCGGCCCGCATCAGATAAATATCCATCAGCGCCGCTGGATCCGTGGCAAATGCCCGGGCTTCTTCGGCTGTCATGCTGCCATCGTAAGCGCGTCGATTGGAGGCGAACACCACCCACTGGCCATCCGGCGAGAAACTGCCTTCGGCATCATAACCCCTGGCTGTGGTCAACCGACGATATTGGTCGCCGTTACGCACGAAAATATCGTAGTTCTCATCATAGTCCCAGCTATACCGCCGCTGTTTGCCCGAAGCGCGGAAAGCCAGTTCCTCACGCTGTTTCTGGCGCGCCTGAGGATCCAGGTGCGTGGATGAAAACAGAATTTTTTTTCCATCCGGGTGAATCCAGGCGCAGGTGGTTTTGCCAATACCCGGGCTGACTCGCTCGATATCGCCGGTTTCCAGATCCATCAGGTAAATCTGGTAGAACGGGTTATCCGCCTGGCGTTCGCTTTGAAACACCAATTGCGTGCCGTCGGCGGAAAAATAACCTTCACCGGCGCGTTTGCCGGCAAATGTCAACTGGCTGATGTCTGTCAGTAACGGTTCGGATGGCGCGACTTTTTCCTGATGGGCTGACGACGGAGAATCCTTGTCCGCTGATGATGCCTGCCCTCTTCCCGGCTGTTGGCAGGCTGTCACGCCAAATGCAAGCACTAACAAAAGCATGTGCCGCCAGCGGGATGTGGTTCTGAAAAAACAAGCCATTGAGGTTAAATACATGAGGCAATCTCCTGAATGTCTGTAGCCAGTTGTTCGGCCACTTTTTGAGCCTTGTCTGCCTGACGGCATTCCACCATGACCCGCACCAGCGGCTCGGTGCCGGAAGCACGCACCAGAACCCGCCCGTCTTGACCCAGCCGGTCATTGGCTTCCCGGGTCAGTTTCTGGACAGCGGTCTGCTCGACCACTGCCTGAGGGTTTGCGGTGGACACATTCACCAATGTTTGTGGGAAAAGCGGCATTTCTGCAGCCAGTTCACGCAGGCTACGGCCTGTTTCCCGCAGTACGCGCAACACCATCAAGGCGCTGATGATGCCATCACCCGTACTGGCCAACTCAAGATTGAGTATGTGGCCGGAGGATTCCCCGCCCAGTACCCAGCCATTGTCACGTAACAGTTGATGCACATGGCGGTCACCCACATTGGCGCGCAAAAAGGGGATCCCCAAGGCCTGTAAAGCCGTTTCCATGCCTTGATTGCTCATGAGCGTTCCGACCACGCCACCGCTCAGTTGTCCCTGGGCGTGCAGATGTTTGGCCAGCAGAAAAATCAGCCGGTCGCCATCCACCACCTCGCCGGCTTCATCAACCATCAGCACACGGTCACCATCCCCGTCCAGCGCAATACCCAGATCGGCGCCTGTGGTTTTCACGGCATGTTGCAGTGCTTGTGGATGTGTGGAGCCACAACCGGCATTGATGTTGAGCCCGTCGGGTTGATCGCCGATGACACTCAGGCGCGCGCCCAATTCCCGGAACACCTGTGGCGCACTGCGGTAGGCGGCGCCATTGGCGCAATCCAGAGCAATATGCATGCCATGCAAGCTGAGGCTGTTGGGGAAAGTGCTTTTGCAATACTCCACATAGCGCCCGGCGGCATCTTCTATGCGGCGGGCTTTACCCAGCCGCTCTGACGGTGCAGTGACAAAATCCTTTTCCAACTCCGCCTCGATGGCCAGCTCCAGTTCATCACTGAGCTTTTCGCCGTGCTGATTGAAAAACTTGATGCCGTTGTCATGGAAGGGATTATGCGAAGCGCTGATAACGATGCCCGCTGAGGCATGCATGGAACGCGTCATCCAGGCAATGGCCGGAGTGGACATGGGACCGAGTAACAAAATACCGGTTCCTGCCGAAGACAAGCCGGCTTCCAATGCCGACTCCAGCATGTAGCCGGAGATCCGGGTGTCTTTGCCAATGACAATGGCATTGGCACGCGACAGGCTCCCGAGGACCTGACCGGCGGCCCGGCCCAGACGCAAGGCGAACTCGGCGGTCATGACACCACCGCCAACCCGGCCACGAATGCCGTCGGTACCAAAGTATTTTTTTTCTGTCATCCGCTGGCCTGTGCAATGGCCGTCAGCACCTGCAGGGCCTGACGGGTTTCAGCCACATCATGGACACGCACGATATCAGCACCATGCAACCAGCCCCACATGGCAGCGGCAATACTGCCATACAGGCGTTTGTCAGCCTCAGGCTGCTGCACAATCTCGCCGATGAAACTTTTGCGCGATACACCCAGCAATACCGGATAGCCCAAGGCGCGGATACTGTTCAAATTCTTGAGCAGAACGAGATTATGCTGCACATTTTTGCCAAAACCAATGCCCGGATCCAGATAAATGTGCTCCGGGCAAATGCCCGCCGCCAGGCAGTTATCGGCACGATCCTGCAAAAAACTCAGCACCTCATGCAGCACATCCTTGTATCGGGGGTTACGCTGCATAGTGGCCGGGTCGCCCTGCTTGTGCATCAGACACACCGGCACGTCTGCTTCCACAGCCGCCTGCAAGGCACCGGGTGATTGCAGGGCATTAACATCATTGATAAAGCGGGCGCCGGCTTCCACCGCCACTTGCATGACTTCCGCCTTGCTGGTATCCACGGAAATAACTGCATCCGGCACCGCCTGCCGAATGCCTTCAATCACCGGGATCACCCGCTCCAGCTCCTCGCTCACCGAGACTGGTTCAGCCCCCGGCCGCGTGGACTCTCCGCCCACATCGAGCATATCCGCTCCGGCTTGCCATAATCCCAGAGCGTGTTCCACCGCGGCAGCCGGTTGCAAAAATCGGCCGCCGTCAGAAAAAGAATCGGGGGTCACATTGACGACCCCCATAATTTGACATGCCGGGCTGGGCTGGTTGCCAGGCATCTTAAACCTGTTCGGCCGGCCCACCCACTGTGGGCTTGCTGCTGGAGCGTGTGCGTGGTTTGTCTTCCACCTTGACACCTCCACCGGGACGCTCATCATCATCCCAACCTTCCGGCGGCGAGGGCTCCTTGCCCTGCATGATTTCGGCAATCTGATTTTCGTCGATGGTTTCGTACTTCATCAAGGCCTTTGCCATCAAGTGCAGTTTATCGATATTCTCCTGGAGGATCTTCTTCGCCCGCTCATAATTACGGGTAATAATGTCCTTGATTTCCTGATCGATCTTGCGCGCGGTTTCATCGGACATATGTTTGTGCTGGGTCACTTGCCGGCCAAGAAAGACTTCTTCTTCATCCTCGTGGTAACTCATGGGGCCCAATGTCTCGGACAAGCCCCACTTGGTCACCATATTGCGCGCCAGACTGGTGGCCCGCTCAATATCGTTGCTGGCGCCGGTGGTCACCGCCTCAGCGCCGCCAATCAATTCCTCGGCAATGCGGCCGCCAAACAGGCTGGCTATTTGGCTTTCAATGGCGCGTTTGCTCAGGGAATACTTATCTTCCTCGGGCAAAAACATGGTCACGCCCAAAGCTCGGCCCCGTGGAATAATGGTGACCTTGTAGACCGGATCATGCTCGGGAACCTTCAGGCCCACAATGGCATGGCCGGCTTCGTGATAAGCCGTGTTGAGTTTTTCCTTCTCACTCATCACCATGGAGCGGCGTTCTGCGCCCATCATGATTTTGTCCTTGGCCTTTTCAAAATGCTCCATGGTGACTTCCTTGCTGTCATCCCGGGCGGCAAACAGGGCGGCTTCGTTGACCAGATTGGCCAGATCCGCGCCGGAAAAGCCAGGCGTGCCCCGCGCCAGCACCGACGCCTTGACGTCCTTGGCCAACGGCACTTTTTTCATATGCACCTTCAGGATGGCCTCGCGACCCTTGATATCCGGCAAGCCCACCACCACCTGGCGGTCAAAACGGCCAGGCCGCAACAAGGCCGGGTCCAGCACATCAGGCCGGTTGGTGGCGGCAATCACAATCACGCCCTCATTGCCTTCAAAGCCATCCATTTCCACCAGCAACTGGTTAAGGGTTTGCTCGCGTTCATCATGGCCACCGCCCAGACCTGCGCCACGGTGACGGCCGACAGCGTCAATTTCGTCGATAAAAATGATGCACGGCGCATGCTTTTTGGCCTGCTCGAACATATCCCGCACCCGGCTGGCGCCCACACCCAC